>FWPU01001944.1_pt1 | contig 59574 bp, 52 predicted proteins | sample 2228361 | NCBI WGS metagenome assembly FWPU01 (sample SAMEA103939777, study PRJEB20133) | metagenome
CCTGGTGATCGCCGACTGGCGCCAACCCACGTCAACGGCGATACACCCGAAGGGTCTGGGAGACCCTTCGGGTTTTGCCGATGACCCGTCGCCGCCGGCCAGCCCGGTGCGGCTGATCTTCATCCACCACTCCACCGGCGGCAACTGGCTGGCCGACCCCAACGACGACCAGCCCTACGGCGGCCTGGGCCGGGCGTTGATGGACAACAACTACTACGTCAGCGCCACCAACTACGGCTGGGGGCCGGACGGCATCGGCGACCGCACCGACATCCCCAACTGCCAAGCTGGCGACGCCCGACTTCCGGGGCACCTGGTTCGTCGGCGACTATGACCTCTACAGCACCCCGGCTACCTGTTCGACATCCCGGAGGCGTGGGCCGACGCGCATGTGCAGGGCCGGCTCCTGGTCACGGGGCGCTTCCGGGACGGCGGGCAGGGCGGCATGGGCCCGGCCCTGATCGCCTATCGTCCCTGGCTGCCCGGCGGCGCCGCGCCCCCCTCCAGCACGCGCCTGGCCGCGACCGCCCTGCTCCTCTACGAGAACGCCTACAACACTTCGGAGTTCGTGCGCCGCCTGAACGGCTACCAGCATGCGGACGAGTGGGAGGGCGGCGCCTGGCTGACGCCCCCTGCGGGCAAGCACGCGGTCGTCTTCGTCGGCACCAAAGGCACCGGCGCCAGGCACTGGTACGGCTACATCAACCCGGCCGGCCCGGAGTACCCGTGCGTGGACGCGGATGTGACCGACTTCGATACCTGCCGATTGGCCGATGGCTCCTCCTGCCCGTCGGAGGATTATGCCGGCTGCTGCGACGAGGCGCAGGGGACGTGCGTGAGCTATCGGGGCTGGTGGAGCGCGCGCTTCGATGCGCAGATCATTTTCTACGACCCGGCCGACCTGGAGCAGGTCGCCGCGGGGACCATGGAACCGTGGCAGCCGCAGCCCTACGCGGTTCTGGACATAGATGAACACCTGTACCTGGCCGCGCCGGAGTGGGATCGGATGGTGGTGGGCTGGGGCGACCAGCGCCGCTATCGCATCGGCGATGCGGCCTACGATCCTCAGAGGGCGCTGCTCTACGTGCTGGAGCCGCTCGCCGACGGCGGCAAGCCGGTGGTGCACGTCTGGCGCGTTCGATAGACGATCTCGGATAGAAGATCTTGCGACAATTCAGAGGCGGTCAAGACATGGAAAGCCGCGAAGGGGTCACGAGAAGAGGTGATGGGCAGGAAAAAGGACAACGTCGGGATCAAACGACAGAAAGTCTACAGAGTATGACCCTTGCGAACAAAGAGGAGGTGTTCCAATGAAAAGCCAATGGACAATCTGCGCGTCCAGGTAAAGGGCAACGGCGAAACCATCCGCTGGGTGGCCACGGTGTGCACAGCGGAGGTGTCCTGGTAGGAGGCCGATGATGAACGCTTCACGCTTTACCGTTTCCGTTTTGCTCCTGGCGGCGCTGCTCTCTCTGCCGGCCCTTGCCCTGGCCCAAACCGGCGGCGGCTACGACCTGACCTGGAGCACGGTGGACGGTGGGGGGTACACCTGGAGCGAGGGGGGCGGCTACGCGCTTGGCGGCACTGTGGGCCAGCCGGACGCCGGCGCGCTTACCGGCGGCGGCTACACCCTTTCCGGCGGCTTCTGGGACGGCTCAGCGGCGCCTTACCGCCTCTACCTGCCGCTGGTGCTGCGGAACAGCTAGCCCTCACCCACCCCCATCCCCCTCCCTCTCCCAATCTCCCTCCTCCAGGGCCGGGGTGGGGGTGGGAGAGGGAGGGGGCCACGGGGGAGGGTGAGGGACACCTGCCGCGGCGCTTCGTGCCCTCTGCGTCTCCGCAGTAAAGAACAGGTCGCCCAAAGCCGAAGAGGAGGGAAAATATGCACACGAAATATCCCCCCGGCGCTCTGGCCCTGATCCTGACCGTCCTCTGGGCCTGCACCCTGGCCCCTACGCCAGTCGCGACGCTCTCACCCGCCGTCTCCCCATCCACGCCAGCCCCGCCACCGGCGAGCGGGCCCTCCCAGCCATCCGCCCCCGCCCGCACCTTCTACGTCGCCCCGCACGGCGATAACCGCAACCCCGGCACGCGCGACCGCCCCTGGGCCACCCCCGGCTACGGCTCCCGCCAACTGGCCCCCGGCGATACCCTCATCATCCTCGGCGGCCGCTACACCCTCTCCGAGTACGACGCCGATATCATCACCCCGCCCGCTGGCGCCGCCGACGCCTGGATCACCATCCGCGGCGAGGAGGGCAACCGCCCCGTCCTGGCCGGGCGGGATAACCTGCTGACCGCCATCAACCTGAGCGGCGTCCAGTACGTCCGTGTGGAGAACCTGGAGATCACCCACGACGACACCGCCCGCGGCGAGGCCGCCTGGTTCCGTGACGGCGTGGACATCCTCGGCGCCCCCGCCGCCCACCTCATCCTGCAGGACCTCACCATCCATCACGTGGACGAGTTCGGCATGAACATCCAGGACGCGGACGACCTGCAAATCCTCAACTGCCGGATCGAGTACGCCGGCTTCGGCGCGCTGGGCGGCCCGGCCGGCGAGCACGGCGGCTGGCGCAACGTGACCATCCGCAGCTCAGTTCTTTCCTGGAGCGGCCACTACTACCAGGGCGGCGACGGCTCTAACCGCCCCTACGACCGCCCCGATGGCTTTGGCGTTGAGCCTTCCCAGGGGCCAATCCTGATCGAGGACACCGTCGCCGAGCACAACTACGGCGACGGGCTGGACTCCAAGGCGGCCAACACCACCATCCGCCGTTGCATCGTGGCGAACAACTCCTGCGACGGAGTGAAGGTATGGGGCGACGGCAGCCGCGTGGAGAACACCCTCATCTACGGCCGGGGCGACGGCGACCCCCAGCCCTCGCCCTGGGCGGCCATCGTCATCGCCCCCGAAGAGCAGGCCAACGCCCGCTTTGAGATCGTCAACGTCACTGTGGATGACTTGCTCGGCCACAACTATCTGATGTATGTGCAGTACGACCACCCCAACGTCCCCGCTCATGTGACGGTGCGCAACACGGTCTTCAGCGGGCGGGGACCGGAGTGCCCCATCTACGTGGGCGCGGCCAGCACCCTCACCGCCGACCACAACCTGTTCCACCTGCCACAGAATGAGATTGTCCTGACGCACGGCGGGAAGGGCTACACTTGCGGCGACATCGCCTCGCTGGGCGCGGGCAACCTGTGCGGCGACCCGCGCTTTGTCCGTCCGGCCTGGGGGGAGGGGGGGGACTATCACCTGCAGGAGGGCAGTCCGGCGGTGGACGCCGGGACGGCCGACGGCGCCCCGGACGTGGACCTGGAGAACCGCTCGCGCGATGCCCATCCCGACATCGGGGCATACGAGTTCCGGCCTCCGACGGCGCGGCTCTACCTACCGCTGGTGGGGCGCAGCGGGTAGGGCCGGCCGCCGGCGACGCTCAGCATCATCAGGGACTACCGTGGCAACAGCGTGACAGCCTAAGAACCTATCTCTCCTGACCGCGCCCCTGGCTGGTCAGGAGACCAGCCAGAACCGTTTTTCGGATAGGCTCAACCCGCCAACGCCCGCCAGGCCCCTGGCAGATGGCGGATCAGGTCGCTGGGGGTCATGCCGATCTCGCCCAGCTCTTGTCGCGCCAGTTCGCCAGCCAGGCCGTGCATGTACGCGCCCAGGACGGCAGCCGCGGTCGGCGTCAGCCCCTGCGCCAGCAGCGCGACAAGGATCCCCGCCAGGACGTCGCCGCTGCCTCCTTTGGCCAGGCCAGGATTGGCGAAGGGCAGGATCGTCGCGTGGCCATCGGGGCTGGCAACGACCGTGTAGGCCCCCTTGAGCAGGACGACCTGGCCCCAGGCGGCGGCCTGGCGGCGCGCCAGACCGAGGCGGTCGCGGTTGACTTCCTCCGCCGAGGACTGACAGAGGCGCGCCATCTCGCCAGGGTGCGGCGTCAGAATGCAGCCGCGCGGCAGGTGGACGCTCCACTCCTCGGTCTGGGCGAGGATGTTGAGCGCATCGGCGTCGATGACGGCGGGCGGCAGGGGCGGACGCGGCGACGCTGACGGCGGCGTTTCCTCCGTCGCCACGTGCGGGAGAAAGCCGAGCGCGCTGCGTCCGCGCTGAGGCGCCCGTCCACGCAGCAAGAACTCGCGCACGAACTCCACCGCCTCTTTCTCCTGGCTCAATCCCGGCCCGATGAGCAGCGCCTGATGGGCGGCCAGCCTCTCATCGAGCAGCCGACAGGCGTCGGCCACGATCACCCCCATCTCGTGCGGCAACCCCAGCCACACCGTCTCATGGAGCGCGCTGGCCAACACCGGCTGCAACGAGCGCGGCGTGGCCATCGTCACCAGGCCGACGCCCGCGCGCACAGCGGCCGCGCCCGCCAGGTAGGCGGCGCCGATATACGTGATCGACCCAGCGATGATCAGCGCCTTCCCGAACGTCCCCTTGTGGGCGTTGGCCGGGCGCGCGGGGAGCAGCGCGCGCAGCGCGTCGGGCGTCGCCAGATCGACGGCGACGTCGGCCGCCAGCGTAGCGGGGATGCCGATGTCGGCCACGAGCAGCTCGCCCAGGGCGGCGGCCCCCGGATAGCTGAAATGCCCCACCTTCGGGAAGGCGAAGGTCACGGTCAGGTCGGCGGGGAGAGCGTCCGCAGCGAGGGCGCCGCTGTCGCAATCGAGGCCGCTGGAACAATCGACGGCGACGACGCGCGGGAGGGCTGGCGACGCAGCGGGGAGAGCCGATGGGAGTCCGGCGATGGCGACGATCGCTGCTGGCTGCGCCGGCCGTTGGGCGCGTCGCGCCTGAACGATCTCGCGGGCCAGCGCGAGCACGGAGCGGATCGGCTCGCGCAGGGGGAGGCTGGCGCCCGTGCCGAGCAAGGCGTCGACGACCAGCGTGGCCTCCGTCAGCCATGTGCGCACGATGCCATGCCCGCTGTCGTCGGCCTCATCGACGAGCGAGACCCCTGCGGCGACCGCGCGGTCGCGGTTGGCGTCGCCGTCGGCCGGGCGCTTGACGCAATAGGCGCGCACGGGAACGCCCGCCTCCGCCAGGAGCCGCGCGGCGACCAGGCCATCGCCGCCGTTGTTGCCCGGCCCACAGAGGAAGAGGGCCGATCCCGGAGGATTGGCCCACCCGCGCGCCGTGATCGTCTCCGCCACGGCGCGGCCCGCATTCTCCATCATCTGCGCAAACGAGAGGCCGCTGGCATCAGCGGCTCGTTCGATCTGACGCATCTCCGCCGTCGTCACCACCTTCATCGCCAATTGTTCCTCCGTCTGTCCTGTTTCGGTAACTGTTCCGCCCGGCGCCTTTCTCACCGCCAGGAGTATCGGCCAGTTTGCTGTCGTTGGGGCCTACGCCCTCTATGTGACCTGAGGTCTTGGCGGTGGAATCTGCCCTGCCTGAACGCGCGGCGCGCGCGCGCCGATAAGATAAGTATGGAAGGGCCACTGGGGATTGTCAAGGAGAGGAGGCGGAGCGATGGACAAGTCGACGATCATCATCAATCCGGTGGTAGGGATGAATCTGTGGGCGGACGTGCGCCATTCGTCGCAGCAGGCGGGTCGACAGGTCACGAAACCTGAGGGCAGCAAGGACAAGTCGAACTTCGCGACGGCGCTGACGCAGGAGGCGGAACGTCAGCGCGCCAGGAAGAAATGAGGGAGGAGGAGCGCCGATGACGCTCTATCGTGCGGCGCAGGCGGCCAGCCTGGCGGGCGTCAGCATGGCTGAGCTACGCGATTTCACGGCAACCTATGCGCCCTTCTTCAGCGAGCAGGCGACCCCTCCGCCGGGGGAGACGCGCCTCTTCACGGCGGAGGATGTTCGCCTGCTCGCCTTTTTGGCGGATGTCACCCAGCGCGGCGAGACGGTGGACGAAGTCGTCCGGCGCCTGGCGAGCGGCGCGCTGGCGGAGTTCCCATGGTGGACGCCGGCGGACGAAGGAAACGGCGCGGGCGGCGCCTCAGCCCTCGCGCCGGTCCCGCAACTGCAGGTGATCGCCCAGGCGTTCTGGCAACAGGCGGAGGAGTCGCGGCGCCGCGAGCGCGAGTTGCGCCAACGGTTGGAGGCAGCGGAGCGGCGGATCGAGGATCTGGAGCAAGAGGTGGCAGCTTTGAGGGGTGAAGCGGAGCAGAAGCGAGCGAGCGGTTGGAATGGGATGTGGGATCGGGTGCGCAGCTTGCGGCGCCGCTTTTCAGCGACAGCGACGGCCTGACGCGGTCTCCTGCACAAAAGGCGAGGGGGGCGAGCAGAACACTCGCCCCCCTCGCCTTTTCTGGGCAAATCAGCGCCGCGCCTTCGATTTGGCGCTGAACTGGAAGATGCCCTCGGCTTCGCTGACCGCGCTGGCCTCGAACTGCATCAGGCTCTCGAAATCGGTCGGGCTGATGGCGACCTTGGTGATGGTTTGCTCGCTTATCCCGTAGCTGAGGCCATCGTACCCCAGTCCGATCCCCAACATCAACGCCGCAGCGTCAGCCAGGTGGACCCATTGCGCCATGCACGGCTCGACGGAGGCCCTCTCCGGCTCGTGATGATAGGCGATGCTCTCGAAGAGGATATCGGGCAGGTTCCAGTGCTCGGCGATGCGGCCTCCCAGCTCGGCGTGGTCCAGGCCGGTGACGGTGCGCTCCAGCTCGATGAAGGACATGCCGGTCGCCTGCAGTTTGCTCCACTCGGCCTGCCAGGTCGTCTCCTGGCGCAGCAGCTCGTCGATGACGAGTTTGCCGATGTCGTGCATCAGGCCGGCGACGAGGGCCTGGTCGGGGCGAGCATATTTGGCGCTGGCGGCCAGGCGTTGCGCGCCCGCGGCGACGGCCACCGAGTGATGCCAGAGGTCGCCGCGTTCCAGGCCGTAGCCTGTCATCTTGCGGTTCACCATCTCGCTGACGGAGGCGGCGAGCAGCAGATCGCGCACGGCGACGATGCCGACGACCATGATCGCCTGTTCCAGGGTGGCGACCTTGTAGCGCAGCCCGTAGAAGGGGCTGTTGGCCCATTGCAGCAGGCGCGTCGCCAACGCCTCATCGAAGCCGATCACGCGCGCCAGGTCGCGAATACTGCAGAGGGGGTCGTTGATGATCTCGAGCGCGCGCAGGGTCGTATGCGGCAGGCTGGGCAGGCGCTCAGTAACGCGGAAGACAGTATCGAGGCTCAGCTTGGGCATGACGTTCCTCGCCAGGGCAACAGGATAATGCGATACGCTCTCTCCTACTATACTCGTTATCGGCTCCCTGGCAACATCGCTTCAATCGTTGGGCGAGGTACTTTGCTGCCAGCGTCAGCGTCTATGGGGGGCGACGCGGCTCTGGCCTGGTCAACTGCCCAGGGCGCGTCTGACCAGATGTCCGATGGCGATCGCGCTCGGATCGAGTACGCTGGCAAGGGTCAGTTGCCTGCGGGAGAGTCTAGGGGACAAGCCCAAGGAGGCCGCGATGACGCTCATCACGATCCTGGCCTTGACGCTGTTGCTGGTCTGGTGTGAGCTGGCGGGCGCGCCGCTGCGCTGAAGGCCTGCCGATGTGGGGCGCTCCGAGGAGGGCGCGCCGTCTGGTCCGTGGCAATGAGGGAGACAGACCATGTCTTACGAGATCACTGTAGGAATCGCACGTGAACGGTATCACGATCTACTGCGGGAGGCCGAGGATCATCGTCTGGCGCGGCGTGCGCGTGCGGGGCGCCCCGGCGTGATCAGCAGACTGATCGGGTGGATGCGTCGCGGGGAACGTCAAGCGGAGCCGGCCGAGTGGCAGGGCGCCCAGCCGCGTCCTTCCGCGTCGTAGGGGGCCGCGCCGGGGCGAGAGGCCCGGTGGGTCAGGCGAATGTGCGCTACGGGCGACGGGAACGTCGCCCGTAGTTATTGGGGGGCGACGGTCATAGCGCACGCCGGCCGAGAGCGCCGGGATGTAGAAGTTGGCCAGCGGGTCGTCGGCCGGGCCGTAGTAGATGCGGAAGGGATGGTCGCGCAGCGTGTTGCTCACCGTATCACTCGATCCTCATTTGACAGAGCTCAGAATCCGGCGATAATACTGAGTAGAATACATATCTAGATCAGGAGTTCGCTATGGATCGCATTGTCGGCGTCACCGATCTACAGCGCAACTTTCGAGCGATCTTCGACGAAGTCGCGCGGAAGCACACGCCCTACATCCTGACTCGCGGCAGTCGCCCCGAGGTGGTCATGATTCCCTATGCCCTTTATCTTCGCCTTGCCGCGCTAGAAGAAAGCAACGTTCTGGCCCGCTTCGACCGGACGATCGCCCGGTTGGCTGAGGCCAACGCAAGCTATTCCGACGACGAAATCGCCGCCGACCTGGCCGAGGCGACCAAAACCGTGCGCGGCCGCCGATGAAAAGCGCTCTGTCAGGCGCAGGCCCTCGCGCCGTGGTAGATACGAACATCCTGATTCGCGCGCTTATCAAGCCGCAAGGTACGGTTGGGCCGATTTTAGGCCGGCTGCGCGATGGCGCCTATACCCTTGTTTACTCGGAGCCTCTGCTCGACGAACTGCTGGCTAAGCTGACGCTGCCGCGTATCAAGGTCAAGTATCACCTGGACGATGAGGCCATCGAGGCATTTCTGGCGCTGGTAGTGTTGCGCGGCGAACAGGTCACGCCCGCGCAGCGAGTGCACGTTTGTCGCGATCCTGATGACGATCGAGTCATCGAGGCGGCGCTGGCAGGCGATGCCGCATACGTTGTAACAGGCGACGAAGATCTGCTGACCCTCGGGCAATTCGAGGACCTGCGCTTTATCGGCCCAAGAGACTTCCTTACAATTCTATCGTAGCCAGCTTACTTCCTCCTCTGCTCCGATGGTGGTCTCTCCCTTGCGTGTTGATGGCAAAATTCACCGCAGAGGCCGCTGAGGTCGCAGAGTTTTTCTGTATTCCTCATGTTTCTCTGCACATAACCGCCCCTGGGCCCCCGACTCTTGACGCCAGCAAGCATTGCATCCAACACAGTTGCTCTGTGGCGCAAGAGTGGCCCATCAACGCTTGACAGGGAGACTATCTCAGGACGCAAGCGTCACTAATTATGATTAGTGAGAGAAATTACACACATTCTCCCTCATTCCGATATAATGCGCCCAGGCTCATCTGATTCTCCCCCGACCGGAAGCCGCGCATGCCTCTGACCAAATATGACCTTCTCCGCATGTACCGCGCCATGCTCCTGATCCGTCGCTTCGAGGAGCAGGCGACGCAGTTCTTCCTGAACGGCCAGATACGCGGCTCGTTCCACCCTTGCATCGGCCAGGAGGCGACGGCCGTCGGCGCGTGCTTCGCGTTGCGCCCCGATGATTACATGACCTGCACGTATCGCGGGCACGGCCAGGCGATCGCGAAAGGGCTGGACCCCAAGGAGGCGATGGCCGAGCTGTTGGGCCGGCGCACAGGATGCAGCAAAGGCAAGGGCGGCTCGATGCACTACACCGACCCGCGCGTCGGCCTGCTGGGCGAGAACGCCATCGTCGGCGCGGGCGCGCCGATCGCCGCAGGCGCCGCGTTGACCGCCCAGCTCGATAAGACCGACCGCGTCAGCCTCACGTTCTTCGGCGATGGCGCGATCAACCAGGGCGTCGTCCTGGAGACGCTGAACCTCGCCGTCATCTGGAACCTGCCCATCATCTTCTTCTGCGAGAACAATCTCTACTCTGAGATGACGCCGATCCGGGCCATGGTGGGGCCAGAACGCCTGTGCGAGCGCGCCGCGGGATTCGGCATGCGGACCGCGTGGATCGCCGACGCCTACGATCCCATCGCCGTGTACGATACGACCCTGGCTGCCGTGGAGCGGGCGCGCGCGGGCGGCGGCCCAACCTTCATCGAGGCGATGACGTACCGCCTGGTGGGCCACATGATCGGCGACAACGAGCCGTATCGCACCAAAGAGGAAGTGGCCGAGTGGCGCAAGCGCGATTCGACGGTCGTCTTCCCCCAACGCCTGGTGAATGAGTTCGGCGTCTCGCCGGCCGAGGTGGCCGCCATCGAGGCCGAAGTCGCCGCCGAGATCGAAGAGATCGCCCGCTTCGCCCAGGAAAGCCCCTGGCCAGATCCCAGCGAAGCAACCGAAGACCTCTTCGCGCCGATTCGCTGATTCGTTGACTCGCCGACTCGCTGACTCGCTGACTCGCTGATTCGCTCTCTCGCCGATTCGTTGATTCGCTCTCTTGCTGATTCGTTGACTCGCTGACTCGTTGATTCGCTGACTCGCCGATTCGCTGATTCGCTGATTCGTTGACTCGCGTTCTCGCCCAAAGGAGCGCCATGTCTGACCCCATCATCATCGACACTCACCAGCACGCCTGGGACCTCGATCGAGTCGCTTATCCCTGGTTGACGCCCGATTTTGGGCCGATCGCCCGCACCTATCTGCCGTCTGAGCTGGAGCCGCAGTTGCAGGCGGCTGGCGTCGCCGCAACGGTGATGGTGCAGTCGGCCAATAGCTACGCGGACACGGACTACATGTTCGAGCAGGCCGCGCAGTACCCCTGGATCATCGGCGTGGTCGGATGGGCGCCGCTGCTCTACCCCGATGTGGCCGGTCGGGCGCTGGAGCGGTACGCGCGCAATCCGCTCTTCCGCGGCGTCCGCCACCTGATCCACAACGAGGCCAATCCTCGCTGGCTGCTTCAGGAGCGGGTGATCGAGAGCCTGAAGCTCCTCGCCGAGCGCGGCCTGACCTTCGACGTGGTGGCGACGCTGCCCGAGCATATGGAATGCATCCCCATCCTGAGCGAGAAGATCCCCAACCTGAAGATGGTCATCGACCATCTGGGTCAACCGCCCGTCCCGACCAGGAAGTTGGGCCGCTGGGGCGACGACCTGAAGGCCGCGGCCGCCAATCCCAACGTCTACGGCAAGATCTCCGGGCTGGGCACGACGACCGGCAACTGGGAGGGGTGGACGGCCGAGGACATCAAGCCATACGTCCACTACGCGCTCGCGACCTTCGGCGCCGACCGCTGCATGTGCGGCGGCGATTGGCCGGTCTCAGTGCTGGCTGGCGGATATGTCAAAGCCTGGACCGCCTATCGCAAGATCCTGGACGAGCTGTCGCCCGCCGAACAGGCGGCTGTTTACAGCGAGACCGCGCAGCGCTTCTATGGCCTGCGGCTGCCAGCGGCGTGACCGCGTGAGCGTTATCATCGAAGCCGGAGATCTGCCCCCATGCGAGAGCTGACCTATTCCCAGGCCCTGCGCGAGGCGCTGGTCGAGGAGATGACGCGTGACCCCAACATCATCCTGTTGGGCGAAGACATCGGCGTGTACGGCGGCGTGTTCAAGGTGACCGAAGGGCTGCTGGCGAAATTCGGCCCGGCGCGCGTGCGCGAGACCCCCATCTCGGAGGCGGGCTTCGTGGGCATGGGCGTCGGCCTGGCGATGACCGGCAAGCGGCCGGTGTGTGAGCTGATGTTCATGGACTTCGCGTTCGTCGCCGCCGATCAGATCTTCAACCAGGCAGCCAAGATGCGCTACATGTCGGGCGGCCGGGTGAAGGTGCCGCTGGTGATCCGCACGCAACAGGGTGGCGGCCGCGGCAACGCCGCGCAGCACTCGCAGAGCCTGGAGACCCTCTTCACCCACATCCCAGGCCTCAAAGTCGTGCTGCCAGCCACCCCTTACGACGCCAAAGGCTTGCTCAAGGCCGCCCTGCGCGACGAGAACCCGGTGATCTTCATCGAGCACAAGCTGCTCTACGCCACCAAGGGGATGGTGCCGGAGGAAGAGTACCTGATCCCGCTCGGCAAGGCGGAAGTCAAACGCGCCGGCGCGGATGTGACCCTCGTCTCCTATTCGCGCACCCTGCTCCATTCCCTGGAAGCCGCGGAAGAAGCCGCGAGCATGGGCATCTCGACGGAGGTGATCGACCTGCGCTGCACCGTGCCGCTCGACCTGGACGCGATCCTGGCGTCAGTGCGCAAGACCGGTCGGCTGATCATCGCGCACGAGGCGCATCGGCGCCTGGGCGTGGGCGCCGAGATCGCCGCGCTGGTGCAGGAGCACGCCTTCGACTACCTGGACGCGCCGATCGTGCGCGTGGCCGCCATGGATGTCCCCATCCCGGCTTCCAGGCCGCTGGAAGAGGCAGTGTTGCCCGGGAAGGCGCAGATCCTGGAAGCGATCCGACGAATCGTGGCGTGAGTCAGGAAGGGGAGTTCGCCTATGTCCGATCCGCTCCTCGATCTCGATTACCAGCCGCATCTCCCGCCGAAGACCGACTACGGCATCGGCATCGTCGGCTGCGGCGGCATCGTCAACTACGCGGCGCTGCCGACGTATAAGAAGCATCACCTGAACGTGGTTGGCTGTTACGACATACGGTACGAGGCCGCCGAGCGCACGGCCCGCGAGTTCGCGATCCCGCGGGTGTACCGCGCCCTGGAAGAGTTGCTGGCTGATCCGGCCGTCGAGATCGTCGAGATCTCGGTGCCGCCCTGGCATCAGCTCGCGATCGCCCGCCAATGCATCGCCGCCGGCAAGCATCTGCTGTGCCAGAAGCCGCTATCGGACAAGCTGGCCGAGGCGGCCGAGATCGTGCGCCTGGCCAGGGAGGCGGGCGTCAAGCTGGCGGTGAACCAGCAGCTCCGCTGGGGCCAGGGGCTGCGCGCCGCGCGCACGTTGATCCGCAAAGGGTGGATCGGCCAGGTCACCGACGCCTCCATCCAGGTCAGCGTCAACACCGCCTGGGAGATGTGGCCGTGGCTGGCCGCGCAGGAGCGTCTGGAGGTCCTCTACCACAGCATCCACTACATCGACGCCATGCGCGCTCTCTTTGGCGACCCGGAATGGATCACCAGCCGGCATAGCCGTTACCCGCTGCAGGGGCAGGTGCGCGGCGAGACCAAGACGATCACCATCCTGGACTATCCGGACGTGCCGGGGACCGGCGACTATCAATATACCGCGCCGAACATGCAGGCCTTCATCGCGGCCAATCATTACAACCGGAGCGACGACTATTTCGCCATCTTCCGCTTCATCGGCACCGAGGGGGTGATCACTGGCACGCTCGGCGCGATGTACAACTACCCGCACGGCCGTCCCGACACGCTGGAATGGAGCAGCCGCCGCTACCATGCCGACAAGCGTTTCGAAGCCAAGCTCGAAGGGAAATGGATCCCCGACTCCTTCATCGGCCCGACCGCGTCGCTGATGGAGGCGATCCAGACCGACGGCACGCCGGAGACGGACGGCTTCGACAACTTGCAGACGCTGCGCGTGGTCGAGGCCTGCTACCTCTCGGCCGCCGAACATCGCACGGTCAACCTGGGCGAATGTCAGGCCATCCCCTGTCGCGAATGACCCACGCCCATTCGCCCATTCGTTGATTCGCCGATTCGTTGACTCGCTGACTCGCTGATTCGCTGATTCGCTGACTCGCTGACTCGCTGACTCGCTGACTCGCCCAAGAAAGGACTCAATGGAACCACGTTTCGCAGGCAAGGTCGCCATCGTCACCGGCGCGGGCCAGGGCATCGGCCGCGGGATCGCGCTGCGGCTGGCGCGCGAGGGCGCGCAGGTGGTGATCGCGGAGTACAACGCGGAGAGCGGCGCTGAGACGGCGCGCGCGATCGAGGCGGCGGGCGGCCGCGCCATCGCCTATCCCGTTGACATCGCCGACGCTGCCGCAGACCAGAGGATGGTAGACGCTGTCGTCGCGCAGCTCGGCCACATCGACATCCTGGTCAACAACGCTGGCGTGATCCAGACGAAGCCGATGCTCGATCTCACAGAGGCCGATTGGGATCGCGTGCTGGACGTCAACCTGCGCGGGACGTTCTTCCTGACCCAGGCGGTCGCGCGCCAGATGATCCGGCAACTGCCGGAGGCGTTGCGTGCGGCGGCCGCAACCCCGGCGGACATCATGAAGATGAAGGCGACCGACCCCGAGGTGGATCTGACGCAGTTTGCGCCAAGCTACGGCAAGATCGTCAACCTCTCGTCGATCGCTGGTCGCCGCGGCCGGCCTCTGCAGACGCATTACGCGGCCAGCAAAGCCGCGATCATCAACCTGACGCAGTCGGCCGCCCTGACGCTGGCGCCCTACCGGATCAACGTCAACGCGGTGTGCCCCGGCGTCGTGGCGACCCCCATGTGGCAACAGATCGACGCGGAGCGCGCCCGGCTCTTCGGCGCGCAGCCCGGCGAGGCGATGGCCAGCTTCATCAACACCGTGCCGCTCAAGCGCGCGGCCGCCCCTGACGACATCGCCGGCGCCGTGGCGTTCTTCTGCTCGTCAGACGCCGACTACATCACCGGCCAGGCGCTGAACGTAGACGGCGGCTTCGAGATGGACTGACCCCATGAACCGCCCACTCGCCAACTCGCCCATTCGCTGACTCGCCGATTCGTTGACTCGCTGATTCGCCGATTCGTTGACTTGCCGATTCGTTGACTCGCTGACTCGCTTTCTCGCTGATTCGCTGATTCGCCCATTCGCTAATTCGCTTTCTCGCTGACTCGCCGACTCGCCGATTCGTTGATTCGCTGACTCGCTGATTCGTTGACTCGCTGACTCGCCCATTCCCATGCACGCACACGTCATCGATTCTCGTTACCTCAACGACCTCTTCGGCACCGAGGAGCTGCGCCGCATCTTCGCCGACACCTACCAGCTCCAGTGCTGGCTCGACTTCGAGGCCGCCCTGGCGCGCGCCGAGGCCGCCGTCGGCGTGATCCCGGCCGCCGCCGCCGCCGAGATCACGCGCAAAGCCCGCGCTGAACTCATCGACCTGCCAGCCCTGCACGAGGACGTCAACTTCACCGGTCACCCGCTGATCTCGCTGGTGCGGCAACTGGCCGATCTGTGCGAGCGAGACGCCGGACGCTATGTCCATTGGGGCGCGACGACGCAAGACGTCACCGACACCGGCCTCATGCTGCAGGCGAAGGCCGCCCACGCTGTCATCCTGCGCGATCTGCAGGCGCTGGCCGACGCCCTGGCCGATCTGGCCCGCCGCGAGCGCGATACGTTGCAGGCCGGCCGCACACACGGCCAGCACGCCACCCCCATCACCTTCGGCTTCAAGGTCGCCGTCTGGTTGGACGAGGTGCGCCGGCACATCGAGCGCATGACGCAGCTTGCTCCGCGCGTCTTCGTGGGCGAGTTCGCTGGCGCGTCCACCACGCTGGCGTCGATGGGCGAGGCTGGCCTGGAGGTTCAGCGCCGTCTGATGGCCGATCTGGGACTGGGCGCGCCCGCCATCGGCTGGCACGCCGCCCGCGATCGCTTCGCAGAGCTGGGCGCGGCGCTGGCCATGATCGCCGCGACGATGGGCAAGATCGCGCACGAGGTGGTCTTGCTCCAGAAGAGCGAGGTAATGGAGCTGGAGGAGCCGCACCATCACGGCAAGGTCGGCTCCAGCACCATGCCGCACAAGCGCAACCCGATGATCTGCGAGGGGATCATGGCCCAGGCGCGGCTGGCTCGCTCGCTGTTGCCCGCGCTGTTGGAGTCCATGGGCGCGGCCGAACACGAGCGCGATTGGTCGGCGGTGCACACCGAATGGGCCGCCGTGCCCGAGATCTGCCTGCTGGCCGGCGCCTCCGTAGCCCAGACGTTGGGCGTCATCCGCAACCTGATCGTCTATCGGGACCGGATGCGCGCCAATGTGGACGCGCTGCACGGGCTGATCCTGTCCGAGGCGGTGATGCTGCGGCTGGGCGAGTTCGTGGGCCGGCAGGCCGCCCATGAGATCGTCTACGACGCGGCGATGGCGGCCTTCGAACAACGTCGCCCTCTGGCCGATCTGTTGAGGGAGGATCCCCGCGTGACGGCGCACCTGTCGGCGGACGAGATCGCCGCGCTGCTGCGCCCGGACGCCTACACCGGGCTGGCCGGCTATTTCGTAGATCGCGTCGCGGGACCCCCGTCGGAAGCATGACGCAAAGGGCGCGCTCCGGTCGCGCGGCTGGACTCGAGGTTTCAGCCGATCATTCGTCGTGCGCGGCCATCCTGCAGGCGAAGTCAACGCGCCCAACCATCCCCCAAAGGGGCTGGAGGCTTCGGCCGGTCATTGGTTGTACGCAGCCCAAGCTGTAGCGCACGCTGGGAGGAGACACTGTGCTCGTTGCGATCTGGCATTTCAGCTTCACGGTTTCTGACATCGAACAATCCATCCGCTTCTACCGCGATATCCTGGGCCTGGAGCTGATCCACACCCAGGAGCAGGCCAACGCCTACACGCGTAAACTCGTCGGCTACGACGACGCGCACCTCAAGGTCGCGATGTTCCGCATCCCAGGCGGGCACGTCGGCCGGTCAGGACACGTGTTGGAACTCGTGGAATACGTCGCGCCCAGGGGGGAGAAGCTCGACACGCGCACGAAGAACACCGGCTCGGCGCATCTGGCGTTCGAGGTGGACGATATCTTCGCGGAGCACGCGCGGATGCGGGCGCTCGGCGTCCGTTTCCGCAGCGAGCCGGTCGCCATCGAAGCGGGGCGCAACAAGGGCGGCTACACGGTCTACTTCCTGGACCCGGACGACATCACGTTGGAGCTGATCCAGCCGCCCCCGGGCTGGTGAGGCCAGCTACCCTTTCAAGGCGCCGGAGGCCAGCCCTTCCACCAACTGCCGCTGCACCAGGGCGACGAAGATCACGGACGGGATGAGCATCATCACCGACATGGCCGTCATGCCGCGCCAGTCGGTGACGAACGAGCCGGTGAACTCATACAAGCCAGACGGGAACGTGCGCGAGGCGGGCGTGCGCGTGATGACCGAAGCCAGGGCGAACTCGTTCCAGCAGGTCAGGAAGGCGAAGATGCCGCTGGCCGCCACGCCCGGCAACGCCAGGGGCAGATCCACGCGGATCAACGCGCCCCAGCGCGAGCAGCCGTCGATGATCGCCGCTTCCGAAAGCTCCTCCGGGATCGCCCGGAAGAAGCTGTCCATCAGCCAGGCGGTGAATGGGATGTTCAGCGCCGTATACGCCGCGATCAGGCCGATGAGCTTGTCGGAGAGGCCGAGCCGGGCGAACAGGATGAAGAGCGGCAGGCTCAGCGCCACGCCAGGCACGGCGCGGCCCAGCATCATCGAGAGGAAGATCGTGTTCTTGGCCCGAAAGCGGAAACGCGCAAAGGTGTAGCCAGCCAGCCCGCCCAGGATCAACGACAACAGCGTGCTGGCGAGAGACACGACCGTGGAATTGCGAGCGTAATTGCCGAACGGGATCTGCGTGCCCAGGGCGAACGCGCCTTCCGGCGTCGGCATGCCCAGCAGGATCTTGTAGGAGTCAAGGTCGAGCCGGGAAGGGATCCAGACCGGCGGTCGGGTGTTGATCTCTACATTGGGCCGAATGGATGTGAGCACGATCCAGAGCACCGGCAGGAAGAAGATCAGGATGATGAGATAGAGCACGATGTCACAGATCGTGTCGGTCCAGCGCCGACGCCGACCGGCGCGATCGAAGGCGACACGTCGTCGCGGCAACGCGAGATTCATGCGCGTCCCTCCCAACGGCTCCTGATCACATTGCGGAACAGATACCAGGTGAACAAGAAACTGATGATGACCGTCACATAGGACATGGCGCTGCCCAGGGCGTAGTTGTGGCCCGTGAACGACAGGCGATAGACGTAGGTCCAGATCATCTCGGTGCGGTTGCCTGGACCGCCGTCGGTCATGATGCGCACGACGTCGTACACGCGGGCCAGATCGAGCGAGCGGATCGCCATGGCAGTGTAGACGAACGGCATGATCATGGGCAGCGTGAGCATGCGGAATTTCTGCCACCCCGACGCGCCATCCACCTCAGCGGCCTCGAATGGCTCGCTCGGCAGCGACAGGATGCCCGCCTCCAGGATGATCACCATGAAGGGGGTGCTCATCCAGATCTCGGCGATCAGGAGGGAAATGAACCCCAAGGGCACCTCGATCAGCCAGGGGATGATGTGAGCCGCTCCTGTGAGCGTGTACAGGATATTGTTGACCAGGCCGAACTCGCTGTTGAAGACCCATTTGAACATGAAGCCGATCAACACCGGCGCGAACATCATCGGCATCATCATGATCGTGCGCAGGGCGCCGCGGCCACGGATGGCCCTCGCCATCAACTGGGCGATGCCCAGGCCGATCAGGAACTCCAGGTTGACGGCCAGCGCCATGAACAACACCGTACGGCCGAACGCCTGCCAGAAGATCGGATCTTTGAACAGCGTCACGTATTGCGTCAGGCCGACGAAGCGAAAGTTGCGCGCGTTGGTCAACGTGTAGTTGGTGAAGCTGAGGTAAAGCGAATACAACATCGGGAACGCGATGACCGCCAGCAGCACCGCGATCCCAGGCGTTAGCAGAACGACCGGCAGCCAGCGTCCTTCGGCCATCTTGACCTGTCCGGCCCGCGCCCCTGCCGTAGATCGTAACGGTTCGACAATCGCCATAAAGCTCCCTCATTGCTGATGAACGCCGATCGAGTAGGACGACGCCGAAGGATCAGCCCTGTATCAAGATGCGCTGGCGTCGTCCGTATCGAGATCGCGTGCGCCCTCGTTGGCTCGACCTGGCGAATCCGCCAAATCGCGAAGGAGGGCTACTGGTAATAGCCAGCGTCCGCCATCAGCTTCTTGACGGCGGCCTGCGCGTCATCCAGCCCCTTCTGCGGCTCCACATCGCCGAGGATGATCTTCTGCAGGATGGGATACAGGATGTTGGACATGGGCAGCCACTCGGCGATCAGAGGAGGCGTCTTGTAATCTTCGGTCGCCTGCAGTAGGGCCAGCTCCAACCGCTTCTTGGCCAGCGGATCGGAGGATTGGGCTGCCTCTGCGATGGCTTCCTCGTTCACGCTGATGCGCGCCACGGTGAACCCCAGCTTGGCCTCCAGCCGATTGCCCTCCACGCTGGTGAGGTGCTTGATGAGGGAGGCCGCCGCCTCCTTGTTCTTGCTGGCCTTGGTGATGGAGAAGCCATGGTGGCCCGCCCAGCCGCTGTGGATCTTGCCGTCGCCCATGGGCTGGCGAGCCAGGTCGAACTTGCCGGCGACCTTGCTGCTGTTGGGATCCTGGAAGAAGCTGTACCAGCCGTACCATTCCGTGTAGAGCGCGATGATGCCGTTGGCCCAGTTCTTGGCGACGTCATCCCACACGTAGTTGGTCATGTCGGGCGGCATGGCCTTGGCCTTGTACAGATCGCGGAACATCGTCGCGGCCTTGACGCCCGCCGGGCTGTTGAAGACCGGCTCCCATTGGTCGTCGAAGAGCTGGCCGCCTTCGGCGATCAACACCTCGTAGAACCGGCCAGACAGCGCCTCCTCCTTGCCCGCGAACTGCGTGCCGTAGATGCCCTTGCTGGGATCGGTCATCTTGATGGCCGTCTCCTTGAACTCGTCCCAGGTGGCTGGCGGCTCGAGCTCGCCGAGATCGGTGCGGTAGTGCAGGCAGGAGATGTCGTAGTGGCGCGGGATGACCCACAGGTGCCCGTCGCGGCGGGTGGCGTCCACCAGGCGCGGGATGAAGTCCTTCAGCTCGTCCTCGGTCCAGTAGCCTTCCAGCGGCTCCAGGCCGCCGGCCTTGACGTACTGCGAGAAGAAGCTGGAATGGTCCCAGCACACGTCGTAGTCCACGGTGCCAGCCGCGAAATCCTGGACCAGGCGCTTGTCGGTCTCGAAGCCGTTGCCCTTGAAGACGAACTCGGTCTTGGCGCCGGTCTCCTTCTCCCAGTCGGGGATGAGCTTGTACAGCTCCTCGTAGTTGCCGCCGCTGATGGCATGGATCTTGACCGTGACGCCAGCGAAGTCGCCGCCTGCGGCTGCGCCTTCAGCGGCCGGCTGAGGGGCGGCCGCGGGGGCTGGCGCCGGGGCCGGCGCGCAGGCGGCCATCACAGCCGCGCCGCCGACCAGGCTCGCCCATTGCAGGAACTCCCGCCGCGAAAGTCTCTTAGCAACCATGATAGACCCTCCTCTTTAGGTTGTGAAAAGGGAACGGAAACGACGATCCCAATCCGTGCGGTTGGGGGGATCACCTCCTTCGCGACGACGGGCGCCCAGCAAGGCGCGCCCATGATGCATCACTGCACATCGGGCAGATCGTACTCGCCAAGCTGGAGCGGATATTGCCCGTACTGCCGCACCAGGTTGACGACATATTCGTAGTTCGCGGCGGAGACGTTGCTGGGCACCGAGTGATCAGACTGGAAGATGTAGCCGCCCCCTTTGGCGGCGTTGAGCTTACGCAGCACCTCAGCCTTGATCTCCTCCTGGCTCCCCTGCGCCCAGGTGATCACGCTCATGTTGCCGCAGAAGCCGATCTTGTGGCCATACTCTCGGCGCAGCTCCACCACATCCAGCCCCGCCTTGGATTCGAGGGGATTATAGGCGTCCACGCCGACCTCGATGAAGTCCTCGAAGACGCTCTTGACGTTGCCGCAGCCATGATAGATCACCGGCAGGCCGTGGCTGTGCGCCTCGTCCACCAGGGCTTTGAGGCCGGGCTTGTACCACTTGCGCCAATACTTGGGCGAGAAGAAGAGATCTCGCCGATAGGCGATGTCGCCCCAGATCACGATGCCGTCGAGGAGGCCGTCGGCGGCCTTGATCTGCGCGCGCAGGATCTCCAGGGCGAAGGCGTTGACGCGCTCGATGAAGCGTCCCAGCTCTTCGGGATAAAGCCCCACCCACAGGAAGAGGCTCTCCGGGCCGATGATGCGCTGGAGGTACTCGTTGGCCTCGCACACGCTGCCGTACACCGCGAAATCGCGGTGCAGCGAGCGGACCGTCTCGACCCATGCCGGGCTGTTGCGCGTGAAGCCGTCGCCCACGCCAGCGATCTGGTTGTCGCCCGCGCTGAAGTAGCGGCGGTCGTCCCAGGGGTCGTCGAAGGTGAAGGCGGTCAGCTTCTCGATGGTGTCGGTGTCGAAGCCCAGCCATTCCGGCATCGGATCGGCGAACTTCTTACGGATCACCGCCTCGAAGCCGGTGCGCACGACGACCTCCTCGTCGGTCTCCTTCAGCACCTCGAACTGCTTGATATGCGGATCCATGTTGGGGACGGTGACGATCCAGTCGAGGCCGTAGTACTTGTAGATATCGGCGTCGGCTGGCAGGCCAAGCTCCCGACGCCAGCGCTCCAGGAAGCTGCCCCAGAAGAAATCGCTGATCGGCACGCGGTCGGCCTCCTGATGGCGCAAGGTCTTGTTCATGCGTTCCACCTTGGCCAGACAATTCGCGGTTCGTTCCATGATTCCCCCTTCCGGTCTCTAATATCGGCACTCGCGCGCCGCCTCCGCGAAGACGCGCAAATGCTCCACCGGCGTCTCGAAGAAGTGGTCAGAACAAGAACAGATATAGCCGCCCTCGTAGCCGACCTTCTCGAACAGCTCGCGCACCTTGGAGCGGATCCGCTCAGCCGGGCCGGCGGTCAACACGTTGAACTGGTCCAGGCCGCCGATGAGGGCGACGCGGTTGCCTACCTTTTGCTTGAACTCCCACGGCTCCTGGTTGCCCCCGACGCTGGGCGGCGCGAGGGTCTCGGAGGCGTCGCAGCCGTTGGCGACGATCAGCTCCTCGATGCCCACTGTGCCGCCGCAGGTATGATAGGTCACCTTGAAGCCCAGGCTGTGCAGCGCATCGTGCATCTTGCGGTCATAGGGCAGGCAGAACTCGCGATGCAGCGTGGGCGAGATCACCGTGGAGGAAGCCGACCCGCCGCCGGTCTCCACCAGATCAAATTTGGCGCCCTTCATGGACTCGATGAATTGCAGCTTCTTTTCCAGGAGGATGCCCAGCAGCTCGTGCACCCAGGCGGGTCGATCGATCGCAGCGAGGATCAGGTCGGTGATGTCGTACAGGCATGCCGCGTGTTGCCAGCAGCCGGCCTGATCGCCCCACACGAAGCCGCGCAGGATGCCCGCATCGCCCACCTCATCATAGCGCCTGGCGATCGGCTCGAGGTTGAGGCGGGGCGCCGGCATATACTTGCGGATCAGCTCGATGTCCTCGTCGTGCTTGATGAGATATTCGGTGATCCACGTCGTCTTACGATCGCCAGCCGTCTTGTACGTGAGCGTGCCTTCGGGGGTGTAGATCGTGTGGTGGTTGATACGGTTGTTGGGGTCATTGCTGATGACCGTGACCTCGTCACGCCACTGGGGCGTGTTCAGCTTCGCATAATCCGCGTCCACCAGCCAGAATTGCGCCATCTCCTCGAAGTACTGGATCTGCGCGTCCAGGCCGACAGCCTTGAACGCTTCCAGATCGCTCATGCCCCCCATGTATTCTTCCAGGTGGTACCCCTGCCACTGATGCACGGTGGCCGGCAGACGGTCGGGCTTCTCTTTGTTCAGCGCCAGCAGGAGCCGTTCTTTAGAATTCATCGCACCCCCTCGATCGAGCGAGAGACGCTCAAAGTCCAATAGCAACCATGCAGGAGAGACCCGGCATCATCCACGGACTCCTGCTTCAATCCGTGTGAAACACCTCCTCCATATTCGCCCACCATTCCCCCTCGCCGCGGGTGGGGAGAGGAGACTGCATGGGCATCATGATGGACCACCAGCGTTGGGTCTCGGGATCGGCGGCCATCTTCGCCATATCGGCTGCGAAGTCGTCGCCGACGTACTCGAAGTAGGCGAAGAGCAGGTTGTCCTTGTGGAAGATCGAATAGTTGCGGATGTTGCACTCGTGAATCATCTTGAGGACGCTCGGCCACACGGCCGCGTGATACCGCTTATATTCCTCGAGTGCCTCCGGCTTGACGCCGATGATCTGACCGTAGCGTTGCATGGATTGCCTCCCTTGTCGAAGCATGGTGATAGCGGCTCGCCGACTCGCTGATTCGTTGATTCGTTGCCTCACCGATTCGTTGTCTCGCTGCCTCGCTGATTCGCCCTCTCGCTGACTCGCTTCCTCGCTGATTCGCTTCCTCGCCCCCTCGCCCTACCGGTACTCCCCCCACTCGCGGATCGTCTCATACATCACGATCACGTTCTCGACGGGCGTCTCCGGCAACAGGTAATCATGACTGGGGGAAGCGATGAAGCCGCCGCCGGGCATCATGATCTGGAGCGTGCGCAGGGTCAACTGCCGCGCCTGTTCGGCGGTGCCCTCGATCAGCGCCTGGGTGTCAATGCACCCCATAAAGGAGAGTTGGGCGCCGAAGTCGCGTTTGAGCGCCGACAGCTCCATGCCAGCGCAATAGGGCTGCACCGACTGCACGCCGTCCAGGCCGATGGCGATCATGTCCGGCAACAGGACGCGAATGCTGCCGTCGCAATGCATGATCACGGGCTTGCCGAACTCATGCCCCAGATCGACGAAACGTTTGAGGTGCGGCGCGATGAAGCGACGGAAGAGCTGTGGGCTGATCATAGGGCCGGCCTGGGCGCCGAAGTCGTTGCCGATGAAGAAAATGTCGATGGCGTCCCCGGCCGCTTCGAAGATCCGTCGGCTGACGGCCAGGTAGTAGTCCGCGCAGTGGCCCATCACCGCATCCACGATCTCCGGCGCATCGTACATTTGATAGATCAGCCCATCGAAGTCGAGCAGATCGATGGCGTCGTGCCAAAAGGGGGACCATTCGCCGCCGAGGATCGCGTACTGTCGTTCGTATTGCAGCGCTTCGGCGCGGATGTGCGAGACGTCGACCCACTCCGGATCGGGCCAGGGATAGGCTTCGACCTCGGCCACCGTGCGGGCGTGTTTGAGCGGCATCTCGAGCGGCACGCCGTACCCGTAGCCGTAGCGTTCGATCCCAAAGGGAGTGCGGTAGGTCGCGTTGGGGTGGCACAGATTGCGGGTGGGGTGGGCGTGGTCAGGTCCCGCGTAGCGTGAGAAGACCCGCCGGAAGTCATCTCCCAGATAGACGAGCAGGCTTTCGTCGTCCGGAAGGCCTAGATGCGCGCGCGCCAGCGCCTTCCATTCTGGCGAGGCGCCCAACCAGCAGGGCACGTGATCCGGCTCCTGATGAGCGAGGGCAGTCAACACCCTTTCCCGTGAAGTCATACGCTTGGGCATTCGCTGGACTCCTGAACTGAAGAGAAAACCACATCGCTGCAGGCCTGCACCGCATCTTCCATCCGCGTGCCACGGTGGTCCAGAAACTGCTGAGGACATCCGGCAAAATCGGCGCTGACAACGGCCTGCGCTGGGAGCGCAGGTCGTGCGCGATCACGGTGGGTACATCGCTTGGATCGTGGATCGTGCGTGAATCGCTATGGTACCGTTGTCATACATATCGTATACCGTCTTTTTTCCCCTGTCAAGTCTCGCTTGAGATGACCGATCGCCAGGGCGTCGCGCGACGCCGCGCTGGACCGGCTACACACGGCAAGGATGCGATCGACCATCCTGCGGCCTCGATGCACAACGAGGATCTGATGGGTGGCGGAGAGCCGATGAGGCGAGAATATTGACACAGGTGTAGATGTGGGTGTAATATATCGCAGGGAGATGAGATATGTCTGAACGAATGTACCGCGCGCAGATCCTGCTCAAGCCCGACCTGCACCGCCGTCTACGGCAGATCGCCATACGTGAAAACCGCAGCATCTCCGACGTAAGTCGCGACTTGCTGGAAATGGCCATCCAACAACGGGATCGCGAGAGACTGGAGCGCCTGGGGCGGATTCGCGCAGCTCAGAGAGTTGCGGAAAGAATCCTGCAAGAGCTGGGTGGACATCCCCTTGAAGTTGACGTCGTAGATTTGCTCGACCAGGCAAGAGAGGAGCGCGCCCGTGAGATCGGCAGTCATTGACGCGAACGTTGCCATTTATGTCGTGATGCCCAGCCGTCATCACGCTGCTGCTGTGAATTTGTTAGAGCGTCTTGTCACAGAAGAAACGCCCATCTACGTCCCCCACCTGTGGCTATCTGAGGTCACAACGGCGATTCGCAAAACCGTCAGTCTTGCCGGCATCTCCAGGGAGAATGCTCTTCAGGCTTTGCGAGCAGCCCTGACTTTGCCTGTCTCGGTGATCGCTGAAGACGTCGACCTGTGCATGCAAGCCTATGCGTGGGCAGAGCGAATCGGGCATCTGGCGACGTATGACGCGTTGTATCTTGCCCTGGCTGAACGCCTGGAGGCCGATCTCTATACCGCCGACAGGAAGCTCTTCGATCGCTGTCGAGAGATGGGCGCCGAATTCGTCGAACTGCTGGAGTAGAGCGCGATTCGCATACAGCAAGGTCGGAGGGTGTGGGAACAAGGGAAGGCAAGGGGAATCGGCTCCACCGCGCGCTCTGGCACACCCAAACGACTTTGACGAGCGCTGGCGGCAAGCCCATAACTCACTATCAAACTGAAATGCGCCCTCAAAAAAAAGCGCCTGGGTGGCTTGACAAACAGCGAGGTGATGTCTATAATGAGAATGCGATTATTGATTATCAATAATCGTTTATTGGTAAGCCGCGTCTGGTTCCTCATCACGTGGTCGCTGGTCAACGAAGGCGTGTGACATGGCCACCTCCTCCATGGCAGTCGTTAGCCGCCTGTTACGCGACAATCAAGCCCTCGCTGGTTCGTTGGTCGACCAGATCTGGAAACGTCTGCGCATGGCTATCATCCACGGCGAGATCCCTCCTGGCGCGCGCCTGGTGGAGCTGCAAATCGCCGAAGAGATGGGCACCAGCCAGGGCCCCGTGCGTGAGGCGCTTCAACGTCTGGAGCAAGAAGGTCTGGTCGAGCGTCGGGCGCGCAGCGCCACCATCGTCACAGAGATACCCGAAGGAAGCATCCACGACTTGATCATCATCCGTTCGCTGGTCGAACGATTGGCCGCCCAACGCGTCGCTCTCCGTATTACTCAAGCCCAACTGGATCAGTTACGCGATTTGATCGAACAGATGCGCGCCAGCGCCCAACAGAAAGATCGTTGGGCGCTGGAACATCTGAACCTGGAGTTTCATTTCCGGCTCTGTCAGTGGTCGGGCAACCCGCTTCTTCTTCGCCTCTGGCTGCCGATCTCCGCCCAGATGCAACGCCTGATCGCCCAACGCCCTGCTGACCATGTCGTGGACCTGAATGGTTATGCAGAGGGCCATGTGCCGATCGTCGAGGCCCTGGCCGCCCATGACGGCTGCTGGGCTGCACAGACCGTCGAGAAGCATATCGCAGACGCCTGGTCATTGCTCGAGGCGACAGAACCAGAAAAGGCATAGCCTTCCCAGGGCGCTTCCACCCCTGGACTCCCGAAATCCGGACCCGATCGCGCGCGGAAGGGATATGGCCTGTGATCGGCCTGGACGATCCTTCTAGCCATCCGGCAGCGGTCGGTAGGGATCTGTACGCTGTTCTGTTGTCCCGTTTTTAGGCAACACAAATTAAGGAGGGAAATGATGAGCACCCAGATCACGCGGCGTCAATTGCTCAAGGCGGCCGGAGTGACTGCCATCGGCGCGCTGGCCAGCGCGTGCGCACCTCAGGTCGTCGAGGTCGAGAAGGTGGTCGAGGTGACGGCTGAGGCGCCCGTCGGTCCGACGAACGCCCTGGGCATCACGTTGCCGCCAGACGCCCTGCCTCTCAGCGAGCAGTACATCCTGGAGCCGGTGGGCGAGGTGGGCGGCGGCTATGGCCATATCATGGAGTCGCTGTATAACCGGGCCTTCGAACATGCTGGCGGCTACGAGACCTTGACCACGCTCAATATCGACCTGGAAGTCGTGCCGGTGGCCTGCGAAGGGTGGACGGTCTCCGAAGACGGCCTCTCGTGGGACTTCGCGTTGCGCAAGGATTTGGTGTTCAGCGACGGCAAGCCGGTGACCGCCCACGATTGGGTCTTCACGCTGCGCCGCGCGCTGGCTAACCAGTACGACTTCGGCTGGTTCTACTTCGACATCAAGAATGCTGCCAAAGTCTACAGCAAGGAGTTGCCGCCGGAAGAATTGGGGATCGAGGCGGTCGATGACTACACTCTGCGCATCACTACCGAAGCGCCTACCCCCTATCTGCCTGGCCTGGGCACCTGGTTCGGTGTGGCGCCTCAGCACGCCTATGAGCAGTACGGTGAGAACTGGGCCCTCGACCCCGCCAAATATGTATCGTCCGGCCCCTTCAAGCTGACTGTCTTCGAGCGCGGTGTGCGCCACAAGTGGGAACTTAACCCCACCTATAAAGGGATCCGTCGACCGTACGTCACGGAAATCCGCGAGGAGAAGCTGCCGAAGGGACTGCCAGCCTACATCGCCGGGGACATCAAGCGCTACACCATCGACATGAACACGCCGGCTGGCGAGGTCGCGCTGATCAACGCCAATCCGATCTTGCGCGCCGAATCGCACCCCCAGCCTTCGTCGTTCACCGATTACCTGGGGTTCAACACCCTGGCCGGCAAGTTCCCACCGCTTGACAATCCCGATGTACGGCTGGCGCTGTGCAAAGCGATCGACAAAGAGGTGCTGGTATCCCAGATTTACAGCGGCTTTGCCAACCCGGCCTGGGGGATCCTGCCCGCTGGCTTCCCCAACTACATCGGCGACCAGCTCAAAGAGCTGGAACCCAACAAGTTCGATCCCGAAGCGGCCAAACAGTTGCTCGCGAATGCTGGCTACCCTGAGGGCAAGGGATTCCCGGTCTTCGAATTGTATATTCGACAGCCGACCGACAAGCAGTTAGCCCTCTGCGAGGCGATCCAGGCGCGCTGGAAGGAGGTGCTCGGCATCCAGGTCGAGCTGCGGCCATCCGACTTCCAGTCCTTCACATCGGCCGCGTTCAAAGATCGCACAGCGCCTATGTACCATGTGGGATACTCATTGGATTACTACGACCCGGCGACTTTCCTCAATGTCTTCCGCAACGGAGGTCGCCATCCACATGAGAACCCGGAGTGGACCGAGTTCTACAACCAGGCCAACGCTACGCTCGATCTTGCGAAGCGCTTCGAGCTGATGGCCGAGGCGGAGAAGCAGCTCGTGCTCAGCACCGCCTGGTTCTTCCTGGTCAGCCCATTCAGCATCATGCTCTGGCCGTGTAACCTGAAGGGTGAGGCGTTGCAGCCCAACAAGGATGGCTTCGCCTTCTGGGGCGGCGGCGGCGTTGGCTGCCCCCATGCATACGAGGGGATGTACTGGGCCCAGTCTGATTGCCGCAAGGGCCTGCGGTAAAGTTGTCGCCTGGCAAGACTTCCGGAGCCAGTGTGGCTCTGGAAGTCTTGCCTCACCGCTGCTTCGGCGAGGGGTTTCGGTATGTTGGCCTATACCATCCGACGTCTGTTCGGCATTCTGGTGATGTTATTGTTGCTCTCTATGTTCACCTTCACCCTCTCGCGGGTCGTGCCGGGAGGGCCTTGGATGCAGGGCGCAGAGATCCCTCTTCCCGAGGAACAGGTGGCTGCCTTCAAGGCCAAGTACGGGCTGGATAAGCCCCTGTGGCAGCAGTACCTGGTTTGGCTGGCGAACGCTGCCCGGCTCGATTTCGGACGACCCTTTACAGCGCCAGAGCTTTCGGTCACCCAATTGATCGCTCGCGTCTTGCCCTATAGCGCCCTGATCGGCGGCCTCGCTGCGGCCCTGGCCACTGTGGTCGGGATCACGCTGGGCATTATCGCTGCCGCCCGCCAAAACACCTGGATCGATAACCTGATCACGGGCTATGCGGTGGGGATCGCCACCATTCCTTCGTACGTCATGGGCTACATTTTAGCTTATCTGATCGCCGCCAAGCTAGGCCTCTTCCCCACTGGCGGATGGGGAGGGCCGCGCCATTGGGTGTTGCCGGTCATCGCCTTTGGGCTGCCTGCGAGCGGCGGGATCGCGCGCTGGACGCGCCAATGCATCGCGGAGGCGATGGCCGCCGACTATGTGCGCACGGCCTACGCCAAGGGCTTGAGTCAGACCAGCGTCATGACCCGTCACGTGTTGCGCAATGCTATGATCCCGATCATCACCTCGGTCTTGCCGATCTTCCCCAGCATGATGACCGGCTCCATTTTCATCGAGCGCGTTTTCGGGTTGCCTGGGCTGGGCACTTATTTCGTTATGTCGAGCACCAATCGCGATTATCCCTTGGTGCTCGGGATCACCATCTTCTGGGCTGTGTTGATCTCACTCACCTATCTGTTGACCGATGTGCTTTATGGCGTGATCGATCCCAGGGTTCGCATTGGAGAGGGCGCGCGATGAGGGCGGAAGCGACGACTGCTGCGGTCGCGTTGGCCAGCCGGGACGAGAAGATCAGTGCGGCGCGCTTTTGGATCGGCGCGTGGCGGCGGTTCAGGCGCAATCGGCTGGCGCTGTTCGGGCTGGTCTATGTCATCCTGATCTCGTGCGTGGCTGTGTTCGCCCCAATCCTGGCGCCCTACGAATATGACAAGATCGACCCTGCCATCGCCCTGCAGCCTCCCACGATCGACCACCCCATGGGCGTCGACAAGCTCGGGCGCGATATGCTCTCGCGTATCATGTATGGCGCCCGCCCCATGCTCCTCGTTGGTGTGCTCACGCAGATCGCGGGCCTCCTCGTCGGTGTGCCGCTGGGCGTCATCGCCGGGTATGCAGGCGGCTTCTTCGATTGGCTGATCACGCGCCTGATCGATCTTTTCTCGGCTCTGCCCTGGTATCTGATCGTGCTCTATATGGTGATGGTACTGTCGCCCAGCCTGCAGAACTTGATCCTTGCGCTGACGATCACGGCTTGGGTCAGCTCAGCGCGCATTGTGCGGGGCATCAGCTTCTCTATTCGTGAACTGGATTTCATCCTGGCGGCGCGCGCGCTGGGCGCCCCGACGCGCCGCATCGTAGCGCGCCACATCTTGCCGCAAGTGGCGCCTCTGCTGGTATGGAGCTTCGCTGCTGGCATCCCGACCGCTGTGTTCGCTGAGGCCGGCCTCAGCTTCATCGGCATGGGCGTGCGGCCGCCTCAGCCAAGCTGGGGACAGATGCTGGGAGAAGCTGGCCTCTACTGGCAGTACTTCCCGCACATGTTCATCTTTCCTTCCTTGATGATCACTTTGTCGGTGCTCGCTTTTCAGGGGCTGGCGGACGGTCTGCGCGAGGCGTTGGAGATCAACGTCGCCGCATAAGCGCCTCTCCGGCACATCGCTCAGCAGCAGCGCTATCCCATATGGCCAGGGCCTGGCTTCCCCCGCCAGCCGCGCCAGCGCGAGAACATCTGTGGTGACACATTCAGCTTCGTCACGTCAGGAGCGCTAGCGATCCCCTTTGCCTGCACTAACCCTCGGAGCCGCACTTGACATCAGGTCCATTTGGATGTAGAATAAAGTTGATTAGTTTCATATTTACTGTTATATTGGGCCTGATCTCTACGACCCGGTCTCGAAAGATTCTTCGCTCAACGATCTTGGGAGTGTTCATGAGTCTCACACTGCGACCCTGCATCTGTAGCGGGCGAGGGCAGATAGCGCCTCGCCCGGTTGAGGTTTGCAGCGCAGCAACTGAACAGTGAGCCGGCGAGTCAGCGCGAACTGCCCTTGCCCTAAGAGCGGGTGAGCAGGGCATGGCGCTGGCAGGGAGACATTCGGTGAAGCCCAGGGGCCATCCCCTGGGCTTTTTGTATCTTCAGGAGGCAAGTCCCCGGCGCTTCGAAGAGTCTGTTGCGAGAAATAACAGACCAGATTCCCTATCATGATCCCTGCGACGGCAGGCAATTGAAGGAGGAGCGACCTTGAGCGCGTTATCAGGAATCCAAACGGTGACCGCAATGAGCGGGCGCAGCCTGCGTCGGGCGGCCGTGATCTTCGCCGCCCTATTTCTGGCGCCCGCAGCAGTCAGTTCGGCCGACCGGGCGTTCGCGGTCTTCTGGCTGTTCGGGATAGCGTTCGGCGTGGCTTTGCAACGCAGTCGGTTCTGCTTCGCCTCGGCCTTCCGAGACCTGTTTCTGCTCCAGCAAAGCCGGACCCTGCGCGCGATCCTGGTCGGCATGGCGGTCGCGACATTGGGATTCAGCCTGATCATGTCCAACCTGACGCCCAACCCCGCTTTGGGCATTCTGCCGCCTGACGCCCACGTCACGCCTCTCGGTTGGCATACGATAGCCGGTGGAATCCTGTTCGGGCTGGGGATGGTAGTTGCTGGCGGATGCGTCTCCGGCTCCCTCTATCGCATGGGAGAGGGATATGTGGCGTCGTGGGTGGCGATGGGGGGCATCCTGGTCGGGCTGTGGATGGCGAGCCGCACCTGGAATTGGTGGTGGCAAACTCACATCTCCCAGCAACCGGCGATATGGTTGCCCAGGTATCTGGGATACGGAGGCGCCGTGATCGCGACGTTGGGGGTTTTGATCGCGCTCTACCTGTTGGCGCTGTGGTGGGAGGCGCGCAGCGGCGTCTTCTTCGCTGAGCCGGCCGCCGCGCCCAGCGGCCTCTCGTTCCAGGAGCGTCTGCGCGATCTCTATCACCTGATCTTCGTGCGCGCCTGGCCTATCACGCTAGGGGGGCTTGGGCTGGGCGTCCTCAACGTGTTCAACTACGCCTACCGCCATCCCCTGGGCGTGACAGGAGAGCTGGCGCGTTGGGCCGATGCCCTGGCTGGACTGGTAGGGCTGTCAGCCGGACCACTGCTGGGAACAGACCAGCTTGCGGGTTGCACCCTGACCCCTGAAAGCGGCGGGCTGCTGACCCATGGGTTGATGCTGGACGTCGGCCTGGTCTCTGGCGCCTTGCTGGCAGCGTTGCTCGCAGGCGAGTTCAAGATCCGTCTGCCAACGGATCGTCGCCGTTACTGGCAGGCGCTGGGGGGCGGCGTCCTCATGGGCTATGGCGCAGGGCTGGCGGTCGGTTGCACGATCGGCGCCTTTTTCTCGGCGATCCCTTCGCTTGCCCTGAATGGCTGGGCGTTCGGGGCGTCGCTTGCCCTCGGCGCGTACTTGGGTGTGCAGGTGATCAAGCGCACGATGTGACGCCTGAAGGAGTTGGTCCCGTGCAGCGATATCGGTCTGATCAGATGAGGTCTCGCGTAGGGTGCATCTGTCTTGGGCGGAGGGAGGGGGATCCGCCCAGACGCAGGCAACCGTTCGATCGCCCCCATTGAACGATAGGATCTCCTTTCCCTCCGCCGAGACGATCGCACCTTGGTCACGAATCTCGCTCGGATAACTAAGGGAGGGATAATAAAATGAAGTCGACAGTAGCTCTATCCATTCTCGTCATGGCGCTAGTGGTAGGATGCGTGGCGCCTGTCGCGCCAGCCCCAGCGCAACAAGCGCCTGCCGATTCGGAACCCGTTCGCTCAGAAGCGCTGGTCGACACCAACTGGGTCGCAGAGAACCTGAACCGACCAGAGGTACGTCTGATCGATGTGAGCAGCAAGCCGGAAGTATACGCGGAGGGACACATCCCCGGCGCCGTGTACGTGAACTGGCAAGATGACCTAACGAACCCGGAGGCCCCGGTCAAGGGACAGATCGTCACGGCCGCCCAACTGGAGGCGCTGTTAGGGCGACTGGGGATCGACAACCAGACCACGATCGTCCTCTACGACGACACCAATAGCCTGTTCGCCACGCGCGCGTTCTGGACGCTCCAGTACTACGGCCACCAGGCCGTTCACATCCTCGACGGCGGCCGTAAGAAGTGGGTGGCCGAAGGACGCGTCTTGAGCCAGGAGGTCCCCCTCGTGTCACCCACCACTTACAAAGCTGGCGAACCTGACCAGGCCATCCGGGCTACGTGGGAGCAGGTGGCAGCCAGCCTGAATCAGCCAGGAAAGATCTTCCTGGACGCCCGAGGACCTAAGGAATACGCGGGTCAGGATGTGCGATCCGCCCGCGGCGGCCACATCCCTGGCGCAATCAACCTGGAATGGACGAGCCATGTGAACTCAGATGGCACATTCAAGCCGATCTCCGAGCTACGGCAGCTCTACACGCAGCTCGGCGCCCAACCGGATCAGCAGGTGTTCACCTACTGCCAGACCGGCGTGCGCGCCGCTCATTCCTGGTTCGTGTTGAGCGAGTTGCTAGGCTTCGAGAACGTCGTCAACTACGATGGCTCTTGGGAAGAGTGGGGCAATCGCCCTGATCTGCCGATCGAACGATAGCTGCACAAAAGGGGCGAGGCGGCGCGGCGCTGACAGCGCCGCCTCGCCCAACAAGGACAAGGAGACCTGCCCATGAAACTGGACGTGCGCGGCGAGATCTGCCCGTATCCGATGTTGAAAGCGGTGGAAGCCATGAAGCGCTTGCCCAACGGCGAGGTCCTGGAAGTGATCACCGATCACGCTCCCGCCCTGGACACGGTGCCTGCTCAGGCGCATCGGCTGGGATTCCATTGCGAGATCAGGGAGACAGGATCTCCAGAATGGACGATCATACTGAGCCGGCCGAGTTCAGGAGCCAAGCCGTGACCGAGCGCGCTGAGGATGCACATGCCTTCTTGGTGGATGCGGCGTGGTTACAGCGGCATCTGGACAGGCCAGGGCTGAAAGTGATCGATGTCCGTCCACCCCTGGAGCAGTTTCAGTCCGGTTACGCCTGGGGGCACATCCCGGGAGCGATCCATCTGAACATGCAGCAACTGTTCACTGTGGTCGATGGGATCCCCGGCAAGCTGGCGCCCCAGGCGCTCGGCGAGGCAATCCTGGGGCAGCTAGGGCTTTCACCCGATGAGCATGTGGTCGTCTACGATGATTCGGGCGGTCCCCTGGCGGCCCTGCTTGCCTGGTTGTTGGATCATTGGGGCCAGGCGCGCGTCTCCTTGCTCGACGGCGGATGGCAGGCCTGGCTGGAGGAAGGTGGAGCGGTCACGGCTGTGGCGCCATCTGTCGCGCCTGTGACATATTGCGCCAGGCCGGATGAGGGCAAACTGGCAACCCTGGAGTGGATTGCCGCCCGCCTGGATCATCCCGACATGATCCTGGTCGACGTGCGTACCCCGCTGGAGTTCCAGCGAGGCCATCTCCCCGGCGCGGTGAATCTGCCCTGGGAGGAGAACGTCAGCCAGGGCCTCGTCCAGCGCTACCGGGATCAGGCTTTCCTGCGTCAGCGCTTCGAGAGAGCGGGGATCACACCAGACAGGGAAGTGGTCGTCTATTGCGAGATCGGCGCACGCTCGGCTCATACCTATTGGGCATTGCGGCTGGCCGGCTACTCGCATGTGCGCAACTACGAGGGGTCGTGGGCCGAGTGGTCTCGGCTCCAACCCCATCGAGGGCGCGACCGGATACGATGACGTCCGCTGGCCCGCGCAGCCACAGCGCGGGCCAGCTCCTATCCTGGAAGATCGGCGACCGTTCCACCGATGGTCTTAGAAAACCCCATTGGGTAGGCGAAGGCGTTGCCTTCGCCTACCCCATAGGCTCCAGGGGGACGCAAAGGGCCTGGACCACGAAGCCGCGAACCCAGACGCAAACCGGCATGCCGTGCCACCATCAATCATACTAGGACGCGAAGAGGGTCGCCGTGAATGCGGTCCTCGTGCTCTTCGTGCTTCGTGCTCTTCGTGAGCCTTCGCGCCTCCGTGCAGAAAAGCGACGTAGTTCTCAGGCTTCTTCTGCCAGCGCACAAGGATGCGGCGAAATTCGTCTGGAGCAGCACGAGATTGGCCGTCCACGCGTCCACAAATCCCGACCACGAATCCGCGAATGGCCATCACGATGAGGGAGACGCGCCAGCGCAGGCGGATGCTTCGTGGATTCGTGCGCGCAATTCGCGGACGGCCATCCCTGCGACCCTCATGCGGGTGGGTAGGGACGTTGCATGCGACATTCGTGCGCGCAATTCGCGGACGGTCATCCCTTCCCTTCCTGTTTTCGCTGCCGAACTCAGATGGACCTCACGTTTGCAGGAACCCGCTTGGTAGTGGACGACTGTCGCCAGGCTGTCGATCCCATAGGGTAGGGTCGCTCGCCGCATCCAGGAACCTATCCGAAACGTTTCGGCGCGGTCTCCTGACCGTGCCCCTGGCTGGTCAGGAGACCAGCCAGAATCGTTTTCCAGATAGGCTCTTAATCCCAGGCTCGTGAGCATGAAAGGCCCGCTACGTCAGCCAACCGAAGGGCATGGCCAGAGGGCGATGACGTTGCCAAATGCTGCGAGAACGTCTATAAATGCAGCGTATGCTTGCCGCGCGCCCCGTCGACCCTGCTGTGGTCCTCTGTCGCCCTGTGAAGAAGCATCCGCCGACCACAGAGGTCCTGGCCGCTCACGATGGCCGCCGAGCAGCGCGAACCGTCCGACGTTGTCAGTCGCAGCGACGTCAGCGAGAGGAGGGAAGCCATGCCTGATCCCAAGATCACGCGCCTGGAGATCCACGAGTTCACCTTCACCCTCAAGGATCTGGGGACGGACTACAACGGGTTCAACCTGGTCTACGTCCCCGGCAACACGATCACGCGCACCGGCCACATCTTGCGCGTCTTCACCGACGTCGGCATCGTCGGCGAGTACGTCGGCGGCAGCCACGCCGAATACTCGACCTTGCCTTCGTTCGTCCACTACCTGATCGGCAAGAGCGCCCTGGAGCGCGAGCGCATCTACACCGACGTCCGCCGCGCGCTGCGACAGGTGGCGCGCATCGGCATCGCGCCCGTCGATGTGGCCCTCTGGGACATCGCTGGCAAGTTCTACAACGCGCCCATCTATAAGCTGCTGGGAGGCTACAAGGAAAGCCTGCCCTGCTACGCCAGCACCTATCACGGCGACGAGAACGGCGGCCTGTCCAGCCCGGAGGCCTACGCCGACTTCGCGCAGCAGTGCCTGGAGATGGGGTACCCCGCCTTCAAGATCCACGGTTGGGGCCGCGCTCCCATCGCCCGGGAGATCGCCACGGTGCACGCGGTGCGCCGCCAGGTCGGCTCCAGCATGGACCTGCTCCTCGACCCCGCCTGCGAGTACATCACCTTCGGCGACGCCCTCAAGGTCGGTTGGGCCTGCGACGAAGCGCGCTATTTCTGGTACGAAGACCCCTTCCGCGATGGCGGCATCTCGCAGTTCGCTCATCGTAAGCTGCGCCAGTTGATTCGCACGCCGCTGCTGATGACGGAACATGTGCGCTCGCTCGAACCCCACATCGATTTCGCCATCGCCGACGCCACCGATTTCGTGCGTGGCGACGTGGGCTACGACGGCATCACAGGGGTCATGAAGCTGGCCCATGCCTGCGAGGCGCTGGGCATCGACATCGAGTTGCACGGCCCCGGCCCGGCGCAACGCCAGTGCATGGCCGCGATCCGCAACACGAACTACTACGAGATGGGGCTCGTTCATCCCAAGGCGCCTGCCAGCAGCGACTTCCCCATCTACCAGGGCGACTACCGGGACACCCTGGACGCCATCGACGCGCGCGGGCACGTCCCCGTCCCACAGGGGCCTGGCCTGGGGGTGGCGATCGATTGGCAGTGGGTGGAGAAGCATCGGACGGGGATGGTCGCCTATCCGTGAGGTCCGCCCGCTGAGCGAGCGGCTCCAAACGGGCGCAAAGCCGCCCAAGAGGGCAAAGGCAAATGACCGATCCCATTCCCTCCATGCTTGCAGCGCTGGAGCGCTTCGCGCAGGAGCATGGCTGGGAGATCCTCCCCCCCAAAGAGATCGCCTACGGCCGTCAGGTCATCGTCACGGATGGCGTCACGCGCCTGCCGGTGAATCTTTACCATACGGGCCGCATCCTCGTCCAGGGGAAAGCCTGCGACATGAAGGTCCGGCTGATCGAGTGGGCGAATCTGCTCCAGGTCGGGATAGCGCCGACGGCGGCAGACGCGAGCCTGTCCGGCCCACGCCCGGCGCGGGCCTCGGCCTGGATCGGGGTGGATGAGGCGGGAAAAGGGGATGTGTTCGGCCCTCTGGTGGTGGCTGGCGTGCTGGCGACGCCGGAGACGGAGCTGGTCCTGGCCCGCCGCGGCGTGCGTGACAGCAAGACGCTCGCCGACGCTCGTATCGGCAGGTTGGCGCAGCTCATTCGCGCCGCATGTCCGGTCGAGATCCTGGTGATAGCGCCGTCGGAGTACAATCGAGCCTATGAACGACAAGGGCGCAACCTCAATCGTCTGTTGGCCTGGGGGCACGCGCAGGTGATCGCCCGCCTGAGTCGCGGCAGATCTGTCGCGCGCGCCGTCTCCGATCAGTTCGGCGACGAGGCCCTGTTGATCGAAGCTCTGGCGGCTGAAGGATGTCAGATCGCCCTGGAGCAGCACCCCCACGCCGAGCGCGATGTGGCGGTCGCGGCGGCCTCCGTGATCGCGCGGGCGGAGTTCGTCGCGGCGATCCGCGAGTACAGCCAGGAGATCGGCCTGAGGCTTCCCCTGGGCGCGGCGACCGGTCATGTCGAGGAAGTGGCCAGGCAGATTTACCAGCGGTGGGGGCGGCAGGGGTTGGAGCGGGTCGCCAAGATGCACTTCGCGCCCATCCAGAAGGTCCTCGCGGAAGCGGATCGGCGAAGATGAGCCTCGCGCCGACGGAGCAGCATGGGTCTCGCGCCGACGCTCCTGCGTCGGCGCGCCTGGGGTGACGCTCTGCGTCCGAGGAGGGGCGTCCGGCTGGCGAGGATTGGCCGCAGAGCGACCGGGGCGGCGTTCCCACGCAGGAGCGTGGGAACGAGCAAGGATGAGATGCCCCAGGTCGAGAGTTGCGTTGCTGCGAAAACGTGCGAGAATGAGATATCCACTGCGACGTAAGCGGGACATGATCTCCGGCCAGGCCGGGAGCGCGACAGAATGGCGATCGCTCTGCCGATCCCGCGAGGCCCGCGCCGCCGGACGACCATTGACCGAACCACGACATGCGACCAGGAGGCAAAGGTGACCAAGACGCTGAGGGTGTTGGCCGTCGGCGCGCACCCGGATGACATCGAGATCTGTTGCGGCGGGACGCTGGCCCGCTACGCCGCAGCAGGCCACCACGTGATGATGGCTTACGCCACCAACGGCGACAAGGGACACCTGGAGATCCCTCCCGCCGAGCTGGCCGTGATCCGCGAGCGCGAGGCCCGCGCGGCGGCCGCCGTCATCGGCGCTGAAGTGTTCTGGCTGGGCTTCCCGGACGCCGAGCTGTTCTACGATCGCCCCACGCGCGAGGCGTTCATCGACCTCATGCGCCAGGCGCGGCCCGACCTGATCTTCACCCACTGGCCGGAGGCATATCATCCCGACCATGTGGCGGCTGGCTTCCTAGCCTTCAGCGCCAGCTACATCAGCACCGTGCCGCACATCCGCACCGCCCATCCTGCGACGACGCAGATCCCTCGCCTCTACTACATGGATGTCAGCCACGACATGCGCGCCGAGGCGGCGGAATACGTGGACATCACCGAGGTGTACGACCTCAAGCGGCGCATGTTGGCCGCCCACGAGAGCCAGCTCACCTTCCTGCGCGAGCACGACGGCATCGACGTCATGGCGACCATGGTCGCGCGCGACCAAGCCATCGGCGCGCAGTGCGGCGTCCTCTACGCCGAGCGCTTCGTGCCGCGTGGCTTTCGCGTGACCACGCGCCTGTTGCCGTGATCGACCTTCCTCATGGATAGCATCCGTCTCCTCACGATCGTCTTGTTCCTGGTCTTCGCGGCGGGCGGCGCGACCTCGCCGATGCTCTCGCTCTACCTGCAATCGCTGGGCGCCGACTACGCCCATATCTCGGTCATCCTCACCACGTACGCCGTCGCATGCCTGGCGGCCAGCTACGCCTGGGGGCGCCTCTCTGATCGCCTGGGCCGACGCAAGCCGCTGGTCGTGGGAGGGCTATGGGGCGGCGCGCTCGCGTTCGCCCTGCTCGCAGCAGCGCCGACAGCGACGTTCGCCTGGGGGGTGCGCGTGTTCGAGGCGGTGGCCATGACCGCCTACGGCACGGTGAGCCTGGCCTTCGTGGGCGACCTGTTGGCGAACAGCCCTGCGCGCGGCCGTCGCATGGGGTCATATCGCGGCTTCGGCTCCCTCTCGTTCGCTCTGGGGGCCTTCGGCGGCGGCTCGATCATCCAGTTCTTGGGGATGCGTCAGGTGCTGGCGCTGTGCGCTCTGTTCCTGGCCGCCGCCGCTGCGGTCGCGATGACCATCCGCGAGGCGGCGCCCGCCGATCCACGGCCAGCCTCAACGGCTGACGCCGCGCCAGCGCAGCCGCAGCGCATGCCCATCCTCTTCCTGCTTGGCGTATTGCTGTGGACCGGCGCCTTCTGGTCGGCCTACTCGATGTGGCCCAACTACCTGCGCGATTTGGGGTACCCGGAATCGGCCGCCAACTGGCTGTGGGGGCTGGCCGCCATCTCCGAAGTGCCGTTCATGAGCGTTGTCGGCTTGCTGTCGGACGCCCTGGGCCGCGCGCCGGTGTTGGCGATGGGCGGCTTGGGCGTCGGCCTGGTGTTGCTGGGCTATGTGACGCTCAACCGTTGGCTGGCCGGCCTGATGGCGGTGCAGGTGTTCCGCGGGTTCGCCTACTCCGCGTTCACTGCGACCTCGATGATCTACGCGACGGAAAGCGGCACCGCGCGCACGCGCGCTGGCTCCGTCGGCGTCTACAACGTGGCGATGTCGCTGGGGCAGATCCTGGGGTTGGCCGTCGGCGGCCAGGTCGTGCAGCGCGCCGGCTTCACGACCCTCTTCCTGGCCAGCGCGCTGGTCTTCGCCGCCAGCGCCGCGGTCTTTTCGACGCTGCATGGGCAACAGGCATGGAAACAGGCGACCGCTTGAAAGCAGTGCGCAGGAAAATTCTACGGGCTGGTGAGCCATGATACGCCAGAGGGTCGCACTTCTCACCCTGGCTGTGATCTAGAACCTATCCGAAAAGTCTCGGCACGGTCCCCTGGCCGTGCCCCTGGCTGGTCAGGAGACCAGCCAGAACCGTCTCTTTAGGAGAAAGCTGCCGTGCCAAGACGCTCACGCGCCAGAGGGACGACGACGAGCGCATTCGGGTCGCCGGGGCGGCGCGCCCACGACGCCACACGCTTCTACGCCAGTCGGCTCTACGCGGGGATCGGGTGCACGCCCTGCCTCGATGGGCGGGAAGTCCCTGTTCCGGCGGAGGCGCTCGACCGCATCTTCGCGCACTCGTGCGAGGACATGAGCGAGCTTCCCGACAACTGCATCCACTTGATGGTGACCTCGCCGCCGTACAATGTCGGCAAAGAGTACGACGAGGACCTCAGCCTGGAGGAATACCTGGCGTTTCTGCGCCGCGTCTGGCGCGAGGTGTATCGCGTGCTCGTCCCAGGTGGGCGCGCCGCCATCAACGTGGCCAACCTGGGACGCAAGCCCTATATCCCGCTGCACTCCTACATCCTGCACGACCTGCTGGACCTTGGCTTCCTGATGCGCGGCGAGATCATTTGGAATAAGGCGGCCAGCGCCAGCCCTTCGACAGCCTGGGGCAGTTGGTGTTCGCCCTCCAACCCCACTCTGCGCGACGTTCACGAATATATCCTGGTCTGCTCGAAGGGGAGCTTCCGCCGCCTCCCCAGCGACGGTCGGCAGGCCACGATCGCGCGCGACGACTTTCTGGAGTGGACGAAGAGCGTGTGGACGTTCGCAGCGGAGCCAGCGCGCAAGGTCGGCCATCCGGCGCCTTTCCCGCTCGAGCTGCCGCGTCGCCTGATCCAGCTCTACACGTATGCCGGGGATGTCGTGCTCGACCCCTTCCTGGGCAGCGGTCAGGTGGCGATCGCTGCCGCGCTGGCCGGGCGTCATTACGTCGGTTACGAGATCGAGCCGACCTATGTGCAGTTGGCGGAACGTCGCATCGCCGAGGCGTTGGGAGACAAGTAGCTGCAGCAGCGCGCCCTTCCCCCGTTGCCTGCAAGGGCGAGCGAGCCTCTACATCTACAACGGAGGAAGGGCAGAGGCAGCAAGCCTCAGCGCAGGCGGCGCCAGGGAGCTACAGCCGAACGGACCTGATCAGCCAGGTTTCGCCAGGCGACGCCGATTTTCCAGGCGCCATCGGCGGTCGCTGCCAGGTGGGACAGGGTGATGGCCGTCGGGGAGCTGTTATGCGGCGTCGGGGTATCTGCGGTGAAATCCAGGCTGTTGTCGTCCGTATCGATGCTTCCGCCGCCGCCGCGCAACGCCGCAGTCGACGCGCTGAGCGCTGGCGCGCGCCCCGTCCCCTCGTAAGCGTCCGCTGTCGTGCCGTATCCCACCAGATCGCGGATGAGCGGGTTGGGTAGGCAGGGGCCGTTGCTGCCGCCGCAGGTGAGCTTCGTCCCCGAAGTGACCAGCGCGACCTTGCCGCCGCTGGCGCTCATGTTGATCGTCCCTGTCGCGTCAGGGGTCGGCAGAGGTACTCCGGCGCTTCCCCCCGAGGCGAGTTGGATCAGGTAGTATCCTCCCGCGGGGATCGTCCCCGTGATCGCCACGCTGCTCCAGGAGCTGCTGGTGGAGGCCGCATATTGCACCGTCCATCCGCTCACGTCGACGGCGCTGGCGCTCCGGTTGTACAGTTCGACGAAGTCGTGGGTGTAGGTCGCCCCGCTGTTGCCGCCGCCGCCGTACACCTGGCTGATCACGATGTCGGGCGAGCCATCTCCTGCCCAGGCGCTCCCCCCTGCAACCGCCAGCCAGGCCGTCGCGCAGACCAACACGATGAGAAGCCGAACGCTGTTGCCATGCCGTTTCACCGTCCTTCTCCTTTCGTGGAATGGGGTAGGATCAAGCCGCTATCCCCATCCTCTCAGGAGCCGCTAACGCGGCGCTCACGGTGAAACGGCGAGTCGGTTTCCTTCACCAGCCGACGGCGCAGCCATCCTTGCGTGGGTCGCTGCCGGCGATCAACACCCCCGTCTGGGGATCGCGCAGGATGACCTGGCCGCCGCCGAAGCTGACGCGCTCGAAGCCGCTCACAGGGGCCAGGCGATGCCCGCGCCGCGCCAGGTCCGCGAGCGTCGCCCAGCTCCAGCCCTCTTCCACCATCAGCAAGCCGCCCGGATCGCCAGCGCCGACCCCCTGCGTCGGATCGGCGATCTGCCAGCGCGGCATGTCGAGCGCCTGTTGCGGGGCCATCCCCAGATCGAGCAGGTTGATCAAGACCTGGAAGTGCCCCTGCGGTTGCATGAACCCGCCCATCACCCCGAAGCAGGCGTGCAATTCGCCCGCGCGCGTCGTCAACGCCGGGATGATGGTCTGATACGGCCGCTTGCCTGGCGCCAGCGCATTGCAATGCGTGGGGTCGAGCGAGAAGAGCGCGCCGCGATTGTGCAGGCTGACCCCTGTGCCCGGCACGACGAGGCCCGTGCCCATCCCCATGTAGAGGCTATTGATGAAGCTGCAGGCGTTGCCCGCGCCATCGACGACGCTGAGATAAACGGTGTCCGCGTTCCCCCAGGGGTTGCCAGGGAGGACGATGGAGGCGGCGCGATAGGGGTCGATGAGACGTCTCCGGCGCGCCGTAAATAATGTAGAGACGTTGCAATGCAACGTCTCTACATTATCCGCGGCGCGCGGATCGCAGACCCAGGCTTGCGCGTCCGCCAGGGCCAGGCGCATGCATTCGACCATCAAATGGACGCGGTCGGCTTCCTCCCGCGCGCCCAACTCGAAGCCAGCGGCCAGGTTCAGCGCGAGCACAGCCGCCAGCCCCTGGCTGTTCGGCGGACACTCGTACAGCGTCACGTCGCGATAGGTCGCGGTGATCGGCTCATCCCAGGTAGAGACATGCGCGGCCATGTCCGCTGGCGTGATCCAGCCGCCGTAACGCTGGACGTGGGCGCTCAACTGGTGGGCGAAGGGGCCGCGGTAGAAGAAAGCTGGCCCTTCGGCGGCGATGCCGCGCAGGGTCTCTGCTAGCGTCGGGAGGCGCATGATCTCGCCCACGCGCGGGGCGCGGCCGTCGATCAGCAGCTCGTGGCCGCTGGGCTGCGCTGGCCCGCGGTCGATCGCGTCGCCTGCCCATCCTGGCAGCCGCAGCAGCTTCGGGACCTGGCTCTCCCAGCCGCGAGCGATCAACTCGGAGACCGGATAGCCGCGCTCAGCCGTCGCGATCGCTGGCTGCAGGAGATCGGCCAGGGGAAGGGTCCCGTGGCGCGCGATGAGGTCGCTCCAGGCGGCGACAGCGCCTGGGATGGTGACAGCATGGCCGGTGAAGAGGGGCATGCGCGTGCAGCCGAGGCGGCGCAGCTCGTCGAGGGAGGCGGCTGCCGGAGCGCGCCCGGAGCCATTGAGGGCCGTCACCGTCCTGGCCCGCGCATCCCAATAGAGGACAAAGCAGTCGCCGCCGACGCCGGTCGAGATCGGCTCGACGACGGCGAGCATCGCTGCGGCGGCGACGGCGGCGTCGGCCGCGTTCCCTCCCGCCTTGAGGATGTCGAGGCCAGCCTGGGCCGCCAACGGCTGGCTGGTCGCGACCATGCCGCGCGTGGCGAGCACATTGCTGCGTCGGCTACGGAAAACAGCGTCGATCTTCATGGGTCTTGCACCGTGAGCGTTGCGTAGCGGAAAGTTTGATTGCCGTCAAAATCCTCGGCGATAACGCCGACGACATACGTTCCGGCAGGCGCGGGCTGCTCCTCCCACGTCCAGTTGACCGCGCCGAACGTGAGGGTCGCGCCCGCTTCCGTATGCGGCGCGAACAGCTCATCGTCTTTCAGGGAAAATCCCCGGCGCACGAACGTGAACTGATCGCCGGGAGCGGGGACGATCGGATAGGGGGCGCCGCCGCCGTCGGGGTGACTGAACCCCAGCACCTTGATCAGCTCCTGATCCTGGAAGATCAGGGTCGCGTAGCGGTCCGGGCTGCCGTTGGCGAAGCGATAGGTCCCTGCGGCGCTGTAGGTCGGCGTGGCGGCGCCATACGTCTGCGGCGTCAGCAGCGCTGGCGCGGCCTGTGTCCCGTCGTTGATGACGAAGAGGCGCGGCCTCAAGACGTGGGCGACAGGCGCGATGTCGCCGCCCCATTCAGGAAACGCGACGCCGTTGACCACGCGCGCCGCGCCGGGGTCGATGAAATCAACAGCGTCGAGGAGGATGGCCGTCCCCTCCGCGTTGGCTTGCCCCAGGAAGCTGTAGAGGTAAGCCAGTTGGGCGCCGCGCGCCGTCGTCGTGATCGTGATGGGGCTGCCGACAACGACAGTATCGGCGGAGAGGACGAGGGGATCGATCGCGGGCGGCCGCGCGCCGGGTCGTTCGGCTGGAAGCTGGTCTGGATGGAGCAGGTCTTGCGCCAGACCCTCCAGAGCCTGCCATACGCTTTGTTGCGCCCAGGCGCCGCCGCGCGGCCTGCGGTTGGTGAAATGGAACTCCAGGTACTCGTCCCACTGAGACATCCGGGCGAAGCGCCGCGCCACGACGCGGTAGCCGAGATTGTCCGCCACTTTGTACAGGTCGAAAGTAGGGAAGTAGAGGGAGACGCCGGTGGCGCCAGGCCGCTCCTCGCCATGTTTCTCGGCGACCACGGCGCGGTCCAGGGCAGCCAGCAGCCGCTCGCCGGCAGAGCGCACCGCCTGATCCGGTTCGGCGTCGAGCAACATCGCGACGAAGTGGCCGAGGTCAATATAAGGGGAGGGCGCGCCTTCGTCGCCGAGGGCGTTCTCGAATGCCTGCGCGTAGGCGCGAGCTTTGGCGACGCGGTTCTGATCGACTCGGGCGATGGCGTACACGAAGTCGTCGAGGGCGCGCAAGAGATCGGGCAAGGCGGCCGACTCGACGGCGGAGAGGGTGGTGTCGGCGCTCATCAGGCGCGCCACATCCTCGGCGCTGGCGCGCTTGACGGTCAGGTTCTCGGCGATGAACTCCTGGCGCGCGTCGTCGTCGGTGATCACCTCGTCTTTGAAGATATAGCTATCGACGATCGCCTGCGCAAAGGCCGCGGCGTCCATCTCAGGATCGAAGGCCAGTTGCATCAGGAAGCTGGCGTAGGCCCATCCCAGGTCGGGTTCGACTTCCTCGGAGGCCACGACATAGCGCGCGTGCGGCGCCAGGGTCGCGTAGACCTCGAGCGCGCCCATCAGACAGGCGTCGAGGCCGATCAGGTCGAGTTGAGCGCGGCCGGTGCGGCGAGCGATCTGGGTCAACGCGTCGTCCAGCTCCATGAGCCACAAGGAATCGCCGAACATCTCCGCCAGCGCCAGGTCATGGGGGCCATTGCCGCCAGAATCCATATCGGAGAACCCGCCCGGCCATCCCAGGCCGTGATCGGACAGGATGAGGGCCACCCCGCGAGCGGGATACGATTGGATCGCCCAAACCACGAAGTCGACGAGGGTGTCACCGTCGGCCATGTTGACTTCGCCGAGATCGGCGAGGAGAGGGGAGTTGAGCTTCTTGAGGTCCGGGTCCTGCGTCAGATAGTAGCGGCGAGCTTTGGACCAGTTGCCGCCTCCCCTGAAGCCTCCTCGGTAGCGGTCGATCTGAGCGACAAGGTGCACGCGATGGGTGGAGCCGACGCGTTCGATCTCGTTGAGGTCAATGAAAAGGCTCTTCTCGATCACGTCATCGTCGGCGTCGAAGTAAAAAAGGACCAGCCAGTCGGCCAGGCTGGCGGCGGGAAGTGGGGCCTGAGGCGTCGCGCGGGGAGACGGATTGGCGACACGCGGGCGCGGCGTGGTCGGGGGTGGGGGGGCGCGCTTTGTTCGGCTCGTGGCAACGTCGGCGAAAGCGCAGCCGCCGAGCAGCAGGGCGCCGATGAAAATTGCCGACAGAGCGCGACCGCAGACGATCAGACGTTGGCTCCATCGCAAGGCCCTTTGTGACATCGTCCCTCCTTGCCCTCTCCTCGCGGGTCTCGATACGGGCTGCGCTGCGGCGGCGCGCCGATCGAGTAGGCCCGTGCCGGGTGGGCGCCGCGCTGAGAGTGACCGAACAGGGCCGTATCGAGATCGCGCGCCAGCCTGGCCCCTCCTCGCGGGTCTCGATACGGGCTGCGCTGAGATACTCAAGCTTCCGTAGCCCTCCTTCAGCGCAGCCCTACTCGACCAGCGGTCTCGATACGGGCTGCGCCGCGGCGCCCACGCCGCTCTCAATGCGGCAAGCCATCCGCTCCTGCAGGGCGGGGCGCCGCAAGCGTCCCCGAAGTTTGACGCGAGCGGCGACGGCCGCTACACTCCCCTTATCTTACCAGCGAGGAGCATCGCATGTCGTCGTTCAAAGTCGTCATCACCGATCATTATTTCCCCACCATCGAGCCTGAGACGCGCCTGCTCGCCACGATCGGCGCCGCCGTCGTCACCGCCGCCTCGCGCGCCGAGGCGGACGTCATCGCCGCCGCCCACGACGCCGACGGCATCCTCGTCGGCCACGCCCAGATGACCGCCTCCGTCATCGCTCACCTCCAGCGCTGCCGCATCATCGCCCGCTACGGCGTCGGCTACGACAACGTCGATCTGGAGGCGGCCACGGCGCACGGCATCTATGTGACGAACGTCCCCGACTACTGCATGGACGAGGTGGCCACCCACGCCATCATGCTCGCCCTCGCCTGCCTGCGTCGCCTGCCCCGACAGATGGCCGCCGTGCGCAGCGGCGACTGGCAGGAGCGCGACAATCGCGACATCCCCCGCCTGGCCGGGCTGACTTTCGGCATCCTCGGCCTGGGGCGCATCGGTTCGACCACCGCGCGCAAGGCCGCTGGCATCGGCTTCCGCGTCATCGCCTGCGACCCCTATATCCCTCGCGAGCGCTTCGCCGCCCTCGACGTCAAGCCGGTGACGTTCGATGAGCTGCTGGCGCGCTCCGATGTCCTGTCCCTGCACACGCCGTTGACCCCCGAGACGCGCGGCCTGATCGACGAAGCTGTGCTGCGCCGTATGAAGCCCTCCGCCATCCTCATCAACACCGCGCGCGGGCCGATCGTGCGCAACGCCGCCGTCGCACGCGCCCTGCAAGAGGGATGGATCGCCGGCGCTGGCCTGGATGTCTTCGAAGAGGAGCCGATCCCCCTCGATGACCCGCTGCTCGCCGATCCGCGCGCGATCCTGACCCCCCACGTGGCCTTCGCCTCCCAGACGTCCATCCTGGAGAATCAGACGCGGGCGGCTCAGGAGATCGTGCGCGTCCTCACTGGCCAGGCGCCGATCAATGTCGTCAATCCGGGCGTGCGGCCACGCCTGTTCATCAGGAGCGAAGAGCCTGCCTGACGCGCGTCAAATGAAACGGATCGCGTCGACCGTCGTGATCGTCCCTTTGTAGAGGAAGTCGATCTGATGCAGCGCGGCCGTCTGGTCGAACGCGCTGAGGGCCGCCACGCCATCCTGCGGCACAACTACCTTATACCAGCGCAGGGCCGCGCTGCCCGCCGTGTGCAGGACGCAGATATTGGTCACGACGCCGCCGATGACCAGCGTATCCACGGTCGGCCGCGTGCGCAGGACGTCCTCGAGCCGCGAGGCGTAGAAGGCATCGTAGCGCGGCTTCTGGACCACCTCATCGCCAGCCTGGGGCGCCAGTTCTTCGATGATCTCGACGCCCCAGGTGCCCGCTTTGACGTGTTCGCCCCAGATGCGGTACTCGGGGTCGCTCGCGCCGTGTTGATCTTGGGTGTAGATGACAGGGACGCCGGCCGCTCGCGCGCGCGCCAGCAGACGCGCCAGCGCTATGGCCGCCTCCTGCGCGCCCGGCACGTACAGCTTCCCCTGGGGCTTGACGAAGTCGTTCTGCATGTCCACCACGATCACCGCCGCCCGCTGCCGGTCGAGGGACACCTCCCCGGCGACCGGATAAGTGGGCGCTTCCAACAACTGGGCCATCGTCAACACCTCCGCAACTTGTCCTGCTTCCCCATATGTTTAGCCCGAAGCCCGTTTCGCAGGATTCTGGGACCGAGGCTTCAGCCGGCGGCTCGCAGCGCCGGAGTTCTGCTGCCAGTGATCCACAACCTTCCCCGCCGCCTCAAATCGAGGCTCCGGCTGGCGGCTCACAGCAACCCGATAGTCAGCGTCCGACGATCCTGATCTCGCGCCGCAGAGCGCTGTCCTCCGCGCTCACGTGAAAGCCAGCGGCTCAACCTCGATCGTTACGATCTCGCCGCCGCGCGCCGTCACCGCGACCGTATGCCCGCCCTCGATCGTCAGCGGTTGCTGGCGTTCCTCGTTGAGGTTCGTCCGCCAGGCCGCGCGCAAAGGCCGCCACGAGGTCACGCGCGCCGTGATGGGCGTCGCCGCCACATTGTAGAAGCGCACGATCGCCCCCTGGCCATTGCGGCTGCGACGCACAGCGCTGAGCACCGCCTCGCGTGGGGAGACGTCGAAGAAGCTGACGGAGTCCGGCAACGGGCCGCCGCGCGGCCAGGGGATGGCGCGCACGCGCGCGGGATCGTCGCGCGTGATGTTCATCTCGCGCAGCTCCAGGCCCTCGTGCGTGTCGCCGCGCGCCGCCCACAGCGGCGCGTCGTAGGCGTAGGCCAGAGGGTAGACGGCTCGCCAATCGCCAGCGTGGGGCAGGATGGCGTATTCGAAGCGATGCACGCCCAGGCACTGCGCTTCGGGCGCCTCCACCACCGGCCCGGCCGCCACCCGCCGCGTCGACAGATCGTCGCGCGAGAGCCACCCCACGCAACGCAGCAGCGTCACGGCGATCTCCGCGCCCGCCGCGGACGGCGTCACCTCGACGGAAGCCAGGCCGCGGTTGAGGATCGCCAGCCCGCGGTCGCCTTCGCTCAAGTCGGTGAAGGCGCGCTGGTGCATCAGGGGCGTCGGATCCTCGACCCACCCCTCCGCGGGCGGCAGCTCCAGGTCGCGCGCGACGACGGCGAACGCCGCGTCGACATGCGCCTGCTGTGGCCGCAAGTCGGTCGGGAAGACGGCTGCCAGCTTGTGATCGCGCGCGCGATTGTCGATCTCGGTCACGATATGCAGCCCCGGCTGGTCGCGATACAGCGTCACCTCCGATACCACAGGGACCGCGACCGTCTCGGCGCTGCGTCGCTGGCGGTCCTCCGTCAGGGACGCTGGCAGCCAGAGCGTGCGCTCGACGCGGAAAGTGGCCAGACAGGGCCCCGCCTGCGATCGCGTGATGTGCGCTGGCTGGCCAGCGGTGGTCACGGTCTGGCTGTGGGCGCACGGCGCGTAGCTGTACTCGTCGCCAGCGTCCTCCACATCGCGCAGGAAGTGCAGCCCCCTGTAGGTGTGTCCGGTCTCCTTGTCGGTCACGTCGAGGCTGCCGTCATCGGCGATCGTGAAGCGCAGATAACGATTCTCAGCGCCGCGGGCGTCCACTCGCCACTCGCCCATGGCTGCTGCCGCGACCTCCCCCGTGCGCGGCTGAGCGTAGTAGATGCGATACCCACAGGCAGGCGCCGTCGCGGCGAAGGCCACGCGCACGCGACGCTTGCGGTTGGGCTTGAGCACCTCCATCCACAGCAGCTCGCGATCGTCCAGCACCTGATGGGCGACCACCTGCCCCGCGCCGTCGACGATCTGGAAGTCGTCGGCGGTCGGGTCATCGAAATCGAAATCGATGTCGCCGATGGCGATCTCGCTCCGTTCCTGGTTCAGTGGGTTGTAGACGATGATCGGGACCCCTGGCTGGCGCGTGCAATCGGCCTGGCGCGCCAGCGCGCGCAGGGCGTTGCGCGTCAGCGCCCGCCCGATCTGCACCGCCTGATCGAAGCGAAACATGGTCTCGCGATGCACGGGGTCAACGCCCGCGCCATACAGGTCGTCGTGGGGATGGCTCTGCAGCAGGGTGCGCCAAGCGGTCCAGATCAGGTCCTCGACGCCGTCGGGCACAGCCGCGCCGCTCAGCCAGGCGTAGGTCGCCAGCGGCTCCACGTAGCGCTCCAGGAGGGTCTCGACCTGATGATTGGCCTGCTTGAGGTAGATGCGCGTCGAGTAGACCCCTTGCAGGATCTCGGAATAGCGGCCCCAGCGAAATTCGCCCGTGTAGGTGGGCAGCTCGACGCCCGCCGCGCGCACGCGTTGCAGGTGATCGGCCAGCGTGCCATGCTGGATCTCGGCGTCGGTCAGAAGGCGATTGGCCTGCGCGATGACTTCGGGCACGCGCGGCTCAGCCTCGGCGTGGTCGATGCCGTTCATGAGCAAGAGCGCGGGCGTGTGCGCAAACGGCTTGAGTTGCGCCAGGGCGCGCTCGATCTGCTCCTGCGCCAGGTCCCAGTCGAACTCCATCTGGGAGGTGTCCCCCCAATGGATCGCGTAGCCGAGATTGGAGACGTTGTGATAGCCGAAGGGCATCAGGATCGTCGTCACCTGCGAGCCGTCGGGGGCGACCCATTCGAACTCGGTCCCCAAGCGGTCCCCCTCGCTCCCCATGCCACGCCAGAAGAACGCGTTGTCGATGCCGAAGCCGCGCAGGATCTGGGGCAGTTGGGCGATGTGGCCAAAGCCGTCGGGCACATAGCCGATGCGCATCACCCCGCCGTAAGCCTCGCCCAGCCGATGGCCGAGCATCAGATTGCGGATCAGCGACTCGGGACTGACCAGGAATTCGTCGGCGAGGACGTACCAGGGGCCGACTTGCAAGCGGCCCGCGCGGCAGAGCGCCTGCAACTCGGCGGCGCGTTGGGGGCGCACCTCCAGGTAATCGTCCAGCACCGACATTTGTCCGTCGAGCATGAAGACGCGGAAGTTCGGGTCGCGCTGCAACAGGTCAAGCAAGCGATCGACCAGGCGCACGAGGCGGATGCGATACTCCTGAAATGTCACATACCAGGCGCGGTCCCAATGGGTGTGACTCACCAGGGTGACTTGGAATGGGCCTTGCATGATCTTCCTCTTCGTTATGGTTTGAGGGGTGAGGGTGAAAGTTCATGGGAGATATCCGCGCGCGGGAGGGCGAAGTAAAAGGTGCAGCCGCGTCCTTCGCCAGCGCTCTCCGCCCAGATGCGGCCTCCATGGGCTTCGACGATCAGTTTGCACAGGGCCAGGCCGATGCCTAAGCCTCCGAATCGGCGCGCCAGGCCGCTGTCGGCCTGATAGAATCGCTCAAACAGCCAGCGTTGTTTCTCCGGCGCGAGGCCGATCCCCTGGTCGGCCACGGACACAATCACCTCTGCGTCGCTGGCGCGCGCCGCGACCACGATCTGCCCGCCGGCTGGGCTGAATTTGATCGCATTATCCAGCAGGTTCTCGAGGACGCGATCCAGGTAGCTGAGTTCGGCGCGAATGGGAGGCAGGCCATCGGGCAGCTCGAGCCGAATCTGGCAGGCGCCAGCGATTTCCGGGCGCGACCATGCCTCCACTGTCTGACGCAGCCACAATCCTGCATCCTCGGGCGTGGGGTGCATCATCGAGGCGTCGAACGACTGCAACAGCAGGAGCCGATCGACCATGAATCGCAAGCGTTTGCCGTGTTGCTCGATCGCACGCAGCGCCTGTCGTTGGTCGTCCGTCAATCGCCCCAGGCTGCCCTCGCGCAGCAGATCCAAATAGCCCAGGATGAGGGTCAGCGGCGTGCGCAGCTCGTGGGAGACGTTGTGGATGACATCTTCTTTGACCTGCGCTGCCAGGCGCAACTGCTCGTTGGCCTGGGCCAGCGAATCGTAGAGGCGCGCATGTTCGATCGCGATGCCGGCCTGGTCGGCGAACACCTGTAGCCGCTCGGCGTCGAGCTGGCTGTAGTGATTGGGAAGCTCGCTATCCAGGTTGAGAAAGCCGATCACCTCGCCATGCAAGCGGATGGGAGCGCTCGCATGCGATTTGATCCACTGGCGCGCTGGCCAGTTTCCCCAGCCTGGGAAGCTCTGGGCATAGGGCACGGCCAGCGAGCGCCCTGTTTCGGCCATGTAGCGAAGGCTGGGCACCGACGCGATCGGTATCGTCAGATCGCCCGCTGTTTCGCCCAGGCCGCGTTCGGTGTAGCCGCGGCTGCGCACGACGCGCGCCGCGTCCCCTTCGATCAGCATGATCGTCGCGGCGTCATGGGCCAAGACGCGTCCGGCCTGCTCCAGGATGCGGTCGAGCACCTCATCCAGGCTGAAGGCGCCGGTCAGCGCCGCGGTCGCCTCGCGCAGCGCGTCCGCCCAGGCGCGCTCCTCGCGCGCCAGCTCCTCGGCCAGGCGGCGCTCCGTGATGTCGGCAGCGATAGCGTGGAGGCGTTGTTGGCAATCGGACAGGTCTTGCTCCGTCTGCTGCGCTCGCATGGCGGCGCCCAGGACGGTCGCGACCGTCTGCAGGGCCTCGCGTTCCTCCGGCAGCCAGATGCGCGCGTCGGCGCATGTTTGCAGCGCGAGGAACCCCCACCATCCCTTGTCAGCGAACACGGGAGCGGCGGCGATGGACCGGACGCCCCAGGCGGCGAGGATCTCCTGCTCGGCGGAGGGGAACTCGCGCGCCAGGCCGTGGACCATCTCGCCGGCGGATAAGATCTCCTGCCAGCGTTGCAGGCCGCGCTGGTTGTAGAGCAGACGCTGATCTTGCGGCCCCTGGGCGTCGTCGATCAGGGTGGGATTCGTCCAGACAGCCAGGCGGAACGCGCCCTTGCGCCCGCGCTCATCGCGCCGGTTCTGGTAGAGCGCTGTTCGGTCGGCGGCGGCCGCGGCGCCCAGGCAAGCCAGCGTTTCGGCGACCTGTTCCTCCCAACGTTCGCCGCGCAGCAAGAGCATGCTGATGCGACGAACGGCGACCAACAACGCCGACAGCCGCTCGGAGGACGCGCGCATCGCCTCTGCCGACGAGTTCATCATCGCCATCCATCCCTTTCCGGCGGTCATTCGCCGCTTGTGGAATCGACGAAGCAAGTATACCATAAACGCTGATTTGGCTCTGGGTCCCGCCCCTGGCCCGGGCCGAACGACGGTGGAGGATGCCATGAACTCACGGGAGCGCGTGCGCGCCGCCTTGCGCCGCCAGCCGACCGATCGCGTGCCGATCTATATGTGGTTCCATCCTGATACGGCGCGGCGCCTGGGGGAACTGTTGGAGATCCCCGCGCGCGACGTTGGCGACGTCATGGGCGACGATATCCACCAGATCTGGGTGAACAACAACTACGCGATGGAAGGGATCGTCCATGCCCACGATGGCGAGCGCCATAGGGACGATTGGGGGATCGTCTGGGAGCGGCGGTTCGGCTTCAACCAGATCGTCCACTTCCCTTTGCAAGGAGCAGCGCCGGAGCAGGTCCTCGCCTACCGGTTTCCGGAGGAGCGCCTGGAGCAGTTGCTTGCCCCGATGCAGGCGCTGGCTGATGCGACCGTTCGCGAGGACGCCGGGAGCCGTCACTTCTTAGGGTGTGACGTTTCGCCGTGCGTTTTCGAGATGTACTGGCGTCTGCGTGGGATGGAGGATGCGCTGCTGGACATCGCCGCCGCCCCTGACCTGGCGCGCGCGATGTTCCGGCGTTGCGCCGATTTCGCGATCCGCCTGGCCGGGGCGGCCTGCGCGGGCTTCGACCTCGACTGGCTGTGGACGGGCGACGACGTGGCCTCGCAGCAGGCGCTGATCTTCAGCCCTGCGACATGGCGCGCCCTGATCAAGCCCGAGCTGGCGCGCGTCTTCGCCGTTGGCAAACGCTACGGCCTGCCTATCGCCTATCATTGCTGCGGCGCCCTGCGTCCGATCATCCCCGACCTGATCGAGATCGGCCTGGATGTCCTCAATCCGGTCCAGAGCGCCTGTCCAGGCATGGATCCGCTGTCGCTGAAGCGCGAATTCGGTCGGCAGATTGCCTTCATGGGAGGGGTGGACACGCAATATCTGTTGCCGCGCGGATCGGAGATCGCAGTCCGCCGCGCGACGGAGCGCCTGATCGAGGGCATGACAGCCGACGGCGGCGGCTACATCCTGGCGGCTTCCCACTCGATCCCGCTGGAGACGCCGGAGGCCAACATCTTCGCGTTGTACGCTGAGGCTGGCGTCACGCGCGAGGAGATCTTCGATCGCGCGGCGGCTCTGCGCGCGCGCCGTCGGCAGGCGGCGAATGGAGGCGCCGCCTGATCCATCAAGACCCGCCGTGCGGGTTTGCGCCTCGCCAGCCGTCCGTTTCAACGGATGGCGTCGCGTGTTGGTGCAAAGAATCGAGCGATCTGAGGGGGGTGTGATCGTTTGACGGGCGCAGGGGGGTGACGTACAATTCGAACATCTGTTCGATCTCGTGAGGGAGAGAGGAGCGATCGATGCGTGAAATCAGCGTGGCGCTGGTGCAGATGGCGCCTGTCTTGGGGGAGGCCGAGCAAAACCTGGGGCGCATGGCGGACTACGTCGAGCGCATCTGTCTGGAGCAGCCGACCGATCTCATCGTCTTTCCGGAGCTGGCGACGACGGGGTACGAGCTAGGCCCGCGCTGTACGGAGCTGGCAGAGCGCGTCCCCAGCCATGCGGTCAACTACCTGGCGAAAGCGGCGAGCGAGTTCAAGGTGCACATCGCCTTCGGCTTGGTCATCAAGGAGCGGGTGGAGAGCATCATCTACAACGGCATCGTTGTGCTCGGGCCGGAAGGGGAGCTGGTGGGGGACTACCGCAAGGTGCACCTGCAGGGCGAGGAGCGGCTGGCCTTTCGGCCGGGCTTCCGCTTCCCCGTCTTCGATCTGACGATCGGTCGGGTGGGGGTGCTGATCGGCTGGGACCTGGCCTTCCCGGAGGCGATGCGCAGCCTCGTGTTGGACGGCGCGGAGCTGGTGTGCGTCGGCGCCGCCTGGGAGGGGACGCACGCCGACGCCTGGCGGGCGTACTGCATCAGCCGCGCCTGCGAGAACGCGGTGTTCGTGGCGGCGGCCAACCGCGTAGGCAATGAGCCGAGCTACCGCTTCCTGGGCGAGAGCATGATCGTCGGGCCGCGCGGCGAGCTGTTCACGGCGATGGATCCCAAGGTGGAGGGCTATGCGGTGGCCAAGATCGACCTGGATCAGGTGCGCGTGGTGCGCGAGGAGCTGCAGATCATCCAGTGTCGGCAGCCGCAGGCGTATCGCAATCTGGTGAGGAAGTACTGAGGCGCGTGTCGGGGGCCTGGCTGCCGACGCGCGAGGGCAAAGCAGATCGAACAGGAGGAGCAGCACAAGATGCGAAGCGTGGACATGCGGTCGGACACCATCACGCGGCCGACGCCGGCGATGCGCCGGGCGATGGCGGAGGCGGAGGTGGGCGACGACGTCTTCGGCGAGGATCCGACGGTCAACCGGCTGGAGGAGATGGCGGCCGAGCGTCTGGGCAAGGAAGCGGCGCTGTTTGTGGCCAGCGGCACGATGGGGAACCTGGTCAGCCTGCTGGCGCATTGTGGGCGCGGCGACGAGGTGATCCTCGGCGACCAGGCGCACACTTTTCTGTATGAGCAAGGGGGCATGGCCGCGCTGGGAGGCATTCACCCGCACACCCTGCCCAACCAGCCGGATGGCACGCTCGATCTGCAGCAGATCGAAGATGCGATCCGGCCGAACAACGTACACGACCCGCGCACGCGGTTGATCGCCCTGGAGAACACCCACAATCGGTGCTGGGGCAGCCCCTTGAGCGTGGCGTACATGCGTGAGGTGGGGGCGTTGGCGCGGCGGCATGGCCTGAAGGTCCACGTCGATGGCGCGCGCCTGTTCAATGCGGCGATCGCGTTGGGCGTCGAGGCGCGAGAGCTGGTAGCGGACGCTGATTCGGTGACCTTCTGCCTGAGCAAGGGGCTGGCCGCGCCGGTGGGGTCGGTCATCTGCGGCCGGCGCGACTTCATCGCCGAGGCGCGTCGCGCGCGCAAGGTGGTGGGCGGCGGCATGCGGCAGGCGGGGGTCCTGGCGGCGGCGGGGATCGTGGCGTTGACGCAGATGGTGGAGCGGCTGGCGGAGGATCACGCCAACGCGCGGCGGCTGGCGGAGGGATTGGCGGAGATCGCTGGCCTGTGCATTGATCCGGCGCGCGTGCGCACGAACATCGTCTACTTCGAGGTCACGCGTCCGGGGTTGGCGGCGGCGGAGCTGGTCGAACGGGTCGGCGCCGAGGGGGTACGCGTCCTGCCGCTGGGGCCGCGCCTGGTGCGGGCGGTGCTCAACTATCACGTCAGCGCCGACGACGTGGAGTACGCGCTCGCGGCGTTCAGCAAGGTGTTGAACTAACGCGCGATCTCAAGCAAAGTTTCGGCATGGTCTCCTGACCGTGCCCCTGGCTAGTCAGGAGACCAGCCAGAACCGTTTTTCGGAAAGGCTCTTAGCGCGTGGTCTCAGGCTCCGCGCCGATCGAGCAGGCGCTCCGGAGTTGGGAGGTCGCTGATCGGCGCGGCGGTGTAACGAGATCAGCGATTTGCGTTGATCGAGCATGCGCCGCTTCGTGCATGGCGGGGAGTCCGCTGAGTTGCTCGCCGGCGGCGCCATAGCGAGATCAGCAAGCGGCGATCGTCCCCGGCGCCACGATTTGACGCCAGGATGGGGCTATGGTATATTGAAATCGCTCCGAGCGATCGGGGCGATTGGGGGCGTAGTGTAGCGGTTAACATGTCGGCCTGTCAAGCCGAAGATCGCGGGTTCGAATCCCGTCGCTCCCGCTGAGATGATATGCCAAAAGACGCACGAAGGCTCTTCGTGCGTCTTTTTGTTAACAGGCCGTGTCCACGTGGAGGCGCCTGGCGCGTTTGGGGTGCCTCGAGGCGTTGCGCGAGAGGCCATCGAGGGCCATGAGAGCTGATCTGCTGCAGCAGCTCGGACCACTCATCCAGTCCGATCTGAAAGCGATCCTCGACCGCCACGGCCATGCCCCAGGATAAATGCTCAGGCAGACATCGTCAGCCCAAGCAGCCGCGCCAGGTTTCCGCCCAACACCTGTCTTTGGGCCGCTGCGTCGTGATCTCGCAGCAGCGCCCGGTACATGGCAAGCTGAACATGCATCAGCCCGAACGGCATATCGCTGCCGAAGCAGAGCCGGTCAGGGCCGAGCGCTGCAAGCGCGGCCAGGATGGCCCGCTCGCCGATGGCGCTGCCGATCAGCGTGATGTTGGCATGCTGGCGGGCCGTTTCCACTGCGGCGCGGCTGAGCGACGGCAGGCCGGCGCCGCCCATGTGTACCATCAGGAAGGATGTCTGGGGGAAGAGCGCCGCGATGCGGCCCAGGCGGTAGGGGTGCGTGTTCTCGTAAAAGTCCGCGCCGATGTGGAAGGCGATAGGTTTACCGTAGGCCGCCGCCTGCTCGATGAACGGCAGGATGGCCGGGTCATCAATGACGTACTCGTCCTGTGCGCCATTGAACTTGATGCCATAGAACCCGTATTCCTCGAAGCAGCGTTTGATCGTCTCTTGTGCGGCGGCCGCGCCCAATCGGGGATTGACCCAGCCGAAACCGAGCAGGCGGTCAGGATGCGCCCGCATCGCCTGGTACACCGCCAGGTTCTCCGGTGCAATGTCTTTGTTGTACGGCGGCTTCAGCCAGACCAGCGCCTTGTCCACCCCGGCCCGATCCATCTCGCGGAGCAAGTCGTCCGCCGTGAGCGCGAGCGCGTCGAAGCGATGGGATGAGATGTGGCAATCGGCGTCTATGATGGTCATTTCGACTCCGCATAGAACGTCGTCACCGACATGGCTGGCGCCTCGTAATTGAGTGTATCACCGTCGAGCTTGAACTCGCCCAGGGCGACATGGCGGTCGGTCTCTGAGCTGCGATAGGCCAGGAAGCGCGGCCCGCCGCCGATGACCTGGACGGCCATATCTGCCGGCTCGTCGGCCACATTGATCACCACGAACGCATCGGGATGCTTGGTCCCATTGCTTGCAAAGCCCATCAGCGTCACTTCGGCATCATTGGAGCGGACGCGCGCCACAGCCATGCCCGGCTGGCCCGCCCGGCATACCTGCTTGTAGAAGTAGTAGCCTTTCTCTACGGTGAAATGGCCGCTGTCATCCACCCGGATGGCAGTGCCAGGATTCGGATCGCCGCCCACCCACTTGCTGGAGCGTTGCACGGTCGCCCACGGAATGACGGCGTTGACCTTCGCCGAGTAGATATTGTTGTGTATTTCCCAGACGAAGACGGCGTCCATCTTGCTCCAACTGGTGGAAGTGACCCACGCGTGCAGGTCGGGCCGTCGTTCGCGCAGCGTGTCAATGCCGACGCTGCGCCAGTCGCCATACCAGCGGCCCAAGCTACAGCCGAAGAAGCCGTGTGAGGTGATCAGACCGATGTTCTGGATCGCCTGCGGATGATCTACGATCGCGTCGGCATAGCCCCATTCGCAGAAGCGATACCAGTTGCTCGGCTCGCCCGGTGCAATACCCACATCCCCTAATCCCTGCCGATCTAACATGGTGCGCATGAAGCCAATGAAGTCAGCTACCTGTTCCGGCGGCCAATACATATTGTAATCGTGATGCAGCGCGTCCCACGTGCTGCCATCGAGCGGCCACCGCTGCCAGTCCTCGCCTTCATTGTGCAATGAGACGTACTTGATCGGGAAGCCTTCCACCTCGCGCAGATACTTGGCCCAAGAGATCAGATACTTGGCGACTTCGTATTTGAGCTCCGGGTCCAGGTCGCGGCCGCGCACGAACCGTTGTCTGGTCATCCAACCCGGTGGGCCGTACAACGTGGTGATGATGCTCAAGTCGTCGCCGCGTGCGCGCGTCTTCTTCAGCCCCTCACGCACGAAATAGCGCATCCAGTGGGTGCTCGAGGTGTGGTCGTAAGCGGCCATGTCGAGGACATGGGGATCATAGCTGTAGCCAGGCCCCGGCTCAGGTTGATGGAACGGGTCCAGAAACATCTTGATCAGCCCCGGTTTCAGCCCCTCAGCGCCGAAGATCAGTTCGATGATCTCCTGGCGTTGCGCTTCGGTGAGGGTGCTGAATCCGCCGTACTCCTGCGGCTCGGCGAAGTAATCGCGCGTCTGTGCGGCTTCGACATAATTCACGCCGAAACCGTCCCACACCCGCAATTTTTTGGTGAAGTCAACCTGTGCTTTTCTCATTTGGTTGTTGTCTCCTCTCAGTGTTGGTCGGACGTCAATAGCGGCCAAGCATTCGGCCGGTCTCGATCATGGCCAGGAAATTCTCGGGTTGTACGGATGACGAGATCGAGTTCCCCGATGATAGGATGTAGCCGCCGCCCGGCGCGCAGCGGGCGATGAGCCGGGCAGTCTCCGCGCGCACTTCGTCGGGCGCGCCGCGGGAGAGCAGGTCTACATCCACATTGCCCAAAACGCAGATCCGGTCGCCGAACTGCTGTTTGACCTTCAGCAAATCCATGTCGGCGCCGGGTTCCAACGGGCCCAGGCAATCTATGCCCGTGCCGATGATCGGTTCGATGATGGTCCAGATGTTGCCGTCGGTGTGTTTGATGCAATAAGCGCCCAGGCGCTTGATGTATTGGACAATTTCGGTCATTCCTGGCAGATGAAATTGGCGGAAGTGGCGTGGGGACATCAGGGGACCTGTCTTATGGGCATAATCGTCGCCGAGGAAGATGATCTCTGCGCCGGCCTGGATGAGCTGGCGTGCGCGTTCTTTATTGTAGGCCACGACCGTATTCGCGATCTGGTGTACCAACGCCGGCCGGAGTATCAGGTCCATCATATACGTTTCCATGCCGCGCAAATACCACGAGTCGGCGAACACTTCGCGACAGTGCGCCACGATGGCCCGCTTGCCTTTGTAGCGCCGAACGACCTCCCGAATGCGGCGCAATTCCGATTCGGGGATCGTTGGATCGGGCGGCCGGTAATTGAGCCAGTCCTCGGGATCTTTGATCGGGTGGTCAATCGGGATGGCGACAACCTCGTTCGTGTACTGCAAGGTCGTTCCCCAGGCGTTCTTGACGATCTTGCCGGCCGGAATCTCCAGGGCGGCTCCCTCCGGATAATCGAGCAACGCGTTGAGGAAGATCGCGTCCAGATCGAGTTCCTCATACATCTCAGCGTAACTGCTGAACCCCAATTTCTTGACGATGGTTGGGTCTATGAGGACTTCCACGATCGGCACGCGG
>FWPU01001945.1_pt1 | contig 59563 bp, 51 predicted proteins | sample 2228361 | NCBI WGS metagenome assembly FWPU01 (sample SAMEA103939777, study PRJEB20133) | metagenome
GCCTTATTTCCTGTGATGAACCTTGACCGCAGCGATAAACCCCCTTTACCTCTTCTTTCCAAAAGACCTTGATGAAGGTGGAGAACTCGTGCTAACCAATGACCTTTGTGTAATTTTTTCACGGCTATTCTCCCAGATCTTATTCTGCCTGTTAAATATGGCAAATATTATCCTCTCTACACTCTCACGATTCTGAAAGCATCCCATGGATCTCGTCCTCCTCCTTACTTCTCGGAATACCCTCTCTATGATGTTTGTAGTCCTTAACTTCTTTCTCCATTCCTCTGGCTCATCATAAAAGCTTAAAAGCTCTTCCAGATCATCCTCAAGACATCGGACCGCTTCTGGCACCTTATCCCTCCACCTCCTCTCCCATTCACGAAATGCCTGCAACGCTCCACTCTTGTCAGATGCTTTATAAATCTTCCTCGCCTCTCCTATTACCTCCTCCTGTACCCCCCCTCGGACATCTATTCGCCACATTCTTTAACTTATGCACCCAGCACCTGTGGATATTCACCACAGGGTAAATAAATCTTAACGCATTATACAGTCCTTTGTTTTCGTCTATGCATACTAACTTCAACTCCTTACCCTCAAGCCCACGGTGATATAGCCTGTTCAAAAATATTCCCGCGCCTCTTGCGATTCTCCTTTCTTCGTTAGATAAAAATCTACAAGCTCCCTCTTTCACTCTCTTGTTATCCCATAGCATACAACACTTAACTCCCTTAATATCTCTCATCAAATCCCTCCCCATAACTCCTTTCCTCTGCTATTCTTCCCATTGGCTATTCCTCCTTTCTTCTGGTCTATCCAGGTTTTTATTCTCAAATTGAGAGAATATCTTTCTTTCTCCTTTCAAAAAAATTGCGCAGAATATTTCACGCTACCCACTTCTTTGATAAACCTCTCTAAGGCATTAGTGGTGTAGATATAAGCCCTTATCCCTTGGAGATACCTTAGATAGGTGGTAAGATAAGGGATTTCCCTTTCGATCAGAGCAACCTCCTCAAGAAGCTCTTTAAGCTTCTTTCTCATTCATCACCTCCTGGTCAGTTATTTCACTATCCACCAGGAGGTATATTCTATCACCTCCTATCCCTTCACCCAACCCATACACAAAATTACTCTACACTGCCTCTTCAGATGATTGACAAACTGACTGTAATACTTCTCCTTACCCAGAAAATTGGTCTCTCTACTTATAAATATTAGGCTATCCATATTACACCTCCCTGCGTTTATTTATACCCCAGAGATGTGTCAGAATATGACAATTTTTATCGCAATTTACCACCTTTGGAAAATAAAAGGAAATTTTGGTAGCGAGGGTCGAGTTTGAACCGGGGACATTTGGGTTATGAGGCTGAATAAGGCAATTTTGATGAGACTCTCATTTTAGTGCTTGGTTTCCAGCACCACATAGATTTTACTACATCTTCTGGCATTCCATTTATTCAATTTCGTTCTATTTTTACTTATTTCCGCTCTGTGCTGGAACGATTTTAGAACGGTGGTAAATTATTTTGAACCTGAATCCTGCATAAAAATATAACATTAAATTTTAATTCTTTTAAATGTCCTAACACATATCATACTCAAGGACATCTTTGTCCAACCCCCTCAAAAGTCTCATCATGGGTAAAGTACTATTATGAAATTGCCCCTGGACACACAATTATACTTGTTCAGAAATTAGAGAAATGTGATGATTTTGCTGGATTTCAAAATATTCTGCTATGTTTTGCTTCCACCTCTAACCTACTTTTACTTTTTTTACTTTAAGGTTCTCAATAAATATCTCTGGTGTTCCTTTTAAGCCAATATGCTCTCGCTCGCTGCCAGAATCTCTATACTATGAACCTCTCCATCAGGTCCGTAGTCAATTGCCATATCATGACCAACTCGGACTGTATGGTCAACTCCATGACCCTTCAAGGTGATGTAAATCGCATCTACTTCTGGACCATGTTTAACTTTCATGCCTTCACCTTCTCTATGAGAAGAAAATGTATACTGTAACTACAACAATGCAACAATCATAGCACTACTCTCGAATTACCGGCTCCTTGAGATTCTGTTCAATGAAGCGCTTGAACGCCTCGCCGGTTAGTCGCAGGCTGCCATCCTTGTTGACCAGTCCCTTCGCCTTGGGTCCATCCAGGCTAAACCACACGGCAATGGGCAGACCCAACTCCACAATCTTGGCCATCACCGCTGTCGTCTGGTTGGGGTCGTCGGTGAATTGGCCGATCTCATTGGTAATGACCGGCAGGCCTGTCTCCTCCCTGAGATAAGTAACGGCCTCCCCCAGCGCACGAGTATCGGCGATATACCAGTGGAAGTTCACGTAGTCCACACCGGCAGCGTGATACGCCTGCAAGAGCGCCTTGCCCTTATCAATTTGCTCACGCACCCTGGCAGAGTTTAGTTGCTGTTGCTGCTCTGGCGTGAAGGCTCTGGCGGCGAAATCTTGGGCGGCAGCCGATTGCCCGGTTTCCAGATAATGGTTATAGACCAGAAGGGCCACCAGCGTGCTGACCAGCCCACCGTTGGTGCAGGGGATACCCCTTTGGTGCGCCACCTGGCAGGCGGCCTTCAGTTGAGCGCCGTAGTCCTCTGCTGTCCCAGTGTAGAACAGGGGCGAGTTCTCCTCGTTCTCCACCGCCAGGACAACAGGACGATATCCATCGAGGACCGCGCCCAGCGTGCGCTGATAAGCGGCGAGGTCACTGGGCGGAGATGTGGGCAAAGGGCCACTGTTGCGCACGGTCAGGACGAGCTTTAAACCGGCGTTCAGTGCGATGTCGCACTCCAGGCAGGTTCCGTTCCATCTATCCAAGAAGATGGAAGCGGGACGGAAATAGACGGCACCCAGCGCTTTGGCAATCTGCATCCCCTGGGACGAGCGCACCAGCCGGGACGGCAGCATGAGCCCAAAAGGGTTCTGGTGCGAGGACCGGAGTGGAGTGGGGCTGGCAGTACAGGAAAAAAAGAGTAAACATAGGACTAGAAACACAGCGATCAAAGGATTGTATTTCTTCATTGTAACAACCTAATTGATTCCAGGTAACAGTTTAGTTTTTCCAAAACTCATAAATAAAGGTTATCATTCTTATTTGGGTAGTGTCAATTTTTTCAATGCCAGTTTTAGAAATCTCTTTCTTCTTCGATAAGATAGAGCCCCTCTTTTTAGGGCTCACCTGGTTATTTAAAAAAGGCTTACATTCCTAAAACGCATATTTTATAGTCTCATTATGAGCACCCATCTATACATATTCAGGGGAAGAGATTTTAATGAGGAGGAGATAAGGCTCATAAAGGAAATTGTGGATAAACATTTCTTAGAAGGAAGAAAGGCAATTGCAAGGAGGATCTCTCAGAGCAACTCAACTGATATCAACCAAACGGAAGACCGAAGATTGTCTCCTCTCTTGAGGCATTAAGGAGGACGAAAGAGAGGGATTTTGAATCTTCCGCCATCAAGACCCAAGGAAGCTATCATCCTATAAGACTGCTTCCATCAGAGGGCGAGATCGCTGGCTCTTTGGAAGAGATGGGGGAGATAAGTTTTAGACTATCAAATTCCAAGAAGGAGAAGGTTTTATGGAGGTATCTCATTCAGGACTATCATTATCAAAGAGACATCTTGTAGTAAACAATGGGAGGTCTTTGATTCTTCCATGGGTAAAGGTAAAGAATCTTGGTTCAAAGATTCTCAGACGTGCAGTTAAGGTGGTTCCTATGGATGGGGAGAGGATTTATGGGGTGAAGTCCATTGCCTTTGAGACCTTTGTGGATAAGGAGAGGTTTCCTTATTATTATAGTTATGAGAAAGGAGCTCGCCTCTTTATCCCTGCGGAGAAGGGGAAAATATGAGAATCAAACAGCCAAAATTCTAAAAAGCATTTTGAATCTCGGGAAAAACTTGCCCGTTACGAATCTTTATCTCTTCCTCACTGAAAGGAGGAGCTCAAGCTTCTGGTTTAAGTCTATGGACTTGAAGCATGTAAAAGAATTTTCCTAATAAGCTTGTGCTATTTTTGATAGATCTTTCTTCCTCCTTGTTTAGTCTTTCTCTTAAAAATAGAGTTCTGTTAACTGAATAAAAATGAATCAATGCAGAAATATAAGTTCAAGATACCTCAAGGATGGCGAATTTTCGCACAATATTGGTTTTCTTGTATAGTTCATAATACTTTCGGTAAGCTATGATTTTCTTTTCCTAAAAGAATTAGTCCCTCATGCCCGATGGAAGCTTGTTATAAAACAAGCTATTAAAAATTATTCTGTTTATTCATTATATTCTCAAAAGATAGGAAACTTTCAGAACGAGAGAATAACCTTTTTCTTTTATACCAGAGATTACATTGCTCCTTCTTTTGTAAGAGAGTTGAATGATATTGCCAGCTCCGAAATAGTACCCTAAGAGTATATCAAGACTATACTGGTCATATCTGCTCTCACCTTTAATCCTTGTGTTGAGAAATAGACTCTTTGTAATTTGATAATGCAAAGATGTTTCATAAGTAGTTCCGCTAAAAATTTTTTCGTTATTTTTAAAAAGCTCCTGTTCAACAATTCCTGTTTTAAAAGAAAGTTCTAGGAAACTCAAAGGTCGAAGGTCTATTTCTGCTTCTAAGCTTTTTTCAGTTCCATTTTCTAGTTTTGTATATCCTTCCGTGTAAATTGGCGTTCTGTAAGATGATATCCAAAAACCATATGATTTAACAAACCTTCCAGCCCAGAAGGAATATTCCAAAAAGAACCCCTTGTAAGAAAAGAAACTCTTGCTCCATGTGAGCTCCCCATCTTGATAAACCTGTAATTTTTTTTCTCCTGTATTAATATAAGCATGAACTCTAGATTCATTTCTAAACTTAATTGTAGAAACCAGACTCATCCCCCTTTCTGTTGGATTCTTATAGCTATCTTCATTGTAGTAACCAGAATAATAAAGTTTCAGGTATTTCATAAATCCTTTTTTGATTCTCCAGGCATAGCCACCTTCCCAACCCAAATTCTGATAGTCCTTCTTACTAACAAATCCAGTTTTGACATCAACGTTTTTTTCGACTCTTTTAAGACTCAGCGAAAGATTAATGCCTGCATCAGGAGATCGAGATAAGTAAAAGAAATACATTCCGTTGTCTTTGTTTTGCTTTTTATAGGTGTATGAGAGAACAGCTTGCCCTTTTATATGATAGATATTTTTAATCTGGAAGCTGCAGTCAAATCCTATATTCCTGTTCCAGAAATCACCTTGATTTAAGCCTGTAAAATAAAAACCTATTTCAGAGTTATCCAACACATCTTTTTTTAGTCTAAAAATCGAAAAATAAGCGTCATTCGGAGTGTCTTTATCAATTGCTCCCAGAATTCCTAAGGAGACTCCCTTTGACTTTCCTGTCAATTTGATGGCCAATTTAGGAGAATCTATCCTCCTTGAATAAAAAAGCAGAAAATTGCTTTTAAAATGATTGCTACTCTCCGTGAAAAAAGGCCTATACTCCATGAACTTTATCTCATAAGGCGATAGTTGATATATATAGGGATCCGCTTCTACCTCACTATAATCAGGGCTAACAGTTAAATCTAATGCGAGGTTAGATGTTATTCCATATTTGAAATCAATCCCTGATGCAAATTTAGTATCTTTCTCCTCCTCCCATCGAGAATATCTATACCCAGCATAAGGAAAAAACTCAATATTATGCCCTGGCTTTATATCTCTCAATCCAGCTATAACACCGCTTTTCAGTAGAAGAGGCTCGTCTCTACTTATCTTTGTCCAGTAATCCGTTTCCTTTAATCTGTGAATATATCTTTTAAAATTTACCCCCCATACATGATTTATATTCTTTGGGAATCTAAGGGATTTAAAGGGAATTGCCATCTCTGCGGACCATCCTTTTTCATTTATCATCGCTGAGCCATGCCAGATAGTTTCTACGGAATTTGCCTGAATTCCTTTTGGATTCAAAGTGAAGATTATACTGGTTCTTTTATCATAATAGGTATCGAGAATAACGGAAATTGAGTCGTTACTATAGAATTCATTCCTGGGTGTAAGCTCAGCATAGATTCTCTCAGGTTGAGTATCATCCATCTGAAAGGCAAAATAGATATTTTCCTCATCATATGCAGTCCAGACATATGTTTGCTCTGTGGCTTTCACGCCATTTACAGGATCATATTGATAGAACCCTGATACTGGTTCAATACCTTTCCAACAGCCATCGTTTATAACACCATCGATCTTTGGCTTATGCTCTATTTTCTTTATATGGATTACTTTTGTCTCATCTTGAGTATAGAGGAGCATATGAACAAGGAAAAACAAAAACATTAAAATAATATGTTTTTTTATAAAAAAAGGAAGTTTTACCTTGTCCAATATTATTAGCTTTTCCTGCTCTTTCATGCCATTTTGCCGTTTTCCCTATTCATAATATGAATTATTTTTATCATCATTTGGCCAACATTGTCAATTACCCATATTTAAAATGCATTTTTAAACTTCGAGCAAACCATACATTCTGAAATCTAAATATTATGAGAACAAATCGGCTCATTTTGAGATTTCCAAAGCAAAGAATAGACTCCACCTTTTCTGAGCAATTCCTCATGAGTTCCTTCTTCCATTATCTTGGCACAATTTAGAACCGCAATTCTGTCAAAATCTTTTATAGAAGTTAAACGATGAGCTACAAAAATAACCGTTTTTCCCTTGTATTTTTTAAGAAGGACTTTCAAAACTTTCTTTTCCGTTTCATAATCAAGGTTCGATGTTCCCTCATCTACTATGAGAAGCTCTGCTTTCTTTATAAGAGCTTCTGCTATCTCTAACCTTTGCGCTTCACCTCCTGAAAGTTTGTTTTGAATAATTTGTTCTCTTTCCAATGCATTCCCGATCCCCAATTTACTCATTGTATTTTTCAATATTACCTCTTTTTTCTTTTCCTCTATATCCTCTTCAAGTATGCTCTGATTTTGAGAAATATAGGCTATCTTTTCTCGAAGACTTTTCCTTTTGATTGTTTTTATGTCTCTCCCAGAGATGAAAATTTTCCCTCCTGTAGGCTGATAAAGTTTCAAAAGCATCTTTACTAAGGTGCTCTTTCCTTCACCGCTTCTTCCAACAATTGCAACTCTTTGTCCTTTCTTTATTTTAAGATTTAACCTATCTAAAACATTATTACTTCCATTATAAGAAAAACTCACATTAAAAAATTCTATATCACCTATTGCCTCAATCTCCTTGCCTTCGGTGTCTTCCTTTCTCTCCTGAAATAACTCGTATACCCGCTCGAGACCAGCAAGAGCCCGTGAAAAGGAATATCCTATCTCTGTAAGCCTTTGGACTGGGCTATATAAGTATCCAAGAAATGCATTTATGGCGAAGAATGTCCCTAAAGTTAGATTCTCCTTTATTATCTCTGAGACTCCATACCATAGAACTACAAAAGGAGCTATCAGACCTATGAAGGATGAAACCATTGACGCCAGTGCAGAAAATATTTCAGACTTAATATTGAGGGAAATCACTGAAAATAGTCTCTTTGAAACCCTTTTCCCTTCCTCTTCTTCCTTTAATGAGGTTTTAATCTTCTCTATAGAATTGATGTTTCTCTCAAGTTTTCCATAATATTTAGCAATCTCCTCCCTTAAAATTCTATTAATCTCTTTTAGTTTTCTATGAAAAGTTGTAAGGGAAAGAATAAAAAATGGAAGGATTAATATGGAAACCATCCCAAGTTTAAAATGGAGCTTCAATATTAGCACAATTCCTACTATTAGGGTTAATAACTCCTTTGAGACCGAAAGAAATGTTTCTGCCATAAAGGTCTCCGCGGATGAAACCTCTGAAATTCTTCCCATGATATATCCCGAAGCCTTACTATTGAAAAAATTTAATGGAAGTTCCTGAATGTGGAGATATAAATCTCTTTCAAGATCAAAATGAACTTTTGCCTTATATCTAGCAGTAAGGACTTTCATCAAATATCCGATTACCTGTCTTAGTAAAATTATTCCTAAGAGCGTAAGGCAGAGTAGGTTTAATGCTTTGAAATTCCTTGAGGGGATTATTTTGTCTATTAAATACCTGGTCGCCAAAGGCATTGGAAGCTGTAGGAGAACATTTAACAAAAGTAGAATAGAAGCTCCTATAAGCAATAGAATATAAGGCTTTTGATAGAATAAAAAGAATTTAAACATTTTTTTTAAATTATACATAATTCATTCCAACCAAAAAGATCTTCTAGGCTCAGGTGCCATTGGACATCGTGGATCAGGATAATCCCAATTTTCCTCCCCATAAGCGTAAAGTTTCTGCTTCCAGCAAACTCCCTTTAATCTATAGCAATTCTCAAATTTCTCGCATGATTTACATGCGCTCTTCTTGCGTATCATATCCTGAGAAATATTATAAAGCTTTAAAGCGTTTTCTGAGTTCCAAATCTCCTCTATTGGCTGCTTCATTAAATCACCAATTACGAATCTTGGGTGCCAGTATAACTCTTCACATATCGTTACCTTTCCATCAGGAAGAATTATAAAAGAATAAAAATTTGCTGAGCAACGAGCCCTTTTAGCAAATCTTCTCTCTTTTTCTTCTTTATAATTTAAATAATCCTCCCTTGTAAAATAAGCTGTAAAGTTTAAAAATATTCTATTCCCAACCTTTTCTTTCATCTTATCAATAAACTCTTCTACCCTCTTTGTCTTCTCTAAAGATGGTCTGTATTTATAATAATTCCTTTCCTCTTTATAAAGAGAAAATCCTATTGCTCCTATTGATATTCTCTTTATATTATCAAAATTAATTAAATATTCAACAAGTTTCTCCATGCTACTTTCATTTAATGAGTTCATTTGTGCATTTATGTAAATGTTTAATCCTTCCCTTTCAAAGTCTTCTAATGTTTTTAAAATCTTGTTATTATATATATCTTTTACATTTAGAATTTTTATCATTTCTTCCTTAATTATTGTATCAATTGATAATTGTATTCTTTTGATGCCCGAATTTTTCAGTTTTGCTATGATATTTAAATCTAAGGGTAATTTAGTAGAGAAATAAGGATTAAAGCCATTTTTAGTTAGCTCTTTAAGAAACTCCTCCCAATGTTCATAAAGGAAAAGCTCTCCACCACTTATGTCAATATTACGGATTCCAAGTTCTTTTGCTTCTTTTATTAATTCTTTAAGTCTCTCGAACGGGATAGTGCAATCTATTCTTTTGCGAACATCCGCATAACAATAAATACAATCTGTCACACATCTCAAGTTAATCACTATCATAATATCAAGAGGGATGTATAACCTCCAAGAATCGAAATCGAGCTCTTTTTGGTGGATAAGGAATTTATTAAAATTATATTGTTGTGAAAAGATATTATTTTGCTTTTTTACTAAAACATTCTTAGGAAAGAAAAAATAATGTCCATCGTAATATATAACAAGCTCTTCTCTATTCTCTAATAATGGAGAGATTAATTTTTCAATAACTTCTCTGGCTAACCCTGTTAAACTGGAAAATTCTTCTGTGATCTTTTCAATAGTTTTTTCCCCATTAAAAAGGGAGAAGAGAATTGCATACAAAGGATGAACAAACCCCACCGAGTCACTTATGTCTTCACATGGAATAGGGTCCCTTTCTTTTTTAAACAGAATCACCCTTTTCTTGTCATTTCTTAATCTATATTTTGGATTCAGTATATAGACTTCTTTATAAATTTGCTCACTCTGCATTTCAGCCACCTCTTAAATTTAATTAATTCCTCTCTTCTGACGAAATTTTAAATAAATGTAAAAACGCCCACATAAAAGCAAAGAAAAGGGAGGGACTCCCCCTCCCTTTTCAACTTCCTTAACGAACGAGATTTACTGGATTGACTCCTCCACCACTACAGCCAGGTGAACAACCAGGGTCACAGGTTTGGCAGTCTGGTAAACATGCACCGGGTGCGAAAGCTTCTGCATTTAGATAGATTACCTCGCTTAGTCCCAAAATTTCATAATCCATAGCTTTGATTTTGCTTTTGAGGCTCTCCATTTCCAAACCTCCTTTCCTTAATTTCTGCCTCTGAGAGGCATCATTATTTTTTATTCATAAACCATGCCAGAATTGAGCTGGCTTCTGGAGAGGGTTCGGGAAATTTTGAAAAACATTTTTGTAAAAATTTTTTGACCCACAATCTTCTTCTTCTCTTAAAAGCCTCATAAGTGAAAGAAAAACTTCTGTCAAAATTTTTTTACTTTTGTAAAAATTTTTTGACAATTACGAAATTCTTTTCAAATTGTGTTTTTTCATTTTATAATAAAGCAATTGTTTCGATATCTTCAATCTCTCCGCTGCCTTTGTTATATTCCAGTTATTCTCTTTGAAGAGCTTTATATATCACTTCCCTTTCATATTCTAAAACCATCTCATCCAGACCCCTCCCCTCCTTTAAATCTCCTGCTGATAGTCCCTCCCTCCTTTCCATACTCTGGGAAACATCCTCTTCTTTTATAACTCCATCGCTCATCAATACTAACTCATGAATCGTTCTCCTCATCTCCCTTAGATTACCTCCCCATGTATATCTTATAAGTGCCTCCACTGCTTCAGAACTTATTCCTATACCCTTCTTGCCCACACTCTTGCATTCCTTCATGAGAAAATAATAAATGTATCCTTCCTTATCCTTCCTTTCCCCCACAGAGGGAAGGATAAGCTCAAGTCCTGAGATTCTGTAAAAGAAAGGTTCATAAAGCTCCTCCTTGAGTTCCTCAAGAGAAAGACTGCTCGCTTCCATTATCCTCACATCTACCCTCTCTATCCTCTCTGTGCCAGGAGGTTGTATCTCTCCATAGTCAAGAAATCTTAAAAGAGCATGCTGAAACTCCTCAGATGAACCCTGAATCTCATCCAAAAAAACTGTCCCTCCAGATGAACAGTTCAGAGGATAATAGGGTTTCTCTCTTCTTCCACTTAAAAAGTGTATGAGCCTGGAGATTATCTCTTTTCCTGAGCCAGATTCTCCTAAAAGCAAAACTGGTTCTTTCGAAAAGGACAATCTCTCTATCCTCTCAAAATTCTCCCTCAGCCAGTCATCCCAGAAAAAGTAAGGCTCTTTTATTTGATCCTTTAGATAATTAAAGAATTCAAAACACTTTCTCTCAAATTCATCCCCGGGCTCTATCTCCCCCTCCTGTATCTTCAAAACCCTCTCCACCTTCTCCCTCAAACCCATGAAAACCTCCCCTGTGCAATTTCCCAAAAAAATTTTATTGAATTCAGATTTTAAAGTCAAATAAGCTTCTTTTTACGATCCTTCTTTTTAAATTTCAAAATATTTTTTAGCTTTCTTCTCATATCTTTAAGATGGGTCCCTTCCCAGAAAACTTTTTCGCATTCGGGGCAGAGGGCAAAGTCCTCTTTTTCATTATAAATGAAGGAAGGAACAAGATATTTGACCCTTTCTTTTACAACAATTTTAAGCAAAGCATTGCAATCAGGACAGCGAGAGAACAGCTTTTCCCTTTTATAAAGAGAAAATTTATCCAATACCTCTCTAATTTGATCTTCCAGACTTTCACTTTTAACATAATAAATTTTCCCCTTAAATTTTCTGCTTCCCATTCTTGAATCCTTTGTCAGGATAATTCTTTTTTCCTTCTCAGCTCTGGTGAGAATAACGCTATCATCGTCTTTCATGTAAACCACATCGAATCCAAGAATTCTCATCCATCTCGAAAGCTTTCCCAGCATACAGTCCGCAATAAATTTCATAAAATTACTTCCAGATTTTTGTTTATATGTATGCTTTTTAATGAAACAGAACAGTTGAAAGCCATTATTTTCACTCCTTTAAGCTTTGCTTCCCAAACGATCTCTGAAAAATATGGATCCACATCCCTATTAGGAGAGAATCTATCCGCATCTTCTCTTTGAACTATAAAAACAACTACCGCACTTTCTCCTTCCTCTTTTATTTTAATCAATTCTTCTATCTGTTCCCTTCCTCTTAAAGTGGGGGAGTCAGGGAAAAGTGCTATTCCGTTTTTTACGAGAGTGATGGATTTTGTCTCTATCCAGATTTTTTCTGAATTTTCTAATAAAAAATCCACCCTCCTTTTCCCTATTTTGGCTTCTTTCTTTAGTATTAAATTGAATTTTAGAGCTTTTCTTTCGAGGTAATTTTTTATCAAATAATTGGGAACTCTTGAGTCCACAGAAACAAGTCCCTTTTCACCTTTCGCTAACTGAATTACTCCCTGAGTGAGAGAAGCAGATCTTGGATGATAAAATACTTCTCTTCCTTCCACCAATACCTCTTCGAGTCTTCCTGAATTGGGTATATGAACTTTTAAAAATTTGTTCCCCACCTTCAAAAGCCCTGTGAATCTATTCAGCCTTTTAAAATAATTTCCTTTTAAAAGAGGATTTGGAAATTCATAATAAACATTAGAGAGTTCAAGATCTTCAAATTGCAAGATATTTTCTTTTTTTATCAATTCAAATCAAATGGAGGTGACCGGACTCGAACCGGCGACCTTCTCGTTGCGAACGAGACGCTCTCCCATCTGAGCTACACCCCCATAAATTTCCAAAGAATCCAGATAGCATCAATAAATATTTTAAAATTTCAAATTACAATTGGCAATCAGAATTTTATCAGGTAAAATAATAACGAAGACGCCGGAGAGCTCTAATCTTTTCATAATCACCAATTTTTGCAAATTTAATAGCTCTTTCAATTATTTCTATTGATTTTTCATATGTTTTTCTTTCCACAGGGAAGGGATGCCCATCCTTTCCACCATGGGCAAAGGAATATGTAGCTGGATCTTTAAAACTTGGCTTCGCTCCGTATACGATGTCAGAAATGAGGGCTAAAGCTCTAACTGTGGCTGGACCAATCCCTTCTATAGAGATTAGCTTTTCAAAGTTTTCCGGAGGAATTTCATGTATTTTTGTTAAAATTTTTGACAATCTTTCCAAATTTAATTGCCCTATGTCCACATAATGTTCTTGAGGCAGATTTAATTCTTTCAATTTTTTAAACTCCTTTACCCACTTATCTGGAGACTCTTTTGATATATGTGTTATTACATCTCTTGTAAATTCGCTTTCCTTAGCAACCATATTGAGAAGGGGATGCCTCTCGTCACAGCACACAGCATAGTGAGGCTCATTAACAAAATCCTTTATTTTAAGGGAAAGCCAGTGATACCTTCTTGCCATTCTATTCTCTTCGTTCATCCCTTGCTGAATAACAGCCCAGTTACCAGAGTCATTGAAAATAAAAGCATGGTGATAAAGGGAATATCCATCTTGCACAGCTACAGTATCTACCTTTGCTGAAATTTTACTTGCGTAAATGAGATTCTCTGGATTCAGGCCTTTCTTCTCCGCTAGAAGTTTTATTTCCTCAGGGGTTCTTCTTGCAACTTTTCCCTTACCCCCAGCCATATATATACCGAAATCCCTTCCTATATCCTTGGTTGCTTCCTTTATTGCCCCGCATACAGTGGTCGTAAGTCCAGAGGAATGCCAGTCAAAACCGAGCACGCAACCAAATGACTGAAACCAGAAAGGATCTGAGATTTTTTCAAGAAAGGAATTGGAACCTTCTTCCATGCATATCCATGAGATTATGTTTTTTGATAATGAGACCATTTTTTCAAATAGCCATGCTGGTGCTTTCCCATAGTGAAGAGGAAGATTAGCTATTCCAATTTTTTTCATTCTTTCTAATTTTAATTCATTTAAAGAATTTTTAGAAGATGGATTTCATTAAAGGGCTATCCACTGCCCCCTGCCGACTCTTATGGAATCCCTTATCTCCCTGGTGACAAATTCTTTTCCTTTTCTTACGGATTCTCTTAGAGAAATACCCATCGATAGATAGCAAAGAATTGACGAAGATAGTATACAGCCAGTTCCGTGGACATTTTTCTTGATCTCTTCCCCTTTAACTGCAAATATTCCTTTTCCATCATAAAGAATATCGATTTTATCCCCCTGGAGATGCCCTCCTTTTATAAGAACAGGAACCTTATACTTTTTACTGATTTCTATAGCTGAGGATTCCATATCTTTCAAAGTAACTATTTTCTTGCCTGTTATGGCAGATGCTTCATCAATGTTTGGCGTGACTAATGAACAAAGAGGGAATAGTTTCTCCACCATCATTATCAAATCTTTCTCTTTCAAGAAGATCCTTCCTGTAGCAGATTTTATTATAGGGTCAAGAACAACAGCAGGAAAGCGATTCTTTGCCAAAAATTCTACCAAAAAGGATAAAATTTTTGAATCGCCTATAACTCCTATCTTTATTCCGTGAACCTTTACATCACTCAAAAGTGTATGAATCTGCATTTTAAACTGGAAAATTGGGATAGGATAGAAAGCTTTTACCTCAGATGTATTCTGAACAACAATAGAGGTGATACAAGAGCCACCGGCAAAACCTAAGGAATTGAATACTTTAATATCTCGAGTTACTCCTGCTCCTCCTGTAGGATCAAACCCAGCGATTGTGAGCAATGTTTTCCTTGGCTCCATTTTTGTTTATATATTTATTTTAATGTATAATTCTATTTTTGGAAAGATGCATTTTAGCTTAAGGCAGAGATTAGGCTTTGTTTTAGCCCCTTTTATTTTCCTGACCTTCCTCCTTTTACCTTTCTATCCTTCCAATCCCTTATCCCACAGAGCTCTTGCTATTTTCTCCACAATCGTGATTTTATGGATTACAGAAGGAATTCCTCTCGCTTTCTCCGCTCTTTTAATACCGGTTCTCGCAATTATTCTGGGAGTATTGGAACCTGAAGAAGCATTCTCAAATTTCTCCCATCCCATCATTTTCCTCTTTCTCGGAAGCTTTATTATCGCAAAAGGGATGTCTTATCATGGTCTGGACAGGAGAATAGCTCTCTGGATAATCTCAAAAAAATGGGTGAATACTCCCTCAAAAGCGATATTGGCTACAGGTGCGGTAGCTGCTTTTTTGTCCATGTGGGTAAGTAATACTGCTACAACAGCAATGATATTTCCCATTGCTCTGGGAATTTACTCTATCATTTCAAAAGACTGGGATGAAAAGGAGGCGAAAAGATTCGGGATTGCTATTATGTTGGTCTCTGCTTATGCATCTTCCATAGGAGGGATAGGAACACCTGTGGGCACACCCCCCAATCTCATTGCTATAGGTTTCCTCCAAAAATTTTCAATAAGAGATCTCTCCTTCTTTCAGTGGATGCTCATCACCTTTCCATGCCTTTTATTGATGTTTTTTATAATGAACCTTATCCTTTCATGGAAAGGGTTTAAAGGAGAATTTCAAAAAGATAGTCTAAGAGAACTTGCCTCTGGAAAGTTGAAAAGAGGGGAAATCAATATTTTAATTATCTTTTCCATAGTAGTTTTTCTGTGGATAGTTCCTGGTTTTGCAGGATTTGTTTTTGAAGAAACTTCGTTGATTAAATGGTTTAAATCTTCTTTTCCAGAATCATCCGTTGCCCTTATAGGAGCAATTTTGATCATTTTAACACCCTTGAACTGGAAAAAGGGAGAGTTTACATTACCTTTAAAAGAAGCTTTTTCCATTGATTGGGGAACACTTCTTCTTTTCGGAGGAGGACTTACCTTAGGAGATATATTCTTCAAAAGTGGAATGGCAAGGGATCTGGGCGAGTGGATAAGGCTTAATTTACCCATAGGGAATGTCTGGCTTCTGTCTGCGGTCTTCTATTTTCTGACAACATTTTTGACGGAGTTAATGTCCAATACTGCTGCTGTGAATATTGTTGTTCCCATTGTAATATCTATATCAAATGCCTTTGGATTGGATCCATTAATTCCAGTGATCTCCTCTGCAATTGGTGGGAGTTTCGCCTTTATTCTGCCAATTTCCACACCACCCAATGCTATTGTTTATAGTTCAAGTCTTGTTCCTCTTACATCCATGCTAAAAAAGGGAATTTTCCTCGATATTTTAGGTGTAGCCATATGTCCTCTTCTCATCCTATGGCTCAAAATTTTAACTTGAAATAAATCTTTTCTCAGATATTTTCCGTAAACTTTTTAAATCTCATGGAAAGGGCATTGGTTACTACCGATACAGAGCTAAGAGACATAGCAATTCCTGCTATTACAGGGTTTAATAGAAATCCTGTAAAAGGATAAAGAGCACCCCCTGCAATAGGAATTCCGATTATATTGTAAATAAAAGCCCAGAAAAGGTTCTGTTTTATCTTTCTCATTGTATACTTGCCAAGTTCTATTGCATTAATCACATTTCTCAGATCATTTTTCACAAGAACTATGTCCCCGGATTCTACTGCCACATCGGTCCCGGATCCCATTGCAATCCCCACATCAGCCTGAGTGAGCGCCGGAGCATCATTTATTCCATCGCCTACCATAGCCACTGTTTTCCCCTTCTCTTGTAATTTTTTAATTTCTTTAGCCTTTTCTTGAGGAAGAACTTCTGTGATTACTTTTTTGATTCCCAGCTTGCTTGCTATGGCTTCTCCAGTCGATTTTCTATCCCCTGTAATTAAAACCACTTCTTTTCCTGATTCCTGAAGTTTTTTTATGACTTCCTTACTGTATTTTTTAAGCTCGTCAGAAATGCTTATTGCTCCAGCAACTTCACCATCAACTGCTACAAGCACTGTGGTCTTACCCTCTTTTTCCAATTTCTCTACTTCTCTTTCAATTTTTTCATTAACTATTTCTTTCTCTTTTAGAAAGTTTAAATTTCCTAAAATAATCGTTTTCCCATTTTTTCTTGCAATAACACCCTTCCCAGGGATTATATTAAATTCATCTGGCTCCGAAACATCCAAACCCATTTTTTGAGATGATTTTAAAATTGCTTCTGAAAGAGGATGCTCGGATCTTTTCTCTGCAATGGAGGCAATTCTCAGAATTTCTTCTTCTTTCACAGCACCAAAGGGAACTATTTCCCTAACCTCTGGTTTCCCCTCTGTCAAGGTTCCTGTTTTGTCAAAAACAACTGTGTCCATTTTGTTCATAAGCTGTATAGACCGAACATTCTTTATAAGAATTCCCCTGTTCGCTCCCATTCCAGTTCCAACAATAATAGCTGTAGGTGTTGCGAGTCCAAGAGCGCAAGGGCAAGCAATCATAAGAACAGAAATAAAAATTTTAAGAGAAAAAGGAAGCCCTTTCCCTTGAAAAAGCCAGAAAAGGAGAAAGGTTATAGCCAAAGAAAAAATTATGGGAACAAAATATGAGGAGATCCTGTCAGCTAATTCTTCTACAGGAGCTTTTGTTCCCTGGGTCTCTTCTACAATTCTTATTATCTGTGAAAGAGCGGTCTCTTTCCCCACCCTTTTAGCCCTTGCTTTCAGAAAACCTGTTTTGTTTAGCGTCCCTCCTATGACCTCACTTCCCTTACTTTTTTCCACAGGAATGCTTTCGCCTGTTATCATGGCCTCATCCACTGATGAATAACCTTCTATAACTTCTCCATCTGTGGAAATTCTCTCACCAGGCCTAACCATGAAAACCTCTCCCACCCTCAATTCCTCCAGAGGAATTTCAACTTCCTTTCCATTCCTTAATACTCTTACAGTTTTAGGACTCAGCTCCATTAATTTCCTTATAGCTTCTGATGTCTTATGTTTTGCTGAGAATTCAAGCCATCTTCCAAGGAGTATAAAAGTTATAAGTAAACCTGAAATTTCGTAGTAAAGAGGATGTCCTACAGTCTTTGAAGTCCACTCTAAGATAGAGTTTACTAAACTATACAGATAAGCAGAAAGAACGCCAATGGAAACCAGTGTGTCCATATTCGCGGTTTTGGTTCTCGGAAGGAGAATTAAACCCCTTTTAAAAAAAACAGAGCCAATAATAATTATGGGAGTCGTAATTAAAAACTGAAGAATGGAATTTTTATCAATTAAAAATTCATGGAGAGGAAGTCCTAAATGATGTCCCATGGACAGATAAAGAAGAGGAACAGAGAGAATAGCTGATAATGTGAATCTTTTCTTCCAAAAAGTTATCTCCCTTTTCCTTTTTTCAAATTCAGAGTCCAATCTATCTTCTAATCTCTTTACAACTTTATATCCTGTGTATTCTATGATTTTTTCAAGCTCTTGTCTTGTTATTTTCTCTTCTTCAAATGTTACATAGGCTCTCTCATTAGCAAGGTTTACTTTTATCTCTATAACACCCTCTCTTTTTTTCAAAGTCTCCTCTATGAGAGCCACGCATGAGGCGCAATGCATTCCCTCAATATCTATTATTTCTTTTCTCATTTCTAAGAGTTTATCACTTTAATTATACTTTTTTCTTTTGCCTCCGTCAAGAAGAAATCTCTTTTGGGTTAGGACATTCCATGTAAAGAGGAATATTCCTAACGAGGAGATTAATCAGCCTGCTAATTTATTCGAAGGTTTTCCGTAATAAATTTGATTTTTAATTTTTTTTTAAATATTATTAGGTTTAGGGATGAAAAAGTGGAGAAGGACAACAAAGAGAAAAGATTTTTACTTGAACAGGAGGAATTTTACAGAAAACTAATAGAGGTCCAGAGAAAAGATTCCCTATCCCATATTACTGCTGGTGTTCTTCACGACTTAAACAATGTTATATCAATAATTATGGGATATGTGGAGCTTGCAAAGATGCAATTAAACAAGGAGCCCCACAAGTTAAACTCCACTGTTGAAGTTATAGGGAAAGCCTCTGTCAGAGCTTCTCAACTGTTAGGACAAATTCTCGGTTACACAAAATACAGGAGACCATTTAAGAAAACTCTAAATGTTAACGAAGTGGTGGAAGAAATTGTATCCCTTATAGAAAAAGTTTTTGAAAAGATTATCATAATTGAAAAAAGATTAGACCCCTCTCTTCAACTTGTGAAGATAGATCCTCAGGAGCTCTTTCAGGTATTATTAAATCTTTGCTTGAATGCAAGAGATGCCATGCCAGAGGGAGGGAAATTAACAATTAAAACAGAGAATTTTTCTTGTCCTGCTGATTCTCAACTCCTCAGTGGAAAGCTCAGATCAGGAGATTATGTTACTATAAGCGTATCCGACACAGGGATGGGAATAGATGAAAACACTAAAGTGCAAATCTTCCAACCATTTTTTACCACTAAATCCAGCGGTAGCGGACTCGGGTTATCTGTGGTCTGGAATGTTATTAAAAATAACGGAGGTTACATTGATGTAGAGAGTTCTCCTGATAAAGGAACTAAATTCACAATTTTCCTTCCAGCTACTATAGAGAAATTTTTAATAAGAGAAGAGAGGGAAAGCGAAGAGAAAAAAGTTAAAGGTAGTGAAAAAATTATGGTGGTGGACGATGAGGAAGATATCAGGAATGTCGCCAAAGAAATATTAGAGTATTATGGCTATGAGGTCCTTCTCGCAAAAGATGGGAAAGAAGCATTGGAAAAATACAAAGATTGTAAAAATGAAATAGATTTGGTTCTACTGGATCTTTCTTTGCCGTATCTAAAAGGGGAAGATGTTATGAAAAAGCTTGTGGATATCAAACCAAATGTCAGGGTTCTTGTTGCTTCTGGCTCTCCTGATGAGGAAAGGGCAAAAATGCTTATAAAACTGGGGGCAAAGGCTTTTATAAGAAAACCCTTTTCTTTTGAGAAATTATTAAAATTAATAAGGGAAATTTTAGATCAACCCCAATATTAGGGAAGGAGGATAAAATGGGGAAATTTGCGGAAAAATTTTCAATTTTCACCTTTTTATTTGAGGATGAGTATGGTAAGGTATACAGGGGATGGAACAAAGAAGAAAAAAGAGTGGTCTGGATAAAGATCATTCATGAGTATCTAACAAAGGACGAGAACTACAGGAAAGATCTTCTGCTAAAAGCTGATTTAGCGAGGGATCTAAATCACGATAATATACAGGAGCTTTATGATTTCTGGGGGGAAGACGGACTTGTATTCCTTGAGCTCGAAAATCTCAGAGGAACATTTATGGATGAGATCCTTTTCCACAGAAAGAAGCTCAGTGAGATTGAAATAATTTCCATATCCTATCAACTTTTTTCAGCTCTCAATTATGCACATATGCACGGTATTTGCCACGAAAATGTAAGACCTCATCATATAGTCATTTCAAAAACAGGAGTGTTGAAAATAACGAATTTCATGATGCCAAACCCATTGACCACTTTTCTTTTAGCAAAAAATGCAAAAGTTTACAAAGACGAGAATATTGAATTTCATAAACTGATAAGATTCGCCTCTCGCTGGCACATGGACTACGGTAAAGCCCTTGATTGGTATGCTGATGTATTTTCAGCAGGAGTAACAATTTATGAACTTGCAACTAATGAAAGTCCATGGGATACATCTTCTATTGGAAGGTTTCTTTACACCATGGACGCAGCAAAAGCCATACCCATCTGGAAGAGAAACAACAAACTCCCCATGGTTTTCTCCCATTACCTGATGAAATGTTTTCAAGAATATCCCTGCGAAGAATATCATACCTCACAGATTTTTGCTGTGACAAGAGACGCATATGAAAAATATGCAAAGCCTGTTCTTGAAGCTGAGGAGGCAAAAAAGAAGAAAAAAGTTAAGCTTCAAAAATTCTTGACATACACAGTGGCAATTATTCTCGTAATTGGACTCTTCCTCTTTCCTTCAGGAAGAGCGAATTTAGTTGAAAACAATCCTATACACCTCGCCATTCTTCCTGTGGAAAGTAAAAGTGAAAGCTCAGAGCTCAATCCTCTTCTTCATGGCCTCATGGAAGAGCTCTCACAGGAAATTTCTTTTACAAATCCCTTTTGTGTGAAACCCCTACCCTTTTTTACAAGGAGTGACTTTATGGAAAAAGCGAAAATGTCAAAAGTGGATTTAATACTCAAAGCCGAGATAGAAAAGGATAGAGAGCCGAAACTGTCAACCAGCCTGTACAAAGTCAAAGGGGAAAGAGCTGATATTATCATGACTTCGAAATTTAACATTCATGATTTGACCTCCCTGAGATTTTATCTCGGTAAGGAAATAATAGAGGCGCTAAAAATCGATTTCAATGCAAATCCTCTTAGCCTGAATCTTAATAAAAAGATAAATCCCGATGCTTACAAACTTTATATTAATTCTTTATACTGGCATTCCATTTTCTTGAAAGATCCAAAAAAAGAATATATTGAAATATCAGATAGCTCCCTCCTTAAAGCCCTTGATTTAGAACAGGGATTTGCACCCATCTATGCAGGTCTTGCTGCGAACGCACTTTTTAAGCTCGAATATGGTATAGAAAATGATTTAAGTCTCCTGGAATTTTCAAGAAAAATGTGTGAAAAATCCTTACAATTGGATAAAAAACAAAGTAGAGCCCGCTCAATTCTTGCAGTTTTATACAAGAAAGAAAATAAGAAAGAGAAGGCTTATAAAGAGTTAAAGGAAATTTTTATAAAAAATCCCCAAAATTTAATGGCTACAGGTGCCCTCGGCTCTTTGTACCAATACTCCGGTCTGTTAGATAGAGCTCTTGAAAAATATAAAAGATTAAAAAAATCTTATCCCATGTATGCAATCACCTCTATAAACATGGGAAGAATTTATCTGCATCAGCAAAAACTCTCAAAAGCAGAGAAGGAGTTTAGAAATATTGTTAGAGAATCAGAGCATCCTTATGCCACTTCCTATCTTGGCCTTACTCTTTTATACAGGGGGAAAAATGCCGAGGCGGAAAAAGTTCTTGAGAAGGCTATAGAGAAACATCCAGAGGCAAAATTCATAAAGCTTCCCCTTGCGATGGTATATTTGAAAGAGAATAAATTACAAAAAGCTGAAGAGGCTATAAAGAGTGTTATTGAGACAGCTAAATCTGATGAAGACCTATCATATCGAGTTGCCACATACTATGCTTTGAAAAACGACAAGGCTTCTGCATTGAAATGGCTGAAAATAGCTGTGCAGAACGGAAATGAAAATTATATTCTTTTTAAAAATGACCCTTATCTGAAAAATCTTAAAGGAGACAAGGAATTTAAGGATTTAATGAAAGAAGTTAAAAATAAATGGGAGAAATATAAAAAAGAATTCACTCTTTAAGAAGACCCGGAATTATAGATGCTATTTCAAGAAACTCCGTAACCTTCCAGATATCAGGATATTTTCTTCTTATCCTGCAGTATTCTCCTTTCAGGGGTTCTTTTAAAAAGGGACAGCGGGAACAATTTTCATTTACAGGACATGAGAGGCATCCTCTCTTTTCCTCCACTCTTCTAAATAAATCTAAAAATCTCCTCTGAATTTCTGATGGCTCCTCTCCCACATGCCCCAAGGGTTCGCCTGAAAAACACGACCTCAATGAGCAATTCTCATCTATCACAATTTTTTGCATTTTGAGGGATGGACATTCTCTTCCAAAAATACAACCATTTAAAAAACATCCTTTGAAATTCAATATCTCCTCAGCCAACCTTCCATTTTTATCCATCACTTCTGACAAAAACTCTTCCATATATTTTAAATCTTCTTCATTTTCTATTAAATAAATAACTTTGAAAAATTCATGGATTTTTCTACTCTCGGGATTCTCAAAAATGTGGAAGGGAGAAAAGGAAAAGATAAGATTAAACTTATAAAATTTCGAAGTCAGAAGTTCGAATATTTTTGAGCTCTGAGAGAGGGATGAGAATTTTTCAGTAGATCTTAGAAAATATAGCCTTTTGCTGGGGAAACCTGAAACGATCATTCTCTTTATAAGATATTCCCTATCGATTTTTATAATATCAAACAGAAATACTACATGGGCAAGAATTAAAGAGTTTTTAGAGAGCCAATTTATAAGGAATTCTGAAGGATCTAAATCCTTTATAACAATATCAGAAAGAACTACAGAATTTGTTCTCACCCTTTTCCTTGAATTCACCAAACAGCTCATTATAATTGAGGCCGCTTTATCTATTTCACTCTGCATGGTGGAATTTTTTCCAAAAGGAACTTTCGAAACATCGTAAGAATAGTTCGTCTCAAAGGGTAGAAGAGAGGGTCCCTTTTCGATTTCAATGCCAAAATTCCGGTGAGTTTTGAACAATTCAGTTCCAGGAAAAATCTGAAGTAGATTATGGGCATAATACTTAACGCCAAGATTTTCCACAAATTTTACTGATTTCATTCCGTCTTTCAATTTTTCGCTGGGAAGTCCTAAGATTATACTTACAGTGGGATTCAAATTCAATTCCTTAGCTTTTCCCACATACTTTTTCATTTTGAACAAGAATTCTTTCTCCTCTTTAAAATCTGGTGAGTTGGAAAGCCCTACTTTTTTAATATTCCTGAGAACCTTAGGAGATGCGCTCTCAAGACCGAAAGATATATTTTTGAATCCTGCATCCACCATCAACTCAAGAAGTTCATCATCCATTCTATCAACTCTTGTCTCACAGGAAAGTTTAAAACAAATTTTTTTTTCTTTAATCCTTCTACAAATCTCCTTTGCCCTTTCTATATTTAAAGTAAAAGCATCATCGTAAATTGTAATTGTTTCCTCTTCCCCACCCTTTTTACTTAGTGTTTCATTTATTGTCTCAAGTTCCCTTATAACTCTTTCCACGGAATGATATCTGATTCTGTTTCTGGACATGGCAGTAAAATTGCAATATGTGCATTTAAAGGTGCAACCCCTTGATGTGAGGATTCCTGTCCTTTCGTCCCCCTTTAAAATCCCTTCCAGGAAGGGTGATGGCAGAACATCAAGTTCTCCATCCCTTAGATTTGCATTCCTTATCAAAGGTCTGTCCTCATTCCTTACAATATTTCCGCTTTTTCGATAAGTTATTCCCTTTATGGTCTCCAAATTTTTGAAGAATCCCTTCTCTAAATAATTTGAGCACAATTCAAAAAGGGTCTCCTCTCCCTCACCTCTCACACACACATCTATATAAGGGTTATCTTCCATTATTAATAAATCTGAAAATGTAGGAGAAGGACCACCCAAAATTATAGGCAAATCTTTTCTCTTAATTTTAATATTTCTTGAGAGAACTTTCACAAGATAATAATTGTAATCATAAACAGTGAAACCCACTAAATCGGGATCAAAGAGGAGTATTCCCTCTACACAATCTTCCACACTCATCCTTACCTCTGGAACAAATTGAAAAGACTCTATTTCTCTCTTCTTCAGGAATGCTTGAATATAAGCTACTCCCAGATGATAGACGAAGTCCTTTTTGGAAGACTCAGGCAAAAAAACGAAGCATACTTTCATGTTCGCATAATTTAATCTTAGATTTTTCTTCTTTTTCTTCTTTTTTACTTAATACCAGTGAAAACAACCACAATTTCCCATGCAGTGGAGTCTGCAAAAGATTCTTTTAGCCTCTTCAAAACCTCCTCATAAGGAAGATTCTCTTCGATGAGCCTTTTGGCTTCTAAGAGAACTTTTTCTGACATGGTTTAACCTCCTTTAATATTTATTTTTAAAATTTACTCTTCCTCATAAAGAACTTTTTAAGCCTTTATCTCCCCTTATTACATTTTACACTTCCTTTTTTCTCTCAGTTATATATTACCCCCCCTTTTTTCCCAAATCAAGATTTTTAAAACTGGGGAAATTATGCGTTTAAAGATAAGCGTTATCAAAAAATCTTTTCGATCTTGAGACCCTTTTTGCAGCAGGATACCAATTTCTATGTTCCTAAGTTAGCGAGACTATCCAGCTGAAGTAGGAATAGTCATTGTTGCTCAAAACCAATTTTTATCAAGAATACGTCTAATAGGAAGGGGCATTTGACATGATTTATTTCGAGCATTATAATACTAGTTATTCCATTAACGGAGGTTTTAAAAATGGAAAGTTTGCAATACAGTGCGGAGGAAAAGCACCTCAAGGGTGGATTATGGAAGAAACTCTTATTGGGAGTTGTCCTTTTTGTGGTTTTTGTGGTTGTTCTTGTCTTACTTTTGACAAAAGGAATTACTGATGTAGTAAATAAACAGCTTGTTGCACTCAAGAAAGGAGATCTCTATACAGCATATTCTTTAACTTCAAAAGATTTTAAAAATTCTGTTTCTTTCGAATCATTCAAAGAATTTGTGGAAAGATATCCTTCGCTTTCAAAAAATAAGTCCCACTCTTTCACTGAAAGATCCATCGAAAACAATATAGGCACTTTGAAAGGAACCCTCAAATCCGAAGATGGCGCAATTACACCTGTGGAATTCAAGCTTATCAAAGAGGAAGGAGAATGGAAAATTTTAGCCATCACTTTGAGCCCAACCGGTATAATTGAAAGAGAAAGTGTCGCAAAACCATTATCACCCTCAATAAACAGAATAGACACAGGAACCATGGTAGACAACAGGGGTGTGGTTAGCAACCCTTCTAAAAGTTTCTTGCCCTCTGATCATGTCCTTCATGTGAGCGTTTATGTTAGCAATATTAAAGCAGGAGAAAATGTTTCAGCCACATTATACCATCTCGATTCAAATTCATCTGTGGGACCTGCTATAAATACCGCTGACCAGGACTACGAGTCCGGTATCTTTTCCTTTGAATTTACATCACCTGCGGCAGGTTGGCCTCTTGGAAATTACAGAATGGTAATAAGGCACTCCAGTGGCTTAAGTTCATACGCTGAGTTTGTAGTCCGTCAATAATATCTTCATCTCGAAATAGTTTAGAGAAAAATTTAACCTGATATTGAGAAAGAAAGAGTTCTAATTTTCCAAATACACATCTAACAAGCAAATCTAAAAAGAAAAGCAAGCGCGCCCGGAGGGATTCGAACCCCCAACCTGTGGATTCGAAGTCCAACGCTCTATCCGTTGAGCTACGGGCGCAGTCTTATTTATTATTTTGTTTCTTGCTTCCTATTTTGTCAATACTTGATGCTTACTGGAGTTCCCTGAGTTTTAGTTGAAATTAAGCTTAGTTAAAGCCATCTGAGAAATTTGTTCTCGTTCTTCTTAATGTGGTATTGTCAGGATATAGCAGATTGGATATACCATCTTTTTAAGCGGACAATTTCATAAGACATTTCTATTTCAAAAAAGCCAAAAGGGTCGCACTTTTAGTCTTTTACAATGTATTAGTGGATGTTATGAGTAAATTATAAATCCCCATAAACTCCTCCCCTGTCAGTTTTTCCTGCCTCAAAATGCCACGCAAATTGCCAATTGTCATTTCCTTATGCAATGGGACAAAGCAACCGATTTCTTCTTGGGTGCTCTGCTTTTGAAAACCACATGGCTACCACGCTGACGAACCTGTTTGAATCCGAACCTCTCCAATCTTTCAATTATCTCTTCCCCAGAGATTCTCTTTAATTTAGACATTAACCGCTACCTCAAAAGTAATGCTCAGAGGTTTTACAACACCAGGTAAAGGTCATCTTCTTTATAAATAACAGCAAGAAAGACTCGTGTAGACAATTTTTCACCTTCCCATTAATTATAATTCAATTCCGTAAGATTTTTAATAGAGTTTCTCGAGTTTTAGCTGAGATCAAGCTTAGTTGAAAGTTATCTGAAGAATTGAAACTGATGAGAATTCCCATGGAAAACCCAATATTTTTAATATAAAAATTAATTGCTGTTTTCCATATTTGTGTGATATTCTTAATTATAATCAGGAGTATCATGGGTAATGCTAAGTGGATTTTTGATGAGAGGGATTACCCCATAGATGATTCTCTGAAAAGCCTCCAGATTCCAAAACCTCTTCTCTTTGCTCTTTTCAAAAGAAATTTAAATACAGAGAGGGAGATAAGAAGTTTTCTTTATCCATCAATTATGGATCTCCCCTCACCATTTCTCCTTAAGGATATGGATAAAGCAGTGGAAAGGATCTTCCAGGCAATTGGAAGAAAAGAAAAAATAGTGATTTTCGGAGATTACGATGTGGACGGAATTACTGGAACAGTAATTCTTTTGAAACTAATATCTTCCATGGGTGGAGAGGTAGATTTTTATATTCCAGATAGAATCAAAGAGGGCTACGGTGTTAAAAGGGAACATGCAGAAATCATTGATAAAATGGGCGCGAAGCTTGTAATAACAGCTGATGCAGGAATCAAGGGATTCGATTTTGTAGAATATGCCAAGCGGAACGGAATAGATGTTATTATTACTGATCATCATCTTCCAGATGAATCCAGAATTCCATCTGCCTTAGCAGTAATTAATCCTCTCAGAAAGGATTGCTCATATCCATTTAAGGAGCTTGCGGGAGTGGGTGTAGCTTTCAAACTTGTCCAGGCAATCCTTGAGAAAACAGAAAAGGAAAAATTTATTCCTCGATATCTAATGCTGGTAGCAATAGGAACAATTGCTGATCTGGCAGAGATTAAAGGAGAAAATAGAGTCTTTGTTAAAATTGGTCTTGAGGAGCTGAAAAATCCTTTGAATAAAGGTCTCAGATCTCTGCTGGAAGTGAGCGGTCTCTTAGAAAGAAAGATCTCTGTTAGTGATGTTTCCTTTAGAGTCGGGCCGAGGCTTAATGCCTCAGGAAGGTTGGCAAATGCGGGAAGGGCCGTCAGGCTTTTTCTCTCAGAAGATCCTCAGGAGTGTATGAAACTTGCTGAGGAGCTTAATGCCCTTAACATGGAGAGGCAGAAAATAGAAGAGGAAATTCTGAAAGAGGCTCTATCTCTTGTCCCTGAAAAAAATGTCCCAAAAATACTCTTATTATGTAAAGAGGGATGGCATAGAGGAGTAATAGGAATAGTTGCCTCAAAACTTGTAGAGAAATTCAGAAGACCCTCTATATTAGTCACCATTGAAAATGATGCTGGATATGGTTCTGGAAGATCCATAGAATCATTCCATCTCGCAGAGGCTCTTGGAAAGGTTTCTGAGCTTTTTGAAAGCTGGGGAGGACACAAAGTCGCTTCAGGGTTTGTTATAAAAAGAGAAAAAATAGAAGAGTTCGTCTCTCGCCTCAACGCTTACACTGAGAAAACTCTTTGTGAGGATGATTTTGTAAAAGCGATTAAAATTGATTCTTTTCTCTCCTTTAATGAAATAACCCAGAGGTTCCTTGACCTTATCGAAGAAAATTTCCCCCCCTTTGGAATAGGAAATCCTAAACCAGTTTTCGCTTCAAGAAATGTAAAGATTGCGAGAAGCCCGGATTTTGTAAAAGAGAATCGTATCCAGTTAAGCTTTGCCCAGAATGGGGTTATGACAAGAGGAGTTATATGGGATCACGAGGAAAAGGAGATCGAAGTGGAAAATCTAAAAGAGGGTAAAATAGTTTCCATCGCCTATAATGTGGAAAGAGAAAATTTCGCAGGAGAAGTTTTCCCCCTTTTAAACATCATTGATATAAAAAATGAAAAGTAAAAATATTAAAAAACTTCTCGCTTTCTCCATTCTTACGCTATCCCTTATAGCCATTGTAATCATAATTCAGAGAAGATCCAGGCTGGAAAAAAGAATAGAGCCTTTGGTTTCTGAGGGACAGAGTGAGCTCCGTCTTGTTCAAACTGATGGAACAAAAGAAATTTTCGAGCTTTACGCAAAAAAACATTTTCCCGAGAAAAATGGAAGATATCGCCTGAGCGAGGGACTAAAAATAAACATAAAAAGGAAGGCTGAAGGAAAGGACATATTAATTGAAGGGAAAAATGGTATATATGAGAAGGATTTAAACTATGTTACAATTCAAGACTGTAGAGTAAAAGTCGAAGATCTTTCAATTACAACAAAGGAGATAGTTTATACCTCTCAGGGTTATATAAAGTCCCTTTATCCTACACAGTTTTTATTTAAAAACGGCAAGGGTGAAGCATCAAGTTTTGTTTACGATTTGAATCAAAAATACATATCTGCATCGAATTTTAAAGGGGAATTCGAGAAAAAAGAGACAATTCATATCGAAGCTGATAAGATTAATTTTTCTTACAAGGAAAATTCGGGAGTAATGGAAGGTAATTGCTCCATAAAATCAAATGAATTTTATATAGAATCTGATAGAATAGACTTCGCTTTTTCAGAGGACTTACTTGTTTACGCAAAAGGAAGTCAAAACTCAAAAATCTATTTTTATGGAGAAAGAGAAGGAGAGGGGGTAATGGAGATAATAGGAAGAAAAGGGGAAAAGGTTCTATCTTGCGATGTTTTTGAAATCAAAAGAAATGGGGATATTTTTAATGGGGTGGCACTGGGAAATTGTGAGATAGAATTTCCTTCCAAAGAATCCGGAGAAAAAGGATATCTCAGAGCAGGGTCGATAAATTTCGTTTATGAAAAGGAAAAAGGTTTAAAAGAAGTTTACGCAGAGGGAAGAGTCTATTTCCAGGATTATAAAGTTATTATGGAAGCTAACAAAATTTATGGCAAAACAGAGGAAAAAACAAAGGAATGGGAAATTTTCAATGCTGAGGGGAAAGTAAAGTTCAGAGATGATTTAATTTTAGAATGTGAACATTTTCGAAAGGAAAGAAACCAGGTCCTTCTCGAGAAGGGAAGACCTTTTGTAAAAAGAGATGAGGAAATAATTTATGCTGATAAAATTCTCTATGATAGTGAGAAAAAGATAATGAAAGGGTTTGGAAATGTAAAAGCTTTTCTAGGAAAGAAAACTTTCTCAAGCATACTCTTTTTCCAAGAAGGGAAAAAAGTTTTTGCTACGGGCGAGGCTATTCTCTGGAATGAAATCGAAGGGAAAGTAAATTTAGAAGGTAATGCATCTATCGAGCAAGGAGAACAGTTTCTAAAGAGCAACAATTTGAACATCGACATTAACAATAATAATTTTTCTGCTTATAAAGATGTATCATTTCTTTTCCTAACAGAAGACGAAAAAATGTTTGGTTCCGCTGAAAAACTCGAATATTCTAAAGAAAAAGGGGTTCTCCTCTTACAAAAAAATACAAAAATTAATGCAAGGGATTACTCCATAAAAGGGGCAACACTTAATGTTTATCTGGACAAAGATGGTAATATAGAGTTCATAGAGGGTTTTTCTCGTGTAGAATTCATTTCAAAAGATATAGAAGGAAGGGGGGATAAATTCTCCTTCGATCTAAAAAATAAAAATGCTCTTTTTGAAGAAAATCCCATCTTAAAGGATGTTAAAAGGGGTAAAATTACCGGGCGGAAAATTTCCATAAACCTGGATACAAAGGAAATCAAAGTGGAGGGGAATGTTTCTGAAGTGGAAATAAAAGAAAAAAAATAATGATACTTTCAGCTTGCCATTTAACAAAGTCCTTCGGAAGAAGAAAGGTAGTGAACGGAGTGTATCTGGAGGTTAGAACTGGTGAAATTGTGGGACTCCTCGGACCAAATGGAGCTGGAAAGACAACCACATTCTCCCTCATCCTCGGTTTAATCTCCCCAGACTCAGGAAAAATAAAACTTAATGGAGAAGATATTACTCATCTTCCCATTTATCAAAGGGCACGAAAAGGTATTGGATTCCTACCTCAAGAGCCGAGTATCTTCAGAGGATTGACAGTGGAGGAGAATCTGTTTTCTGTTATTGAAGGTTTAAAGATCCCTTTTCAGGAGAAAAAGGGAAAAGTCCAGGCTTTTTTAAAGGCTTTCTCCATTGAAAATTTAAGAAATGTGAAGGGAATTTTCCTTTCAGGAGGAGAAAGAAGGAGAGTGGAGGTAGCAAGAGCTTTGATTCTTGATCCAAAGTTTCTGTTGCTGGATGAGCCCTTCACTGGAATTGATCCCATAGCTGTATCTGACTTTCAGAAAATTATTCTCGGTTTAAAGGCGAAGGGAATTGGAATCCTTATAACAGACCATAATGTAAGAGAAACCTTGAAAATTACTGATAAAGCGTATATTATAAAAGATGGTGTTATTCTGAAAGAGGGAACACCCGCTATGCTTGCCTCGGATCATGAGGTAAGAAAAGGATATTTAGGCGAAAAAGTAGAAATTTAACATGAGAAGGAGTCGTTCTGAAGCATTGTTAACCGTAATTCAGAAAATATTTTTTTCTTCACATCTAAAAACCTATTTACAACTTCTCGCTCTTCCCACCATTCATTTAAGAGAGCTGATAGAACAGGAATTGAGCACAAACCCCTTACTTGAAATTGAGGAGGGACCCTCCCTCACTCTAAATAATGGGATTGAGTTAAGTGAATGGTTAAAACTTCGCTTAGAAGGACCTGAATCGGAGGAAGAAGAAGCTGTTTCCGAAGAGGAGAGCGAGGAGGAGGAAGAACTTAACAAAATCCTTGAAGAGTTAAGTTTGAATGAGATCTTCGAAGATTATTCGGAAAGCGAAGAAGAAGTCGATCCTTTTGAAAACTTTAAAAAGAACGAAAACCTCAGGGATTATCTTTTAGAAGAGTGCCAGCGAATAAATCTCAATGAAGATGATAGAAAGATGGCAGAAATAATTATTGACAATATTGATGAAAGAGGCTTCCTTATCACCCCTCTTGAAGAAATTGCAAAAAAGAAAGGAGTGGAAATTGAAAGGCTAAATAAAATTAGATGGAAAATAATGAGAGAGCTCCACCCTGATGGAATCGGCTCCTTCAATTTCGAGGAATTCTTGGCTTTCCAGCTCGAGCAAAAGTTCCCATACGATAATTCTTTGCACAACTTCATCAAAAAATGCTCGGAAATTTTATTAAGCGGAAATGCTTTGAAAAAGATCAAGGAGGTGGGAATCTCTGTGGAAGAAATAAAGGAGAACCTTAAAAAACTAAGGATGCTCAGACCCTTTCCTTTTCACTGCTTTCATCTTGAAGATGTGGAATATCCTAATGCAGATATAATAATTAGTAAATCAGAGAAAGGATACACTCTTGTTCTGAATAACGAAGGTATTCCTCGTTTGAGGATCAATCGCTGTTATCTCCATCTTCTGAAAAAACAGGATACAGATCCTGAAACGAAAAGATTTCTGAAAAATAAAAAGAAAAGTGCAGAATTACTCATAAAGAGCCTGGATGCAAGGAATAAAACAATTTACAAAGTAGCTGAAGCTATAATAGAATGTCAGAAAGAATTTCTTGAAAAAGGAGTGGATTTTATCAAACCCATGAAGATGAAGGATCTAGCAGAAAAGCTCAATCTGGATGAATCTACTGTGAGTAGAGCAATTTCCAACAAAAGCATATCCACAGAATTTGGGGTCTTTCCTTTAAGATTCTTCTTCCACAGTGGAATAGACTCTGAGAGAGGGGAAAAGATCTCTTCCGTTTATCTGAAGAACAGAATAAAGGAACTTATAGAAAACGAAGATAAAGATAATCCCTTCAGTGATAGTGAAATTGTAGAAATTCTTAGAAGAGAGGGGGTAAAAATTGCAAGAAGGACTGTGGCAAAATACAGGGAAGAGATCGGTATTCTTTCAGCACCCATGAGAAAAAGAATAAATGTATTGGGAGTCAAATCATGAAAGTAAATTACACTGGAAGGAATTTTGAAATCCCACAAACTTTAAAAGATATTGCAGGGAAAAGGCTGGAGAAGTTGAAGAAATTAGGAGTTGAAATAATAGAAGCTACTGCAATTATGGCTGTAGAGAGACATAATCAAATTGTTGAGCTCAATATAAAGAGTAAAAATTCATCCTTTATTGCATCGGAGAAGAGCAATTCCATGCTGGTATCCCTGAGAAAAGCTTTTGATACCATTGAAAAGCAGATCAAAAAGGGAAAAGAAAAATACATAAAGAAAAAAAGAAGAGCAGAAATACCTCCGACGATGGAGGCAGTGCCTGTAGAAGCTGAGGCTCTCCTTACAAGAAGTAATGATTACTTTCCCAAACCCATATCCCTAGAGGAAGCAGTGAAGTTTTTTAACGCAAATAAGAAAGAAATACTTGTTTTCAGAAACCTGGATTCCAAAAAAATTGCTGTTATTTATAAAAGAAGAGATGGCACCCTCTCTTTGATAGAACCAGATTTTTGAGTTTAAAGTGAGACTGAGTAATTTAATTAAAAAAGACCTGATAATTAAAGAAACAAAGGCGAAGACTAGAGATGAAATCATAAAAGAGGTGGTCTCTTTCCTCAAAAATAAAAATCTCATTCACGAGGAGAAAGTGTTGGTTCAGAAGTTAATTGAAAGAGAGAATCAAGCCACAACAGCTGTGGCTGACGGAATCGCAATTCCTCACTGCAAAAGCAAACATCTTGAAGAACCTTTAATTTCTCTCGCTCTTTCAAGAGAAGGACTCGACTTTAACTCTACAAATAAAAAGCCCACTTATTTATTTTTCTTTGTTATAACTCCAGAGGATCAGCCCGCAAAGCATCTTCAAGTTCTTGCTCTTATCGCCCAGTTAATAAAAAAGGGTGGCAACTTAGCAAAAAGGATTTTAAAAGCAAAAGATGAAAAGGAGATACTGAATATTATAAGAGAAGAAGAATTCTCCGTAGGTGGGGGGAAATAAGTTGATAGTTTTAAAAATACCAGGGGTTCTAATGGATATTTTCGGTGTGGGTGTATTAATCACTGGGGAGAGTGGATTAGGAAAGAGTGAAAGTGCTCTGGATTTAATTTCCAGAGGGCATAGACTTGTATCAGATGATGTTGTAGAAATAAAGAAAAAGGGGAAGGATGAACTAATAGGTTCTTCTCCATCTCTCACAAAAAACTTGATGGAGGTTAGAGGATTAGGGATTATAAATATAAAAGAAATATTTGGTGTATCCTCAGTCGCTGAAGAGAAAAAGATCGACTTGGTGATCCATCTTACAGAATGGAACGAAAAAGAGGAGGATAGATTGAAACTTGAGGAGGAGAGATTTGAGATAGCGGGCAATAAGTTCCCCTTAGTCAAGATTCCAGTTGCGAGCGGAAGAAATACTTCCATATTGATTGAAGTGGCTGTGAGGCAGTATCTTTTGAGCAAAGAGGGCAAAAACGCTACTATAGAACTTGTGAGAAAGATTGAAAGAAAATATTTGAAACATGCCAAAAACAAAAAATAAACAGGTAAAATATTACATAATCACAGGACTTTCAGGTTCTGGGAAAACAATTGTGAGTGTCTATTTTGAAGACTCTGGTTATTACAGAGTTGACAATATCCCCACTGAATTAATTCCTAAATTCATTGAACTTTATGACAAACAGGAGTCCGCTCCTTCCGCTGTTCTTGTAGTAGATATAAGAGGAAAGGATTTTGTTAGAAATTTTCCTTTGATTTTCAAGCAATTGAAGAAAAAGAGGGATGATATCGAGCTTCTCTTCCTTGAGGCAAGAGACGAGGTCTTGCTAAAAAGATTCAAAGAGGCAAGGAGACCCCATCCTCTCTTCTCATCCCTTCCTTTGAGTGAGTGTATTAAAAAGGAGAAGGAACTTTTAAGTCCGATAAGAGCTCTTGCGGATGAGATAATTGACACTTCCAATCTCTCTGCCTCTGATCTCAAGGAACTTATAAGAACAAAACTTATGGGAGAAGAAAAAGGAATATCTATCTCCATAATTTCTTTTGGATACAAATGGGGAATACCCTCTGATTCAGATCTTGTTCTGGATCTTAGATTTCTTCCGAATCCTTTTTATAAAGAGGATCTCAAGAATCTCTCTGGTAAAAACAAAAAAGTAAGGGAATATGTTCTTTCTTTTGAGGAAACAAAGGAATATCTCAAAAAACTCAAGGATTTTCTCAGCTTCTTAATTCCTAAATACATAAAAGAGGGTAAAAGACACCTTACGATTTCTCTTGGATGCACTGGTGGAAAGCATCGTTCCGTTATACTTGCGGAACTCTTGAGCAATTTTTTCAAGAGCAATGGATACAGAACCAATATTTATCATAGAGATATAAGGAGAGAGTGATTTGGAAAATTCATTAAGTGGGAGAGAAAAATGATAGGTGGTGTTATTGTCACTCATGGAACTCTTGCAAGGGAACTCCTCGATGTGCTTTCAGCCATCCTGGGCTACACACCTCCTATTGAAGTTCTTTCTATTGGATGGTTCAATGATGTGGACAAATCCAGGAATGACTTGCAAACATACATAAAGAGAGCAAATAAAGGAAAAGGTGTAATCGTATTCACAGACATTTTTGGTGGTTCTCCCTCAAACATGGCATTTAGCTTTCTCGAAGAAAATCAGGTGGAAATAATAACTGGTGTTAATCTTCCCATGCTCATCAAATTTTCTCAATTGCCAAAAAACATCTCCCTTAAAGATGCGATTATCGAGATCAAAAAAACAGGTAAAGATGGAATAATAGTTGCATCTGAACTCTTATCTGAGAAGAGGAAAAAATGATTGAAAAGAAAGTTGTTCTAAAAAATCGCCTTGGTCTTCATGCAAGAGCAGCTTCCCTCCTCGTAAACACTGCTCAAAAATTCAGCTCTTTCATCTCTCTCATCAAAGATTCTGAGGAAGTCAACGCAAAGAGCATTCTCGGGATTCTCACATTATCGGCATCGAAAGGTGCTGAGCTGACTATAAGAGCAGAAGGAGAGGATGAGGAGAAAGCTGTAAAAGAAATTTCTGAATTGATAGAAAACAAATTTTATGAGGAAGATTAATGGAAACTATAAAAGGAATCCCTGTAAACCCAGGCATTGCCATTGGGCGTGTCTGGATTAAAGAAGCTCGTCTCCTTTTGCCAAAGAAAAAAACTCTTTCTCATTCAGAAATAAAAGAGGAGCTCAACTTTTTCAGGGAGACTCTGACCGCTGTAAAGGAAGATATTAAAGAGATGAAAAAGAAAGTAGCTGAGCAAATAGGAACTGATGCATCTCTCGTTTTCGATTCCCATCTTCTTTTGTTGGAAGACAAAGAATTCTTAGGAGAAATTGAAAGTACCATTAGTCAAGGATACACTCTCAGCTGGGCACTCTCTATCTTCAGAGAAAAATTTCTGAAGATATTTGAAAAGATAGAGGACGAATACATAAGAGAAAGGGTTTACGATATATGTGATGTTATTAATAGAATTCAAAAGAAAATTGCTAATATCCAGCCTTCTCCCTCCCCTCAGAAAAAAGAACAAAACATAATACTCGTTTCCTATGATCTTTTGCCGAGCGAAATTCCTCCTCTTTTTGATTTAAAAGGGTTAAAAGGAATTGTTCTGCAAGGAGGAAGCAAAACCGCTCACTCCATAATACTTGCAAAAAGTCTTTCTGTTCCCATTATTATAGGAGTCAAAGGTATTCTCTCCACTGTAAAGGATGGAGATAAAATTGTGGTGGATGGGAAGAAAGGAGAAGTGATGATAGAACCTTCCTCATCCTTCTTGAGCATAATAAGCAAAAAAAGGAAAGATGTGGAAGTGGAGAAAGAGGAAGCCCTCAGCATTGCTAAATTACCTTCCAAAACACTGGACGGTTATCCCTTCACCCTTTTTGCAAACATTGAAATGGCTGAGGAATCTGAAATTGCCATAAAAAACGGGGCTGAAGGAATAGGGCTTTTCAGATCAGAGTTTTTCCTTCTTAACTCAAGAGTTTTTCCCAATGAGGAATCCCAGTTTAACTATTACATGCGGGCTCTTGAGAAAGTTTCAGATAAAAAATTCGTTATTAGAACCTTTGATATTGGTGGAGAAAAAGTTTACGCTCAGGAAGTGGAAAAGGAAAACAATCCATCTCTTGGACTTAGAGCAATTCGTCTGATGTTGAAGAGAAGAGAATTGCTAATTCCTCAGCTGAGAGCTATTTTTAGAGCGTCGAATTATGGAGATGTGAAAATTCTAATTCCCATGCTCACCTCCCTGGAAGAATTAAATGATTTCAAAGAAATTATAGAAGACACAAAAAATAATTTAAGAAAGGAAAAAGTCTCGTTCAATGAAAATTTAGAAATAGGGGCGATGATTGAGGTTCCTGCATCTGCCCTTATAAGCGATTCTATAGCTAAACAGACGGATTTTCTTAGCATAGGAACAAATGATCTTCTTCAGTATACCCTGGCAATTGACAGAACCAACCAGAATGTTTCATACCTTTACAATCCGCTTCACCCTTCCGTTTTAAGAATTTTAAAATTCATAAAAGAGGCAGGAGATAAAAATGGAAAAATGGTTTATGTTTGCGGGGAGATGGCATCTGAACCCCTCTATGCCATTGTTCTTCTTGGACTCGGAATAAATACTTTCAGCATGAATCCCTTCTTTATTCCTTTGGTAAAGAGAGTGCTCAGACAGGTAAAAATGGATAAGGCAAAAGAAATATTAGAAAATGCTCTTGAACTTCCTCCCGAAGAGATGGAGAAATTTATATTGAACGAGATAAATTCAAATTTTGGAGAGATTCTACGGGAGATTTAGATGAAAAAGATTGAAAAACCCTGGGGATTTGAGATTCTCTTCGCTCTCACTGACTCTTATGTGGGCAAAGTCCTAAAGATTTACGAAGGAGAGATGCTCAGCCTTCAGTATCACAGAATAAAGGACGAGACAATTTATCTTAGCGAAGGAGAGATGATGCTTGATGTGGAAGAGGATGGGAAAATGATAGAGAGGAGACTACTTCCTGGAGATAGCTACAGAATAAAGCCTGGTGTAAAGCACAGAATGAAAGCAGTTAAAGAGTGCCTCGTTTTTGAAGTCTCCACCCCTCATCTTGAAGATGTAGTTAGACTTGAGGACAAATATGGAAGAGTAAAAAATTGAGATTCAATTTTTAGCTTTTATCCAGCCTATCTTTGAACAAACTCTTCAAAACTTATCTTATGGTTTTCAAGGGTTCTTCCCAAAGCTCTATCAAGTTTGGAAAGAGCAAGTTTGTAATCAATAATAGCTCTTAACTCCGATGTCTGGGCTGTAGCAAGGTCTCTCTGAAATTGAAGAACTTGATAGTTGGTGGATAGTCCTACAGCGAGTTTTTTCTCCTCGGCCTGAAGTTTCTTCTCAGCAAGTTCCCTCGCCGCCTTTGCTGCTTCGAGTCTTTTTAATGTGGTCTCCACGTCTCTAACCGCTGTTCTCGCCTCCACTATAATCTGTTGTTTAAGATTTTTGAACTGCAAAGATGCCTGCTCTTCCTCGAGCTGAGCTCTTGCGTAATTTGCTCTTTCTACGGAATTGAAAAGGGGATATGTGAGAGTAAGTCCTATCGCATAATTTTTGTATAAATTTCTGAAAGCCTCTTTTAAAGAATCAGATGTGGAACCTTTTATTTTGCCAATTATCTGTCTATTAAACGGATCTGCGCTGTCATAAATAGGGATATCACCTGAAACACCGTTGCTATAATATGTTCCCACAAGAACAAGGGAGGGAAGAAGTTGATTCTTAGCATGATTAACATTCAATTGTTTATTTTTAAGGTCAAGTTCTGCCTGTATCAATTCTGGTCTTGACTTAATAGCCACATTAATAAGTTCTTCTAAATTTAACTCCTTATTCTCATATTCAGGTTTGGAAACAGGAACAAGCTCTTTGCCCCACTCCTCCTGTTCAAAATTGAGATATCTTTTCAGAGTATCCTCAGCATTCTTTACTGCAGATTCAGCCACTATAACATCCCCTTCCCTCATGGCTACCTCAGCCTCAGCAGCAAGAACATCCATAGGAGGTAGCGTTCCAACTTTCACCTGAAGTCTGTTCTTCTCAAGAAGGTCCTTTGCCAGTTTAAGAGATTGCTGTTTTACCTTAAGATCCTCCATGGAGAATATAAGATTCCAGTATGCCTGCTCCACATTATAGACAAGATTAATCAAGTTGGATTTCAGCTGGTGGAGACTCATATTGTGAGTATTGGAAGCCACTTTTATCTGATAAGTGTTTATTTGATAGCCAAAATCTTTCAAAAGGGGTTGCCTTACTTCCACTCTAAATTGAGAATTGTAGCTGGGATTATAGGTACTAAAAGAGCTATTCGAATATGAACGGTTTGTCCCCACTGAAAAAGTCACAGAGGTTCCAAGCTCAAACTTTTTTTGTAAAGATAAACTTATATTAGCATAATCACTGTTTACTACTGAAGCCCCGTCAAGAATTGTGTAAGCTTTTCTATTATTTTCGCTCCAGTTGGAGTTCAGGGAGAGACTCGGAGAAAAGGCAGATTGAGCTTGAAGTATTGAAACCTCAGCAATTCTTGGATTGTAAAGCTGCACTGAAACATCAAGATTAGTTTTAAGTGCCCGAACAATACAATCTTCCAGGGTGATTTCAACTTTTGAATCCTGTGAGAAAATAAAAATAGGAATAAAAAACAATGTAATCCATAAACTTCTTTTAGCCATTTTCATTAAAACCTCCTATATAATTATTAACGCTCCACTTATATTTAAGTTTCACTAATGGATGAAAGATACCTGTCCCCGCTATCAGCAAAAATGTTCACAATTGTTCCTCTTTTAAGAGTTTGAGCAAGTTTTAATGAGGCAAAAAGAACAGCGCCAGAACTTATTCCCACAAACAAGCTTTCTTTTCTCCATATTTCTTTCGCAGTTTCAATTGCATCCTCATCCCTCACTCTTATTGTCTCATCTATCAAATCTTCCTTTAAAATCGGAGGGATGTAGGAGCCATCCCTGTGAAGAAGCCCCTCAATTTTACTAATTGGTTTTTCAGGCTCAACAGCGATTATTTTCAAATCCTTAAATTTTTCCTTCAATCTCATTCCTGCACCCATTAAAGTTCCACCAGTTCCAAGGCCCGCAACAAAATAATCAATTTTGAAATTCAAATCTCTCAAAATCTCCTCTCCTGTGCCGTAATAATGTGCTAAAGTATTCTCTTCGTTTCCATTCTGATTAAGATAAAAATATTTTTCTGGCTCTTTTCTCACCAGCTCCTCCACTGCCTCTATATGACTGTGGGGATTATTTCCTGAAGTAAGAACTAACTCTCCTCCATAAGCTCTGATCATTTTCCTTCTTTCTATGGTTTTTGTTTCTGGCATATAGATTCTGACATTATAACCCTTTGCATTTCCAATGGCACAAAGGGAGATTCCCGCATTTCCACTACTTGCCTCCACAATTGTCATCCCTTTTTTCAATTCTCCTCTCTTCTCTGCTTTTTCTATAATTCTCTTAACCATTCTGTCCTTAAGGGATCCTGTGGGGTTAAAAAGCTCAAGTTTTGAATAAATTTTTATGGAATTCTTCAACTCGAATCTGTTTATTTCTACTATCGGTGTCCCGCCCACCAGCTCAACTATATTTTCCATCATTTTTAATTTTATAAAACCCAATAGAAAAATGTCAATTGCGTTTATTTAGATAAAAAAATTCAAAATTTGGATTAAAATAAAAATTCAGGATGCAAGGGATGTTCAAATTTTTGAATATCAAATATTCAATTTTTTGAATTCAATTTTTTGAACAAAAACCCTGCTGTCTCCCTAAAAAATTTCTTAAATTTAGGTTCGAGGATTTTCCCATTTTCTGAAGCCATTCCTCGCTCAAGCAAAATTATTTATTTAAGAGCCTCCCCCCCTCAATTCTTGCATGAAATTTGATATAAACAAAATGGAAGGAAATGAATTGTTTACGTAGAAAGGAGGTGATAAATGGAAGTGACGAAAAATATAAAGTAAGGGCAAGGGACAATGAGTTTTTTAAATTAAGAAAGGAGGTAAAATGAGGTATTTAAAAGTCTCAATGATTCTTCTTTTGAGCTTTATGCTCATCTCCATCCTCCATGCTCAGAGACAGACTGGTTCCATAAAGGGGACTGTGGTTGATCCTGAGGGAAACGCCCTTCCAGGTGTATCCATAACAGTTGAGGGTCCAGCCCTGATTGGAACAGTCACCTATGTCTCCACAGAGGATGGAGTTTTCAGGGCACCAGCCCTTCCACCTGGTGTTTAACACTGTAACAGCAGAGCTAACAGGTCTTCAGACAATTAAAAGAGAAGGAGTGGTTGTTAGTGTAGGAATGACAACAGAGATAAAGATAGAGATGAAACCTGCTCCTATTGCAGAGACCATAACTGTTACTGCTGCTTCACCTGTTGTGGATGTGGAGTCTTCAAAAGTTGCTGTAACAGTTCCTCCAGAGGTTATAAAGAACATCCCTATTTCCAGGGATCTCTACGACGTAATTGTCACTTCCCCTGGTGTGGTTTCCGAAGGAGTTGCTTACAGAAGAACATTCTCTGCTCATGGGTCCACTGTTAGAGGAAATACCTATGCTTTTGATGGCGTCAATATGAATGATCCTGTGGTTATGTATCCTCTCACCAACATAAACTACGATGTAATTCAGGAAGTGGAAATGGTTCTCGGAGGTCATCCTGCAGAGATTGGATACACAGATGGTGCATATGTTAATGTGGTTACAAAATCTGGAGGTAACACTTTCTCAGGAGCAGCTAATTTCTATTATTCCTCTGAGGATACTACAAAAGTGGTGTTTCCAGATACTCAGCTTAAGGCAATGGGTGTTTCTAAGCCAGAATATGCCACGTCAGATCTTGATGTCTCAGGATCCTTAGGAGGACCCCTCGTAAAGGATAAGCTCTGGTTCTTTGCCAATGGAAGATATCTTGACAACACCTACACTTCACCCTTCAGACCAACCACAATTCTTGGCAAAGAATATGGACCTTTTGACCTTGCGCACAAAGAGGTTATGAGCTTTGTAAAACTCACAACTCAGTTAACACCCTCTATAAGATTTATGGGTCTTTTCAACTTCACAGATATCTATGAGCCCTACTTCAGACTGGATAAAGGATGGAACATAAGTTCCGAGGCAATGAGGGTCTGGGATCATGAAAGGGGTTACACAGGAAATGGAATACTCACATGGCTCCTTGATCCTAATACCTTCCTGGATCTGAGAGCTGCCTATGTTTACAGATGGTTCCCTCTTCCCATGCAACCAGGGGCTGAGATTCAGAATAACTATTATTTCTTTGATGCTTATACAGGTTATCGTTGGGGAAATGCCAGATTCAACGAGACATATTTGAGAAAGAGATTCCAGACCTCAGCTTATATAACAAGATTCCAGGACAATTTCTTTGGTCTAAAGGATAACCACGAGATAAAAGTTGGATTTGAATTTGAGGATACATATGGAGACTGGAACTGGTGGAGAAATAACGCTACAATCTGGTATTACTGGAATGGAGACCCCTATTACTATGTAGGTGCTCTTGGTTATCCTCATCCAACACGAGGGCATGGGGTTATATTCCCCTACATCTGCGAGACAGAGGCGGACAAAGGAGATAAACCTTCCATCAGGGATCAGGCAAGAAGAATAGGAGGATTCATTCAGGATTCAGTTACCATTGCTGATAGATTAACCATCAATGCTGGTATAAGATATGACTACTCTTATGGTTTTAAACCCGCTTCCAAGAAAGGAAGATCTTCAGAGTTTGCCTATTTGTTAGGGGAGTATTATTTTAAACCCACATATGGAGTTAACCCCTATGATGAAATTTCAAACCCAGCATGGGATGATGTGATGAAATGGAGCTCCTTCTCGCCCAGATTAGGATTAACCTATGATGTTTTTGGAAACGGAAAGACCGCTCTGAAAGCTTCCTTTGCTCGATACACAGAATATCTAATGCTTCAGTACTTCTCTGTTCTTCATCCCCTCTACCCGAGAACCTTCTCCTTTGGATGGTGGGATCAGAATGGAAACAAGAAGCTCGATCCTCCTCCCACAGATAGATATGTTCATTACGGAACAAGTCCTGATGTTTTGAAATTTGAATACTCCAAAGACAAGCTTGATCCCAATACAAAATCTCCTTACACAGACGAACTGATTGTGGGGATTCAGCATGAGCTCATGAGGGATTTCTCAGTGGGAATAAACTATGTTTACAAGAGAAAGAAGAATATCGTAGAGGATGTTCTCTACGATAGAGCAACTGGCAGAAACTGGTATACCTACGAACAGGCTCCTGATTGGTGGGTTCCCTTCAAGACCATAATTCCAGCATACGATATATTCCCTGCTCAGGAAGTCACAGTATACTTTCCATCAAATAATGCTCCAAGAACAACCTGGTATAGAATGACCAATGTTCCTGAAGGAGAAAGAAAGTATCAGGGAGTGGAGCTCATATTCAACAAAAGAATGTCTCAGGGATGGATGTTAGGTGGCTCCATTGTATTGAGCAAGTTTGAAGGAAATCTTGGTGGTGATTATGGCGCATCCTGGGGCTGGTCTGGTGGCTATGATAATCCTAACTGGTTTGTCAATCGATACGGAAGACTTGATTTTGATAGACCCCTTGTAATAAAGTTATACGGAACAGTAACTCTTCCATACAAGATTTACCTTTCAGCATACTACAACCATTACGATGGCTCTCCATGGGGTAGAACAGTTACCATTTATGCGCCCTCAGGCTGGGCATCAGCTAAAAATGTGAACACAGCTCTAATGGCATCCACTTCAGTTTATGTGGAAGCTCCTGGATCAAGAAGAAATCAGGGTGTGGATACCCTGGATTTAAGAGTGGAAAAGGAGTTTGATCTTGGAAAATATGGAAGAATCGGGGTCTTTTTGGATGCTTTCAATGTTTTAGGCTTCAATCGTGTTTTCATTGGACAGAATGATGCTGGAACCTATCGCCCAAGTGCTGAAAATACAAATGAGCCTGCCAAGTTCACTCCAGCTGGAACCTATAAAGTGATAACTGGTGTGGAAGGAACCAGAATGTTCAAGATCTCTATTAGATACAGCTTCTAAGCTCGAGTTTGAAAAGGATGAAAGAGGCGGCGAAAGCCGCCTCTTTTTTTCTAACAATAAACAACTCAAAGTATGAAAAGGAATATTATGACTTATTTGCTTTCAATTTAGAACAAGCTCTTCAACTTCTTTTAAAATTCACACTATTGCAAAAATTGGGTGATTATCCAAAAATTCATAATCTATTTGAAATTTTTGAAGCTTTAAAAGAGGCTATTCCAGAGAAAGAGATTCAGCTTATGGTAGAAAAATATAGAGAGACAATCAATGCCTTCCAATTAGCTTATCTCGAAAGTCGTTATTTTCAAGTAAGGTTTTTCCAAGAAAAGAACATTTTGAAAATTATTAGAACTTATGTGAAGGAAATTGGAAGGCATTCTCGTAGAAAATTAGGGGATGTAAAAATTTTTATTTTCGGTTCTATTCTCAGCTGAGATTAAGTTAAAAATTGGTAGTTTAATCCTTTTGAGATTCATTTAGGACCCCCCTCAGGAGTTAAATGATTAGGACTCTCTTTTTATAAAAGACAGAATAAAAGAAATAGAATTTTAAATAAAAACCCTTACTTTTTTATCATCTTTTCAAGCTCAGCGATCACTGCTTTAAGAGTTCCAGCCTCAGGAGAATTGGGGTCCTTTTCCAGGGATTTCCTAAAATAATCCAGAGCCTTTTGAAATTCTCCTTTGTTCAAATAACAGTATCCTAACTTTGAATAAGGCTTCCACCAATCAGGTTTTATATTAACTGCCAGCTCGAAATATCTTATGGCTTCATCCACTCTCTGATTTGCAAAGTAAATATCTCCTACACTGTAGGCAAGAGCTTCGTCCTTTGGTGAAATTTTTAGCGCCTCTTCAAAGCTAATCCTTGCTTTTTCAAAATCATTTTTCTTAACCCAGACTTCCCCAATTCCTATAAATGCCTTGAAAGCTGTTTCTGGGTCCTTAGAAAAATCTCCATCCCTTTCTTTTAATTTATTTAAAACATCCTGATACTTCTCCAGAGCCTGATCAAGTTCACCCTTCTTCATGTGAATTGAACCTATATTAAGGGAAATGGAAAAAAGAGATGGATATTTCTGAAGGATTTGATGGTAAATAGAAATGGCGTCATCATATCTTTCCTCTTTCATAGCATTATCAGCTTTCTCCACCAATTCAAGAACTTCCTTATCAGAAGGAAGGGCTGATATCCCGCCCTTTACTTTAATAAGTTTGAATGTAACAGGTGGATTCCTGAATTCCGAGACCCTTATTTCAAGATTAGCTGTTGCATATCCTTCCTTTGATGCTGTAAACCTCCACAATCCTGTTCCAAATCCAGCGATTGCCCACTCTCCCTTTTCATTGGACTTCCCCTTTAGAACGGTCCATCTTTCCTTAAGGTTTTCAGCCACTATTAGCACATCTGGAAGGGGATTACCAGCTTCATCCACCACTACTCCAAATACTCTACCCCTCCCCATTCCTGCTTGGGCTAAGAGATGGTAAGAATTGATGAGCAGAAATAATATAAAAAATATCTTATTTCTCATTTAGCCCTCCCTGTTATTTTTTGAGGACTCCCAAATATTTCATTTACTCTACCTGAAAATCGAGCTTGCCTTCAAAGCTTTTGCCTGAGTTTTTATCGTTTATAGAAATCAGCAAATTGTATTCCCCGGGTTCAAGCTTTGTTTCCTTATCAAAAATGGGTATGGGATGACTCACAAGAGGAGCCCTCTGATTCTTCAGAATCTGAGGAGCAAATTTCACTTTTTCTTCTTTGCCCTTCATCAGTTTGTAATTAATTTCAAAATCATATGTCCCCCTGGAAGAAGTGGATGCACCAAGAATAAAATAAAAAAGTTCAAGTATTTCATTACCTCTAAAATTGTTCGTAAAGTAAGGTTCTATTTCCAATCTTCCAAATGTGAAACCATCTCTCTGAATCCTTGCTTCTGTAGTAGCAGTTTCAAGAATTTTCAGGGTTTTTACAAAGAAAAGAGGTGTGGTCATAAGGTTTTCTATTTTAGCTGGATCTGGTAAAGATAGCTCTTCAAAAGCAAGGGAAATTTTCTTTAAATCAGGCGTGGCAAGAGAATAAGCAAGAATGTATTTGCCAGGGGAAATTGTCTGAACAATTGAATAGTAATGAGCCTCTTCAGGATTATATTTCTCCTTTTCCACAATTGCCTGAAGAGGGAGATAAAACTCCTTCACGCTTTTCTTAGGAATTCCTTTATCATCCAGGGAATAGAAACGCATAAATAAATCGAGCTCTCCTATCATTTTATCTTCTACTTCCGATGTGAAAAGGGCATCGTTTCGGAGAGTGAAGAAAATAACCACAAATAAGTTATCTCTAACTCCTGGAAAAAAATAGTAATTCTTAAATTCGATAGGAATATCCATTCTCTTTTTCCTTTCGAAAATGTTCAGATCCATTAACTGGGCAACTTGCTTGGGAATTTTGATTATCTCTTCTTTTTGCTCTTTTTTCTGAGAATGAAGGGGCAAGAAAAAGAGAAAAAATAAAATTACGATGGTAAATCTTTTCATAGAAACTCTCCTTTCAATTCAATTTATGGGCTTCATTTATATTCATTGCTACCTCTAAATTTTAAACGGTAAAAGCTTTTTAACCTCCTCCTTTCCAACCATGTTATAAATGCTTATATACGCGTTGTATTTGCCCTCAGGAAGATGATAAGCCACAGGTATCTCCACAATCCAGTCCCTAACTTTTCCTTCCACCACATCATATTTTGATGTGGATAAAATGTAATCTTTTTTAAATTCCCACAAAACCTTTTCCTTTGAATTCATTATCTTAACCAATACTTGGAACTTTGCTCTAAGAAAATTATCTTCCTCCTCAAGATAAGTGGTTCTTATGGGAATCTCCAGATGGATAAGAAGATTTCCTTGGTCGGACTTAATCTTTTTAAACTGATAACTGAAATCAAAAATAGGTTTTTCTCCCTCAAATCTTTTCCTTGCAAACTCCTCCTTGTTCAATTCATGAAGTAAAGTTAGATTCGGTGTTAAAATAGTGGATATAGTCCCAGGAACAGCTTCCCTCATATCTGTCAAAAGCTTATAATCCCCTGTGCCGTCAACATCGGCAAAGTCAAGCCTAATGTAAATTCTCTCCTGCAAAGCAGTCAAAATATTTCTATATATCCATGTCTCCATAGGCTTTGTTCCCTCTCTTGTAGGAGATTGGACAGTCCTTGCATCTGCAAAAGGATCTATGTATTGACCTCCTTCACCTCTTATAACCTCATCAGGTGGACCAAAAAGAACATATATTCTTCCTCTGTCAGTAAGATATCCTTTCCTTCCTTTTGTAAACAATTTGTTCGCGGTTTCAATCCTTTTCATGTAAAGTTCTTTGAATTCATTAACAGGAGTTTGAGGAAAAGGATCTCTTCTTTTCCAGAAATCTTCGATAAAATTTTCTCTTTCCCAGGGCGGTAATTCAAGGAAAACCTTTCTTTCACTTTCAGAAATAATATACTGGGTAATGTCCAAAAACTCTTCACTTGCTGGATCAAGTCTTTTTTCAAGAGAAATTGTTCTACATGCGATGAACCCAAGAATAAAAATCAAAAATAAGAATAAAACTCTCCTCCTTTTTTCCTCTCCTTTAAATTTTTTAAAAGCTCAGATATGTTTTTCTGAGCAGGATTAATTTCAATAGATTTCTCAAAAGCTTTTCTCGCCTCCTCCCGGTTTTCCATTTTCAAATAACAATAGCCAATGGAATTAAGAATTTCTGTATCGAGACCTTTGAGGGAAAGGGCTTTTTTGTAATGGTCAATTGCCCTGGCATATTCTCCAAAATTATGATGGGCTTTAGCTACAAAATAGAAGGGCTCATAAGATTTTGTTTCTGAGCTCAAAAATGGGGTCATAATTTCTATAACCTTACTCCAGCTATTTTTTAAGAGAAAGGCTCTGGAAAGCGCCAGAGAAAATTCCATAGAATCGGGTTTCTTATTTTTTGCTGACTCGAGCACGGAAATGGCCTCTTCTATCTTACCTGTATTTAAATACTGAATGCCAAGAGTAAAATCAATAAAGGGATCATCATTTTTGAATGTGGGCTTTGAGACTATCCAGGCTCTTGGAACGCGGGGAATAGGGGATATGGAAAAATCTCTTTTCTCTGAAACAAGCTCTTTGCCGTTCTCCAAGATAGAAAGGATGAGTTCATAATTTCCGGGTTTAAAATCACTCAGGGGAATCTCCCATACAAATACCTGATCTACTCTATCCCTCTTATGAGATGGAATCTCTTGAAACTGTAAAGAGCTGTAAGTCTTTGATAAGAATTCTTTCTCTTCATTAACCACTCTGATTTTCCATTCTATATTAATCATGGAACTTTTGGGAAGATTACAAGCTTTGCAAAGAACACCCATTTTGTCAGATGGAGCATAAACTCCTTTCATGGCAAGCAAATAGGAGAAACCTTCTATATTAAAAGATCTTACCAAAGAAGAGGAGGTGGGATTCCTCTCGTAGAAAAGGAGAATGGGTGAAAGATAAGGGATCTCACTAGCAGAAGGAATTGAAATCTGTCTTTCAAAGGAGAAAAATTCTTTGGATGCAGTGTTTTTGACGAGAATTGATAAATTGTAATTTCCAGGTATAACAGGAAAGGAGTCTGTAATGGAAAAAGGTTTATTCTTAATTGTATTGAACTCCTCCTCTTTAAGCTCTAAAGGAATACTTTTCTCAAACTGGAAAATGTTCCTGCCCGAGAGATCCTGAATTTTTCCATAAATCTTTAAAGATGTAAAGTACTTGCTCTGATAAAGATCCAAGGATAATCTTTTTGGCTCAATCTGATAGTGAAGAAAATAATTTCCTTTTCTATCTTTTATAGGAAATAGCTCAGCGAAGGATTCTATATAATTCACAGAATAATCAACTTCCACAATCTCTTTGAACTTAAGGGTTTTCTCCGCATATTCATCATTTATACGCTTTCTCTGATAATCATTTATTTTTCCCAGGAGCAGATCTGAGGAAAGAGGAAGAGATGAACCATCTCTCGATACAGACTCTCCAGGAATTAGAGAAAGGGAAACATCTGCAAGCTGTCCACCCATCTCTCTTAAATGCTCAAGCACCCGAGTTCTGTCCCACATTCTCATTTTCGAGTCAATCACAAGGCTTTCAGGTCCGTCTTTCAACGGACTGTAAAGAATATATTCTCCCGTCCCCTCCTTTCTAAAAAAAACCACGTAGAAAAAAGCAGGGAGCCCCTTGGAAACATCTCCCTTGTAGAACCAGATTTCCGTGGGTGCTATGTCTGCGCTTCCTTCGTAAGTCTCTTTATCAAGGGGTTCACCAAGAATTATATAAACCCTTCCCCTATCTGTCATCTATCCTGGTCTGGGGGTCTCCCTTCCAAAATATTTATTTGCATATGCAATTCTACGATAATGTTCGTCTCTAAACTCGTTCCGAGGAGTCCCAGGAGTTGGGTCTCTAACAGCCCAAAATGCCTCGATAAAGAGATCTCTTTCTTTATCTGTCTGCAGTTGGAGAAATATCTCCTTCTCCTTAGGAGTAATTATATAAACAACCTCCTCCAGCCATCTCCTGAACTTTTCAGGCAAATCTTTTGGAGAGAGGCTATAAAGAATGAAAGGAAAGAAAAATAATAAATAAATTCTCCTCATATAAAAAATTATAATTTTTAAATCTATAATTTGCAAAGGAGGGCGAAATTCCTCTTTCTTTAAAAAACTCGTATAATATTATATGAGGAAATTTTTTAAAATAGCTTTTTTAATTACTATATTCCCGCTTTTTTTACATTCGGATGATCTTAAAAATCTTCCACCAAAATATAAAAAATGGCTGGAGGAGGAGGTAGTTTATATTATCACAAAAACTGAGAAAGAAATTTTCCTTCAGCTTCAAACTGACAGAGAGAGGAATATTTTTATTGAAGCATTCTGGAAACAAAGAGACCCGATACCAGAAACTCCTGAGAATGAATTTATGGTAGAGCATTATAGGAGATGGGATTATGCCAATAAAAGATTCTCATTCGGAAAGCCGGGATGGAAGACCGACAGGGGGAAGATTTATATAATTCTTGGAGAACCCCATCATATTGATTCCTACACAAACAATAGAGATTTCAAAGATGTGGAAATATGGTTTTACCAAAACGAAAAACTTCCCGGATTGCCACCCGCTTTTAACATTGTATTCTACAGAGAGGACCTGGGCACTGATTTCAAACTTTACAGCCCTCTAAATGATGGTCCTCAAGCTTTGCTTCTTGGTCATAAGGATTACTATACGGGATACGAAGAATCATATCAAAAACTTGCTGAAATAAACCCGACCGTTGCTTCCGTTTCTTTATCTCTTATTCCAGGCGAGTCCTTTACTCCTTCTGGTACTCCCTCCATGGCTTCAGAGCTTCTTCTTGCCAATGTTCAATCTTTTCCACAAAAACTTATAAGTGATAAATATGCCAAAGAATTTCTTAAATATAAGGATGTGGTGGAGGTAGAATATACTGCAAATTATGTTGAATCCAGTTGTTTATTAACCACCATCAAGAAAGATAGAGTTTATTTTGTCCATTATCTCATTTCCCCGAAGAAATTTACTTTTCACAGATATGATGATAAGTTCATCTCAAGAATTGTGTTAAACGGAAGAGTCTCAGATCTAAAGAATAACACAATTTATCAATTTGAAAAGGAATATAATTTCAACTTCAATGAAACGAAAATTAAGGAGATAAGTAATAAGCCCATTGTGATTTCAGACCTCTTTCCTCTGGTTGCAGGAAATTACAAATTTAGTTTGATTATGAGAAATACAGTTTCCAAGGAATTTTCTTCTTTTGAGAAAGAGTTCACCATCCCTGAATCTCCTCCCTTTCCTAATCTGGACTCTTTCTTAATCACTTATGCATCGAAAACATCATATTCTGATGCCAAAACTCTAAGGCCATTTCAATGGGGCAATATAATGATGCTACCCGAGACCGAGGAAATTGTAGCCCGTTCTGAAAATATGGGAGTCTTTCTACAATTCTCAGGATTAGAATGGGAAAGAGCCTACAAGACAATTATAGCTATAATTGATTTGGATAAGAATACAGCTATTAAAGAGATTACCAGAGATTTAAAAGGAATTGAAGGAAGCGCTTCCTTATACGAGGAGCTCTCCGTTTCAGATATCCCACCCTCATTGTATAGAATAAAAATAAGTTTGAAGGATGATTCTGGAAAAGAGATCCTCTCGGATTCTAAGAATATTCAGCTCACACATCTTCCAGCCATCCACAGACCCCTCTTTTACTTCAAGGGAATAACGGATGAAAATTCTTTCATGGATTATTTGATAGGGAATCAGTTGTTTAACAAAGGGCAATATGAATCAGCAATTAAAGCTCTCAAGAATGCATACGAAAAAAACAGCAAAAACGAGGACTTTGCTATTTCCTATGCGAAAGCTCTTACTAAACTCAATAGAAATGAAGATGTTATAAATATTCTTTCTCCGTTCTCAGAGAATCCCTCTGCCAAATACGATACATATTTTCTCTTAGGTGAAGCCTTAAGAAAAACTGGTAAATTCGATATTGCTATAAAGGCTTATTCTTCCGCTCTTTCCCACTATGGACATAATATTGATCTTCTAAACTCTCTGGGTGAGTGTTTCTGGAAAATAGGGGATTTTAAAAATGCGAAATTTCTCTGGAGCAAATCTCTTGAGCTTAATCCAGAGCAGGTGGAAATAAAGAAAAAATTGAGTGATTTAAAATAAAGAGGAGGTTTTGATGAAAATTTTTAAAGTAGGAATTCTTATTCTTTCCTTTACCATGTTCTTTTCTATCCTTCAGGGAAAGGAGCAAAAAAAGCAGAAAATTTACATCCCAGCTCAGGTAAAGAAAGTTATGGAGGAAACTTTAAAAGAGGGAAAAAGCAGAAAAGATATCGAATTTGCAATAATCAAGCATCTTTATCTCCCTTTTCAGGACAGTAATTTTGTTATATTCATTTTCCAGGCAAAGAACAGAGCCCTGATGAACCTCTCTGTCCCAGATAAGGAAAAGAAAAAGGAGAAGGACATAAGTAATATAATGAAATCGAAATTTGAGGTTTTTTTGGGCTTTTACAATGCAGGGGGGAAAACCCCATTAATTTTCAAAGAGCAATATGTTCCCACTGAACTTGAGTGGGAAGCCAATACTGATCCTGAGAAAATTTCAAATTATACTTTATGCACCATTCTTCCCGGAGGCGAATATCTTTTATCCATGGCTATAACCTCTATGGATCTGAAAAGAATTGGTGTGGTCAATTACTCTTTCACTCTTCCAGACCCTCTCGGATTCAAAGAAAATCTCGCTATTTCCCCTGTGTTCTTTATAAAATCCCTCAAAGAACTTCAGAGTCCAGAAATTCCGCCTGTGGTTCATAAAGATTACTTTATCTATTATGCCCTCCAGTTAGAGCCAAAATTGCAGAACATATTCGAAGCAGAAGAGATGCCTGACATATTTTATTTTATATACGGATGCGCTAATGACCCCCATGACCAGAAAAAATTTGACATCGATATCACATACAAAGTTAAGAGAGGTGAGGATGTGGCGTTAGAATTTAGGACCCATAACTTTAGGGAGCCATTTATAAGCCATCCTTTGCCTCTGAAAAAGGATGACAAAAATCTTGAGCCAGGAATTTACAGGCTCGAGATAAAAATCAAAGATAAAATATCTGGAAAAGAACTCACGGAATATGTGGATTTTGAAATTAAATAAATAAATTTTTATTAAAAAAATATATGGAGGAGAGCATGAAAAGGCTTAAATCCTTTTATTCATTGATTTTCTTTCTCTTTTTCACATCTTCTCTTTATGCCCAAGAAGGAAGAGGAATAGGAAGAATATCTGGGTCGGTGGTGGACGAGTCAGATAAACCTGTTGGTGGAGTGGAAATCCTTGTTGAGGCAAAAGATTTTAACTTCTCTACCTCCACCAAATCGGACAAAAAAGGAAATTGGGCTGTAGCAGGACTTGGAACAGGGGTTTTCAAGATTACAGCTTCCAAAGATGGATTCTATCCCACAATTATGGAAGTTAGAGTAAGCCAATTCAAAAATCCTCCCATAAAAATTGTCCTTGAAGCAGTAAAAGAAAAAGATGAACCAGAGGGCTTGAGTGAGGAATGGAGGGAAATCTTTAAGGAGGCGAATTCTCTTTATGAGCAAGGAAACTATAGTGGAGCTCTGGCTCTATTTAACCAATTTATTGAAAAGAACCCCTCTCTTTATCTTGTAAGACTTAATGTGGGGAATTGCTACAGAGAGCTTAAAGAATATGATAAAGCTCTTGCAGAGTACAATGCAGTTCTTGAAAATTTAAACTCTGAGAAACCCGACCAAAAGAGGGAAGAGAATATGGCAAAAGCCCTTGCAAGTATCGGAGAAATATACATGATTTTGAACAACTATGAAAAGGCGCAGGAGTATCTGAAGAAAGCAGTGGATATTTTTCCGAACGATCAAGCTTTAGCTTACAATGTAGCTGAAATATTCTTTCAGGCTGGTCAGACTGACCAGGCAATAAAATATTATACCCTTGCCACAAAAATAAAACCTGATTGGGCTCCTGCTTATTTGAAATTAGGATATGTCTATTTAAATAAGAATAATCTTGAGGAAGCAATTAAAAATTTTGAAAAATTTCTCGAACTTAACCCTCAGGATCCACAAGTGGATTCAATAAAGGGATTAATTGAGCAATTAAAAAAGCAAAAGAAATAAAAAAAAATTAAAAAAGAAAGGGGGGCTTTAAGCCCCCCTTTTTCCTTATCTCCGGGTATTAGAACTCGAACCTAATTCCGAGCCTTGCTATCCTGGGATCCATAATAGCTGTGTGCTGACCGAAGTAAACTCTCTTCCCAGCAACAGTGGTTGACCTGCTCGATTGAGTCCATACTGATGTTGCAGTATTTGCATTCAGAACATTGAACACATCCACAAACAATCCGAGTTTTCTTCCTGCAATATTAAATGTCTTCTCAACTCTTAAATCCAGAATCTTTAAAGGAGGAAGCTTCCTGGAGCCTCTCTTCTCTGCGTATATAGAAACGGTTCCCTGAGGGAGTGAGAGTCCAAGATCGTAACTCCTTATAACTCTCGCCCATCTTGTTCCGTCAAGATATCTAAAATAACCGCTCAGATTGATTCCCCATGGACCCTGAACAAGTCCTTGAAGTTTAAACTGATGTTTTCTCTCTAATCCGAATTCTCCGTAGGCATTTATGTGAGCATTGGGATTGTTGAAGTAACCAGTTCCTGACCAGCTATCATTAAAGTCTGTTCCAATGAGACCTCTTGAATAGGCATAAACATAGGAAGCCATCATCATCCATCTATTGGAGAATCTCTTGTTCAAAGTTACTTCCACGCCATCATAATCTCTTTCAGCACCAGGGGGATTTGTATAGTAATTTCGAGCTAATACAGCAGTATTTTTCATTCTCCAGAAGGTGACTGTCTTTCCGTCAAAGGGATCCACAACATTCACAGGCTCATAATTTGTCCAAACTGTAAATATATCAGCTCCATTCATGAGTTTATCAAAGTCAAGAGCTGTTAAATCCACACCTTCAAGAAGATTTCTGTCCCATTTCTTTATGTAGCGAACGCCCAAACTGAGATCTCTGAAAACCTCCCTCTCAATTCCCACAGAAACCTCATCAAGATAAGGGGATTTTACATCTGGATCCATTCTATCATTTGCTGTGGAAGTAGCTGAGTAGAGAGAACCTCTTGGAGTAAAGTCAGGGTTAAGTCTATATCTGTAAGTAATAAAGCTATTGGGATTTACAGTAACAAACCACTGGAGAATATTTGCAATGTAGTATCTTCCATAGCTGGCTTTAAATACTGTCTTACCATCTCCTGTAATATCAAAATTCAATCCGATTCGAGGGGAAATGGTGTTCCAGATCATAGGTTTGAAAGCTTTTGTCACCCTGGGATCGCATACAATTCCAAGAATTGTTATAGGACTCCTATTCTCTCCCTGCTCGGGGATAATACCTTCCTGATGGTCAAATCTAAATCCTAAATTGAGCGTAAGCCTTTCTATAGGACTCCATGTATCCTGAATAAACCCACCTATAACAAGTTTATGATCTTCTCTCTTAAAGCTGTCATAATGTATTACATAGTCAGGGGTTGTTCCTCTCATGTAGAAAAAGGGTCCTAATCCTGTGTTTGGGTCATAATTGGATCGCCACCTTCTTGAATCCCATGAAAACTCACCATCAAGACCTGCTTTAAACTCATGTCTTCCGAACCAATTATCCACAAATAAGGTGGCATCAGCAAGAGCTTGAAATCTGTTTCTTGTGTATATATCATCATATCCATAGCTTCCCCATTCTCGAGATGAAAGCTGGTCATAATACCTTGGAAGAGCATTTTTCGCCATAAGATTGAGCTCGTAGTCTAAAAATGCCACTTTGAAATTGGTAAAGAAATTGGAACCAAAGAGCTTTGTCCACTGGAAATTCCCTGTATGAATTGGAGTGGTCTGCTTCCATGTGGTATCCTCTGTGTCATAAGCACTCGCTCCTCTGTGATTTCTTCTATAATCATAAAAGTTATAGGAGAGAACTATTCTATCATCAGGTGTAGCCTGATAGGTAAATTTTATGTATGGAAACACATTGAAATAGTCAAGGGGAGTATTTGTTGGCTGTTTGTCATAAGGATACCCTCTAACATACTCCTGAGACTTATACATGGAAAGATTTGTGAAGAACCATAGTTTGTCCTTTATGATGGGTCCGCCCAGAGTGATTCCAGGCTCTACTTCATAGTCGAATCCTCCCCTGGGTTGTCCTTCAAAGATGGTCCCTTTAGTGTTATCCGCTTGCATTTTTAGCTTAAGAGCCTTTATCTCATCGTCTCTGTAATAAGTGCTGAAAGTTCCGCTAAATTTATTTCCACCAGATTTTGTCACCACATTTACCATGGCGCCTCTAACACTTCCAAATTCTGCAGGTAGACCCGCTGTCTGAACAGACAGCTCCTCCATTATGTCAAGACTGAAACTTCCTGCCTGAGTTCCTGTAACAGGGTCAGTTATATTTACTCCGTCCAATGCATAAACATTGTCTCTTTCTGAGCTTCCATGAGCAGTATTTCCTGTTACCCCTGGAACCATGTTAAAGAATGTGCCAAGAGTTCTTGTAGCAGGGATACTTTGGAGAAACTCAGTAGTGAGGTTTCTTACAAGAGTTGTTCTCTGTCTATCGACTACAGGTGATTGTCCTGTAACAACAATACTTTCCTGAATGGGAGACAGCTCAAGGGAGACATCGAGGGTAGTGGTTACACCTACACTTACCCTTATCCCTTCACGGACAAGGGTTTTAAACCCTGATATCTCAAAGGCTACAGTGTAAATACCAGGCGGTAGAGCAGGAAATCTGAAAAAACCCTCTTCGTTTGTTACCGCGGTCATCTGAGGAAGAATCAAAGCTGGAGACTTAATTGTGACAGAAACCCCAGGAAGAGGCTGTCCCTCCTTGTCAGTGACTTTGCCATTGAGGGAGCCTGTCTGGGTGATCTGGGAGAAAGATAAACACGCAAAGAATAATGTTGTTAAAAGAATTAAAGTTAATTTTTTCATCTAACCTCCTTTCAAAATTTTTTTTGACCCATAACACTAAAGCCAATACCAAATTTGTTGCTCACTTTTCTCTATCTATCACCTCCTTGATAATACTTATACGAAATTATCATTTTTCAGGTTTAACCTTCCTTACAATAGGCTCAGTAAAAATTATCATATAAAATATCTCAAAAATCAAGCCAGAATATATGTGAAAGAATTTAGCCCCTGGAGCGTTTTTTTCTCGTAGAATTTTGAAAATGTTCAAAAACTTGAATTTTCATAGAATCAAAAATTCAAAGTTGAAAATTTCAAAAAGTCAATGTTATGATTTTAATAATGTATAGTCTGATTATATCTTCTTTAATTTCTTATCTTATTGGAAGCATATCACCTTCCTACATTCTTGGAAAAGTATTAAAGGGAATAGATATTAGAGAGTATGGAGATGGGAATGCTGGAACTGTGAATACTTACCGAGTCCTCGGACTTATTCCAGCCATGGTAACAGCTATTTTTGACCTATCTAAGGGACTTTTCTGCTTTTTCCTCTCCATAAAATTCCTGAGATTGGAAGGGTTTTCTTTGATTGTTCCCATTATTTTCTCCATTGCAGGACATGTTTTGCCATTCTATCTCAACTTTAGAGGAGGACAGGGTGCAGGAACCGCCACCGGTTTTCTTCTCTATTTGTTCGGAATCCAGCTTCTAAAAAGTGTTTACCCATCGGAAGCCATTTTAATCTTAATTTTGCTTGTGCTCCTTACTGCTTATGTGGCAAGAAAAGGTGAGTTTGTGGGAATTCTGATTCTGCCCCTACTTCTTTTTCTGAACATTTATTTTGAAGAAGACATGAACAATTCATTTTATCTTTCATCTGTTATTATTTATCTCATAGGCTTGCAAATTCACAACATTATTAGATTTAAATTTTACACAATTGAAAATGCAAGAGATGTTAAATGGTGGAGGGTAATATTAAGACCCTTGGCTATGACTTTCGTTCTTATTGATTTTTACTATTCTGAAAAGACATCCCTTTTAATCATAGGCTATGTCACATTAATCTTTCTTATTGCTGATATAGTGAGACTTTCCCACAGAAAACTTGAAAAATTCATGATTTCAGACTTCAAGTATATTTTTAAAAAGAGCGAGGAAGGAAAATTTTCTTCCATGACTCTCTTTTTGTTTGCTTCTTTCGCAATATTTCTTATCTTTCCGAGAGAAATTGCATACCTTGCCTTCACTTTTCTTGTTTTCGGAGATATCCTTTCTAAAATTTACGGCATGAAATTTGGAAAGAGAAAGATATTGGGAGAAAGAACCCTTGAAGGAACTATAGCTTATTTTATAGGCTCTCTGGAATCAGGATATATAATTTCTCTTTTGATGGGAGTGGATACAAGGATTTTAATGGCTGGAGCTATTATAGCATCTCTTACAGAACTTTTATCCATAGGTCTTGATGATAACTTTGGAGTAGGTTTGATGAGTGGAATAGGGATGACTGCCTTTAAGTATTTCAGGATACTTTAATTCTTTTCCAGTTTTCTCTTTAAAATTTCTTCTGCGTTTTTAATGGATATCTCAGTTATGTTCCCTCCCACCATCATCCTTGCAATTTCCCTCACCCTGGTTTCCCATCCCAGTTCCTCGAGTTTTGTGAAAGTTCTTCCTTTTTCAATAACTTTGTATATTTTGTAATGATTTTCCGCAAAACTTGCGATCTGGGGAAGATGGGTAATGCATATTACCTGATGCTTCTTAGCAAGCTTTTTGAGCCTTTCTCCCACAGATTCTGCTACCATTCCTCCTATCCCTGAATCAATCTCATCAAAAATAAGAATTTTTGAACTCTCTTTTTCTTTGCCCACAGATTTTATAGCGAGCATTATTCTTGAAAGTTCTCCTCCAGATGCTATTTTTCTCATGGGTCTCGGTTCCTCACCAGGATTTGGAGAGATATAAAACTCACATGAGTCTATTCCCTCTGGACCCATTCTTTCCTGGCTCACCCTTTCAATTTTTACAAAAAATCGAGCTTTCTCCATTCCAAGTTGGGCTAACTCCTTTTCAATCTCTTTCTCAACAACTTTTCCTTCTTCAGATCTTTTTATCGAAAGTTCTTCCGCTAACCTCATGTATTCTTTCTCCAGCTCCTCTATCTCTTTTCTTAAAGTTTCAAACCTTTCTTCAGAAGTAAGGATGGATTCTCTTTCTCTCTTAGCTGATTCCATGGAATCAAGAATATCCTGTATAGTGGCCCCCCACTTCTTTTTCAGCTTCTCTATAGTATTAATTCTTTCCTCAATTTTCTCGAGTTTTTGAGGGTTCACCTCAATCTCGTCTTTGAATTCTGAAAGCAATCTCCCGAGCTCCTCAGTTGTAAGGGATAGCTCTTCTATGCTTCTCAGATAACCTGAAAATTTACTCTCAAAATTTGAAAGCTCAGCCAGTTTCTTCTTCAATGTTTTAAGTAAAGAGTTCATGGAATTCTCACCAGAATAACATATCTCAAGAGCTGATTCTGTTTCGGAAAAGAGTTTTTCTGCGTTCAGAAGTTTCGACCTCTCCTTTTCCAGCTCCTCATCTTCTCCTATTTTAAGATTAGCATTTTCAATTTCTTTTATTTGATAATCAAGGAAATCAAGTCTTTGGGTTCTCTCCCTTCCCCTCTTTTCCATATCTTCCTTTTCATTCTTAAGGGCTTGAAGTTTTCTCCAGGCTCTTTCCACCTCTTCCTTTAAAGGTATAAGATTCCCAAAAGAATCCAGGTAATCAAGTTGATAGCTGGTGTCCAGAAGAAATATATGATCATTCTGTCCAAAAATATCGAAAAGTTTCTCTCCCAAGCTTTTAAGAACTGAAAGAGGAACAGGTATTCCATTAAAATAAATCCTTCCTTTCCCTGAAACTGGAATCTCCCTTCTCAGAATTACTTCATTGTTTTCCCAGGGAAAAGATGGAAACTCGTTCTTTACCGATTCGTCTTCGATCTCTATTACAGCTACTATTTCTGCTTTTTTCTCTCCTGTTCTTACCATATCAGGGTCAGCTCTCTCCCCGAATATCAATCTTATTCCATCCATTATTATGGATTTACCAGCGCCTGTCTCTCCTGTGAATATGTTGAATCCCTTTTCAAACTCAATCTCCAGATCCTCTATTATTGCCAGATTCTTTATCTTCAAATACCTTAACATAATTCTTATTTTTCAAGATTTTTTCTATTCAGTCAATAGCATGTATTAGACTGTTCAGGATTCTTAACAAATGTATTTAAGAAATATTTTAGAGGTGGCATTTTATTGAGAGAAAAATAATGAATAATCTCATTATCTTTCAAGTATTTCCT
>FWPU01001948.1_pt1 | contig 59432 bp, 49 predicted proteins | sample 2228361 | NCBI WGS metagenome assembly FWPU01 (sample SAMEA103939777, study PRJEB20133) | metagenome
AGCATCCACCGCGACGCGCACCCCGCCTCGGTCCGCTGCCGTGCGGATCATCTTCAAAGCCGGCCTGCGGCCTGACTCAGCCGACAGCGCCGGTAACGCGATCGAGAGCAGCAAGATTGTCCTGCTGAGGACCATCGTTCACCTCCGGCGCGCCGTCCTCACCCTCGCCGGCGCGACGGATGCCGCTCATTATGATGCAGGCCGTGGCGGCCCAGCAACGGGCCGCGCGTCATGTCGGGCACGGAGTCGGCGGCGCCCGGGACAGCAGTGCCCCACGCGGTTGGGGCGCAATCACCGCTTCCATCTTTTTCTTGCGACCCCGCGCCTGCGGGGATTATTCCGGCCGGGCTTCCAACAGCAGGTGCTTCCGGAACCGGACTTCCAACTCGGCCGTCGGTCCGCGCACGACGCCCAGGTCGGTTCCGTTCTCGTAGTCGGTGATTCTCCAAGATCCTCGGCCCAGGCCGCGTAACTGGATCTTGCCCTCCCATTCTGCAGCGTAGAACGCATAGTACATGCGCCCGTCTTTGCGAATGGCGTGAGCTTCCGGCCTGTCGAAGCCGATGTCGTAAAGTTCGCCCAGGTATTCGCCCCGCGAAAGCATTTTCTCCTTGTAGAGTGCGATCCACCTGGCCCACAGTCGCTCCTTCTCCGGCGTCAGGTCCAGGCGCGGTCGTTGGGCCGATCCGGGCGGCCAGGTGAAGTTGGTTCCCACGACGCCGCCGATGCCCACCGTGGAGGCGAAGTCCTGCCTTTCGTCGCTCAGCTCGACGTGGTCGCCGAAGTAGGCGACGGCGTCGCCGTGAAGGGCCTTGAGCACTTTGCCTTTGGTGCGGACCTGCCAGGAGCTGCGGGGATCCGAAGCCACGCTCATGTTCAGATAGGGCAAAGTGTAAAAGTTAAAACTTGTGCCGCAGGGACACCATTCGACCAGTGCGTCGGGTTTGACGCTGCGTGCGGTCTCGAAAATCATCCGGAAGAACCGGGGCAGCGCCTCCACGGCGTCCTCCGGCCGCCGGTGACGATGCGCGGGGTTGTAACACGGCGGGACGGCGTTCATGTGCTGGCCGTCGAGCTTCAGCCCGTCGTAATCCCACTCCTTCAGCATCTTGATGACGAGCCGGCGGTGATGTTCGATGACCGCCGGATCCGCAGGACAGAGATACCAGTCGTTCCAGTAAGAGATTCGCTGCTTGGAACCATCGGCATTCAACAGCAATTGTTCCGGGTGATTCTTCACCAGTGTGGAATCGGGCTTGGCGGCCAGGGGCGCCCACCAGAGTTGCGCGCGAAAGCCCTGGGCATGGATTTCGTCCACCAGGGCTCGCATGTCGGCGTCGCCGTTGGGGAACTTCTCCCGAACAAGTCCCCAGTCGCCGTCCAGGTCCTGCCAACCGTCGTCCACCGTGACCCAGGTGAAGCCCAGCTTCTTGACGATCGGCAGGGCCTGACGGATTTGGCGCGGCGTGAAAGCTCCGCCGTAGCCCCATCCGCACCAGATGGGTTCGAAGGCGCTCTGCGGAGCAGGTTGGAACTTGACGCCCCGGCGTTGCATCACGGTGCTGTAATCGCGCAAGGCCCGAAAGCAGTCACCCTGGAATACGGCCACGAAGCTCTCGAAAGTTTCCAGCGTCTCGCCGGGCTTCAGCGTCTGCTCCTTCTGAAAGCTGAGGGCCAGCGTGGCCCGTCCCGGCTCGGGCATGGCGACCGGCAACGAGACCAGCTTGGGAACTAACTCGAGATGGCCGATGGCGAGACCGACGTCGCGGCGCCACACGGCGACGACGGGAGTGCCGCCGCCGTAATCGGTGGCGTTCATGCCCAGATAATTTTGTTGCCGGAAGTTGACTTTCAGGGGGAGGATCCAGTCCGGACGCCTGGCGTAGGAGCCGCTCTGGTAGGACCAGAAGACCGGCTCGGCAGCAGCTTGCGGGGCCTGAATCGAGTAGTGGTGATTGGTCCAGCCGCCGATTTTGAGTTGCGAGTCCCCGAGGTTTCTGTAGCGCACTCGGAAGAACGCAAGGCGGGGAAACTGTTCGTAGGTCGTCACGGAGACGGTTTTCTCGACCGGGCCGGAAACGCCGCGGAGGATCACACGGCGTCCCGAGCCCAGCGCGTCTCTGACGCTCTGGCGGCTGCGGCTGCGGAAGACGAAGTCGCGTGTTTCGGCGCCCTCGATGATGACGGACTCCGAAGGAGTGAATTCTCCGAGTGGGATTCGGCGGCCCGCGAATTCGGCGACCACGCGGCTATGGAGGCGAGCGTCGAACTCGATGGCGATGTTCTTGTTTTGCACGCGCTCGATGGCGGGCGCTGCGAAGGAGGTTGGGCAATGAAACAGGCCGAGCACCCACGTCAGGCGCGCAGCCTGTCGCATCAGTCCAGTCATAAGCGTATTGCCTCCTAGTGAGATCCGGCTGCCGCTCCTCGGCGCCACGCCGTCGGGGGAGCGCTGCGCGACCCGAACTCGAGCAGCGCTGCCGATAGCCGTTGAGGATGGCGCGGGCCGCCGGGCGCGCGAAGGCCGCGATCCTGTTCGGTGATGCCGCGGCGATCCGAGAGCAGGTTGTTCAGATTCCGAATGAAGTCGGCCTCCGAGCGGGCTCTGGCCTGCGCGAGGACCTGGAGGAAGGCGCGGGGATCGCGCTGGAGGGTGACGAAGGTTTCGTACATGAGAGGGTAATAGCGGGTGTACGTGAAATCGAAAGCCAGGCCCGCGTTATTCGCGGCCGGCAGGCAGCGATTGAAGGAACGCGGCTCGGGTTCAATCTCTCGGCACTCCGCGTTCCACTGAGCGAAACGCTGGGCCTTGAGGCGCAGGGTTTCCTCGCGGGTGAGCTTGCCGTCGCGGAAGGCGCGATAGAGGGCGGAGAGCTCCGCGTGCCAGCGGTTGACGCGGAGCGCCTTTTGCAAGAAGAGGTCGGCCTCGCGCGCCAGATTCCTGTAGGACGGGGAGTTCTCGCCGAACTGAGTGCGGGCGAACTCGGCAGCGGTCACGAAGCCGATCAGTGTGGAAGCGGCCTCTGCGATGCGCTCGGGGAGGTTGCGAATCGCCTCTTGCTGGTGAAAGTCTTCGTGCAAGACGACGACGGTGGCACGCTCCAAGTGCGCTTCGGCCAGGGCGTCGGTCAGCGGCGCGTTCTCCTTTGCGACGGCTTCGATGCGGTAAAAGAAAACGTCGTAGTGCTGCTCATCGAGGCGGCAACCTGCGGCATCGCCCTGACGCAGCCCGAGACCTTCGTAGGAGTCCGGCAATTCCAGCTTCCCCGTGTAGTAACAGCGGTAGTAAGCTTTCTGTCTTTCTGACGTGTGCAGGAAGCTGCCGGTGGGAGTCCAACCCAGGGTTTTCTGGAAATCTTTGAGCTGGGGGATCAACTCCTGCGCGGTTTGCGCTGCGGCGCATGCGACGACCACCGCGGTCAGAAGCCCGGCCCTCACCAAGATCGCCCTGTTTTCATTATCTCAGCCGGGCTGCTCTGAGTCCGCCATAACGGGCGAGGCGGTCTTACGGGTGCGAACTCCCCAGAGGATCAAGGAGGCGGCTGCCAGGGGCATCAAAGCCGCGACGGTGAAAACGGGAACGTAGCCGTAGCGATCCAAAACCCAACCGACGAGGAGCATGAAAGCCATGCCGCCGAGGCCGGCTCCCGTGCCGCTGAGTCCGGAGACGGAAGCCACCGTGTCCGCGGGGAACAGATCAGAAGGGAGCGTGAGGATGTTGGCGGCCCAACTGGAATAGGCGAAAGTCGCCAGGCTGATGAGGGCGAGGGCGGCCACAGGGTCCGGCGTGAGCACGGCGGGAATGCCCACCAACATGACAGAGGCGGAAGCGAACATCACCGTTTTCCGAGCGGGGAGCGTCTGGCAGCCGCGCCGGATCAAGTAGCCGGAGAGGGCTCCGCCGGCGAAGTTGCCGAGGGCTGCGGTGAGGAAAGGGATCCAGGCGAAGTAACCAATCATCGCCAGGCTGAAATCGCGCTCGCGCTTGAGGTATTCCGGCAACCAGAAGACATAGAACCACCAGACCGGATCGGCCAGGGACCGGGCCAGCACCAAGCCCCAGACCTCGCGCAAGCGCAGCAGTCGCAGCCAACGCGGGGGCTTGCGCTGCGGCTGGGGCGTGGATGGAGTGCGGATGCGCTCAAGCTCCTCGGCGCTGATCCAGGGATGCCGGTCGGGCAGGCGGTAAAAGGTCAGCCAGGCCGCCAGCCAGAAGAATCCGAGAACGCCGGTGAGCAGGAAAGCCGCGGGCCAGCCCCAGCCGAGAGCGATCCAAATGACCAAAGGCGGGGCGATGACCGCGCCCAGGCAGGAGCCGCTATTGAACAGCCCAACAGCGAAGGCTCGTTCGCGCGGCGGAAACCATTCGGCGACGGCTTTGACGCCGCCCGGCCAGTTGCCTGCCTGGCCTAAAGCGAGCAAGAAGCGGCAGAGGCCGAGATGAAAGGCGGAACGGGCGGCGGCGTGCAGCATGGTTGCGGCTGACCAGAAGCTGATGGCAAGAGAAAAGCCCATGCGCGTGCCGAGCCGATCCATGATGCGCCCTGTGGCGCTCTGGCCGAACGTGTAGGCCAACATGAAGGCGAACAGGACGCGGGAGTAGTCCGTGTTGCTCATGCCGAAACGGTCGCGCAGTTCCGGGGCGAGAACGGACAGAGTCTGGCGGTCCAGGTAATTGATGATCGTGGCGACCAGGAGCAAACCGGCGATACACCAGCGGAGGCCGGCGATGCGCATGCTGTCTGTTGTATCATGCGCTGGTTCGTGCCGACCCCGCCTCGGCGGGTCGGAGGGAGAAGCTGGGTTTGCGCGCCGGGCGTGCGATTCTTACAATTGGAGGTGCTATGAGGAAGCTCGTGTTCATGACGGTTACGGCCGGGCTGGCGCTCTGTATGGCGCAGCAACCGGGCGAGTGGAAGCGGATCTTCGACGGCAAGACGCTGAAGGGCTGGAAGGCCAGCGAGCGTCCGGAGAACTGGACGGTGGAAGACGGCGCGATCGTGGGACGGGGCGAACGCAGCCATCTGTTCTACATGGAAGAGGAGTGCGAGAACTGCGAGTTCAAAGCCGAGGTGTGGATCAACAAGGGCGGCAACTCGGGGATGTATTTCCGGGCCCAGTTCGGTCCGGGCTGGCCGAAGGGTTACGAAGCGCAGGTCAACAACAGCCACAAGGATTGGCGGCGCACGGGGAGCCTGTACGGGATCGCGGACGTCAAGGAGCAACTGGTGCCTGACGAGACCTGGTGGACGCAGCACATCATCGCGGACGGCAACCGGATCGTGATCAAAGTTAACGATAAAGTTGTGGTGGATTACGTGGACGAGAAGAACACGTACACGAAGGGTTACCTGGCGCTGCAACAGCACGACCCCGGGACGGTCGTGCGGTATCGCAACATCATGATGCGGCATCTGCCGTCCAAGAAGTGAGCGCCGTGCGGATTGCGAGGTTGGCGGCGGCGGGGTCGGCGAATCGGCGTCGGCGCGATCGAAGCGGCGCAGCGGGCGCCCATTCGCGCCGCTGACGGCCGCCTCAACGAAAACAGGACAGCGGGGGTTTGGGGAAGCGCGAGCTCGGAGTGAGAGCTCAGGGGTTACATGCAAGCAGCAGGAGAGTCGCCTGAAAGCCGGATGCGGCGCTGAGCGGCGGCCATGGGACGTGTGAGGCTTTTCCTGTACCTGTGGGCAGCTTTGACGGCGGTCCCCGCCAGGGGCCTGGATCCATCCCGGCCTGTTTCGCAATACAGCCAAATGATCTGGCGTGTCCCGGACGGACTGCCGGACAATTTCGTGCAGGCGCTGGTGCAGACGCGGGACGGTTATCTGTGGCTGGGCACCACGGAAGGCCTGGTGCGCTTCGACGGGATGCAGTTCACGGTTTTCGACACGCGCAACACCGCGGCCCTGCGACACAACTCCGTGGTGACGCTGTGTGAGGACCGTCGCGGGGCTCTGTGGGTGGGGACGAGCGGCGGCGGGATCGCTGTGTATCGGGATGGGCGGTTTGTCGCAACGTATGACACTTCGAACGGGCTGCCGAACAACTACATTCGCTCGATCTATGAGGACCGAGAAGGCAATCTCTGGATAACGGCCCACGCGGGGGGTCTGGTGCGTCTGCGAGACGGGAGGTTTCAGGTCTACACAACTCGCGATGGGCTTCCCAGCGATTCGCTGCGCACAATCTATCAGGACTCGAGCGGGGCGTTGTGGATCGGCACCGATGAGGACGGGATCTGCGTGATGCGCGGCGGCGCGATCCAGTGTTTCGACCGGAGCAGCGGCCTGCGCAGCAACCAGATCCGGGCATTTTATGAAGACCGGCGGGGCCGGCTCTGGGTGGGCACGCGTGCCGGGGGGCTGCACTGGTTCGATGGACGCCGGTTCCACCCTGTGGCGGTGACGTCATCTGTGCCGGCGGGCGCTGTCCGTGCGGTCCTGGAGGACCGCAAGGGAAATCTTTGGATCGGCACCGAAGGCGCCGGATTGTTGCGCCTCCGCGGCGCTCGGAGCGAACGGCTGACGCCGCGGGAGGGTTTGCCGCACAGTTTCGTGCGGGCCATCCTGGAGGACCGGGAGGGGAACCTTTGGGTGGGCACGCGCGGTGGGTTGTTACGGCTGCGGGACAAGAAGGCGGAAACCTGGACGACCACAGAAGGTTTGGTGAACGATGATGTTCGGGCGCTGTTGGCCGAACCCTGCGGCCGGGTGTGGATCGGCACGCGGGCGGGCCTGAATTTTGTGGAAAACGGGCGTGTGCGCACCGTGATCCTTTCGCGCGAATGGAGCCGAGACGTTGTCCGCACACTGGCTCGCACCGGCGACGGCACGATTTGGATCGGCGCGGACACGGGTTTGTTCCGGTACAAGGAGGGCACGGTTAACCGCATTGCGGTCCCCGGCGCCGGACGGGAGATCTCGGTGCGCTGCCTGTTGGCGGACTCGCGCGGGAGGTTGTGGATCGGGACGTGGGACCGCCTGCTGGTGCTGGAGGGGAGCGGCTTCAGCGACCATAGCAGACGGCTCGGGGGCCAGGCTGGGGGTGTGAACGTGCTGGCCGAAGACCGATCCGGCGACCTGTGGATCGGAACCACAAACGGGCTTCTGCGTTTAAGCGGAGACGCGGTGCGCCGCTTCACCTCGGCGGAGGGCCTGGCGAACGATCACATAACCTCGCTGCACATGGGTGCGGACGGGGTGCTGTGGATCGGCACGCGAGGCGGGCTATGCCGGTACGCCGAGGGGCGTTTTGCGGTGTTCCGGCGCAAGGATGGGTTGCTGAGCGACAACATTCTGGCTATCGCCGAAGACCGCAGCGGGCATCTCTGGCTGACGAGCCGCCGGGGCATCGCACGGATCCATAAGCGGGAGCTGGAGGAATTTGCCGCGGGGCGGAAGGTTGAGCTGCAGGCGGTGACGTTCGACACTGCGGATGGGATGAAATCAGCCCAATGCAACGGGGACGCCCAGCCGGCGGCGACGATGACGGCCGACGGCCGGATGTGGTTCCCCACGGTAGCGGGTGTGGTGGTCTTCGATCCTGCCAATCTCCAAGGCGCTCCATCCCCGCCTCGTGTGGTGATCGAAAAGATTTTGGCGGGTTGGCGATCATGGGCTGCCTCGACGGCAGAGATCCGACTGGGGGCAGGCATCAATGATCTGGAGATCCTGTTCACTGCCATCAGCCTCAGCGCGCCGGAACGGGTGCGGTTCCGGCACCGCCTGGAGGGTTATGATTCGGAGTGGATCGAGGCGGGCCGGCGGCGTACGGCTCGCTACACCAATATCCCGCCTGGGCGCTACCGCTTCCGAGTGGTGGCCTATGCCAACGATGGCTCCTGGCCCCGGGAAGAAGCCGGGGTGGATCTGGTTTTGGAGCCGCGGTTCTACCAGACGGGCTGGTTTTTGCTGCTATGCGGGCTGGCGCTGCTAGGGGTGGTGGGCGCCGGTTACCGAGCGCGGATGATGAGCCTGCGGCGGCGGTTCGAAGCAGTCCTGGAAGAGCGGGCCCGGATCGCCCGAGAGATCCATGACACGCTGATGCAGGGGGTCACCGGGGTGTCGCTCCAGTTAGAAGCGGCCTCGCGGCGTCTGCCGTGGCAGCCGGAGGAGGCCAAGCAGCGGATGGATAGGGCCCTGGAGAAGCTGGATGAAGTGGTGGCGGAAGCCCGGCGCACCATTCTGGATTTACGAGGCGGGGGCCTGGTGGATCTGGACATTGAGGCTTCTCTGCGCGAAGTCGTACGCCGGCTCTCGCTAGAACACGGCATCTGCACGGACTTCCGGGTGGAGGGGCCGCGGCGCGCTCTGCCGCCCGCGGTGACCACCCATCTGGTGGGGATAGCGCGTGAGGCGGCCTCGAATGCGATCCGCCACTCCGGGGCCTCGCGGCTCAGCGTGTGGTTGAAATTCGAAAACGGGAAGGTGCGTTTACGGGCAGCCGACGACGGACGTGGCTTCGACCCATCGAATGAGGCCAAGGGGTGCTTCGGGCTGACGGGGATGCGCGAGCGGGCGGCGGCTCTGGGAGGAAGGCTGCTGATCCGGTCTGCGCCAGGGGCTGGGACAGAGGTGGAGGTCGAGGTGCCGTTGGGATCCAGGTTCTGAGATGTCGCCTACCAGTCGTGGACCGTTTCGCATTCTCATCGTGGATGACCACCCCGTGCTGCGCGAGGGTTTGATCTCCATCCTGGGAGAGGAGCCGGACCTGGTGGTGGTTGGCGAGGCAGGCACGGGCGAGGAGGCGGTGCGGAAGTTCCGCGAGCTCCGCCCGGACATCACGTTAATGGATTTGCGGCTTCCTGGATTGTCGGGCGTGGAGGCGACCGAGCGTATCCTCCGGGAATTTCCCGAGGCGCGAATCCTGGTGTTCAGCTCGTACTCGGGGGATGAAGAGATTCATCGCTGCCTGCGCGCCGGGGTGCGAGCGTACTTGCTGAAGGACATGTTGCGCAAGGAGCTGGTGGATGCAATCCGCACGGTGCTGGCGGGGGGCTGCTACCTGCCGGGGGCGGTGCAGCAGCGGCTGCGGGAGAGGGCGGCCTACAAGGAGCTGACGTCGCGGGAGCGTGAGATTCTGGGCCTGATCGTCAAGGGGCTGCGGAACCGCGAGATCGCCGAGGTGCTGGGGACAAGCGAGGGGACGATTCGCATTCATGTCAGCCATATTCTGGCCAAACTGGGCGTCACGGACCGCACGGAGGCCGCCGTGCTGGCCATCGAGCGGGGGATCGTGCCGCTCGGCTGATCCTCGGCCAGGCCGAATATGACACTCCTCATATTGACGGGCCAGGACTGCCCGGTTAGTGTATAGGCGGTTGGGTAGTGTCCTATGAAGCGATACGGATTCTTGTTGTCTATCCTGGCCGCGGGACTTACGGTGTGGTGTCAGGATCCGCGCGGCACGATCACGGGGACGGTGACGGACCCGAGCGGCGCACCGGTAGCGGGCGCTCGCGTGACTGCGGTGAATACATTGACCAACGTAGCTTACCCGGGAACCACGACGGGTGAAGGGGTCTATACGATTCCCTACCTGCCTCAGGGCGAATACAGCGTGACGGTGGAGATGGAAGGGTTCAAACGGGCTGTGCGTTCGGGGATCGAACTGCGCATCTCGGAGCGGATCACGCTGGACTTCCGGCTGGAGCTGGGGACGATCCAGGAGACCGTCAGCGTTACGGCGGAAGCGCCGCTGCTGGAGCTGGGCACGGCGACGAGCGGGCAGATTGTGGATCGGCGGCGCATCAGCGAGCTACCGCTCGGGGAGGGCAATCCTCTGACACTGGTGCAACTGGCGCCCGGCGTGGTGGTGACGGGAGGCTACACGTCGCTGTCGGCGCTCAGCAGCAGCGGCCCCTCCAATTTCGAGGTCAGTGGCTCGCCCGGCGGCAACGAATTCACACTGGACGGCTCGCCGAACACGGCGGATCGGCATGGGCAGGGCGCAGCTCGGGTAGGCTTGCAGCCGCCGACGGACGCGGTGGAGGAGTTCAAGATCGTGACGGCGAGTTTCGACGCCCAACAGGGCCGAACCGCCGGGGCCAACGTGGACGTTGCCGTGCGGGCGGGAACCAATCGGTTTCAGGGTACGCTGTACGAGTTCGTTCGCAACGACAAGCTGTCGGCGAATTCTTTTTTCAACAACCGACAGGGGATTCCGAAGCAGACTCGCCGTTACAACCGGTTTGGGGGCACGCTCGGGGGTCCGGTACGGTTGCCGAAAGTCTATGACGGGCGGGACAGGACGTTCTTCTTCACCAGCATCGAGCGGGTCCGTACTCTCACACCGGACCTGGAAACGCTGACCGTGCCGAATGAAGCCTTCCGGCGAGGGGATTTCAGCGAGCTGCTGAACCGTCCCACGCCGCTGTATGTGTATGACCCGTTCACGGCGCGAGTCGAGGGCGCGCGTGTGGTCCGCGACCCGATCCAATGCCAGGGCCGGCTCAACGTCATCTGCCCGGAGCGCATCAGTCCCATCGCCAAGAACTACCTGTCCTTCTTGCCGTTGCCCAACGTTCCTACCGCTTCGACCACCAACAATTTCATCGGCCGCGGCACCAACGACAACACTTACGACGTGGTGTTGCTGCGCTTCGACCACACGATCAATGAGAAGAACCGGTTTTTCGCTCGTTTCTCGCACAGCTGGCGGACGGAGATTGACGAGAACACATCGGGGAGAATCAACGGGGTGCGGATCAACGGTCGCCTGGGCCATCGCGGCAACCGCGGTGGGGTGTTCGACTACGTCTACGCCCCCTCGGCCACGACGCTGATGAACTTCCGCGCGGGCTTCACGCGCTTCAAACAGGATCGCTTTGCGCTGGCGGCATTTGACTACGACGTGCGGAAGATGGGCTTCTCCGAAGCGACGCTGCGGCTGTTCACGGCGAACATGCTGCCGCAGATCAACATCAGCAACTACTCGTCGCCGGTGGAGCCCAGCGGCTACCTGATCACCACTCCCCTGTGGTCTTTGCAGCCCACGTTCACCAAGATCGCGGGCGGCCACTCGGTGCGCATGGGTTACGATTTTCGCGTCTACCAGGAGAACCGCCGGGACCAGACGTTCCATGCGGGGCAGTACAACTTCGGCAACGATTTCACGCGGCAATCCGATCTGGCCACATCGCTGCCGATCGAGCAGGTTCAGGCCCAGGCCATGGCGGCTTTTTTGCTGGGGTTGCCTACGGGCGGCAACTTCCCGTTGCTGGTGGATCGGGCAGCGACGATGAAATACCAGGCGGTCTACTTCCAGGATGACTGGCGGGTCAGCCGGCGCCTGACCGTGAATCTAGGGCTGCGGTACGAGGTGGATTTCGGCACCACGGAGCGCTATGACCGGCGCATCCACGACTTCGACTTCCAGGTGACGAATCCTACGGAGGCCGCGGTCAAGGCCAACTACGCGAGGAATCCGATTCCAGAAATTCCCGTTGAGCAGTTTCGGCTTCGTGGAGGGCTGGTGTTCGCGGGTCCGGGCCAACGGGGGTTCCGCGCGGATCGCAACAACATCCAACCGCGGATTGGCGCGGCCTTCCAGCTCACTCCGAAGACGGCGCTGCGAGCGGGCTGGGGTATGTTCATGGTGCCTTTCGTCATGGACGCCCTGAATCAGAACGGGTTCAACCGGAACACGCCGTTGATCGCCTCGCCGGACCGCGGGCTGACCTTCATCGCCACGCTCGAGAACCCGTTCCCCAGGGGCTACGTGCCCGAGGTCAAGCGCGATCTGGCCAGTCTGGTGGGTCAGAATCCGGGCACGATCGTGCCCTCCAAGCGGGCCAACGGTTTGGTGCAGCGGTGGCAGTTCGGCTTGCAGCGCGAATTGCCCGGACGCTGGCTCGTTGAGGGCGCTTACGTGGGCAATCGGGGCTACGATCTAACGACGGTGGTGAACGTCAATGCGATCCCGCGTCAGTACCAATCCACCAGGCCGATCCGCGACCAGGCGCTCATTGACTTTCTGAATAGTCCTGTCCCGAATCCATTCCGCGGGGTTGCCGGCTACGAGGGTACGAACCATTACACTGCTTCGGTGCTGAACCGCAGCCAGCTACTGCTGCCGTATCCCCATTACACGGGTCTTTCGATCGAGCGTTACGACGGGGCCAGCTCGTATCACGCCTTTCAGGCGAGAGTCGAGAAGCGCTTTTCGGAGGGCTACACAGTCATGGGCACTTACGCCTGGTCGAAGTACCTTGAAGAGACGAGCCTGCTGAATCCCACGGATACGAAGTACGAGAAGAGGCTGGCGGCGGCGGACTCGCCCCACCGTGTGGCCGTGAGCGGCATCTACGAGTTGCCGTTCGGGCGCGGCCGGGCCTTCGGCTCTTCCTGGAGGGGGGCCAAACAGGCGGTGTTGGGCGGCTTTCAGGTGCAGGGCATCTTCCAGTATCAGGCGGGCATGCCGTTGACGCTCGGCAACATCTACTTCCGCGGGAACCTGTCGGATTTGAAGCCCGTGATCAAGAGCTCGACGATCGGGGTGTTGGGCTCGAGCAACATTCTGGACAACGTCTTTCGCACCGACATTCGGGATACCGGGTTCTATTTCACGGACGACGCCGTGCGAACCGGCGGACAGCTGGACTACACGAAGCAGCGCAATGACCCGCGCATCAATCTGGCGCAGAACATCCGGACGCTGCCTTCGCGGGTGTCAAACTTCCGCAATCAGGGCATCACGCTGCTGGATCTCTCGGTCATCAAGAATTTCGAGCTGGGCGAGCGGGCGAAGCTGCAATTTCGGGCCGAGGCCATCAACGCACTGAACAAGGCGCACTTCAGCGGGCCGGTGCTGAACCCGCGTGACTCGAACTTCGGCCGCGTCACCAGCACCAGCTCGCCGACGCTGCCGCGGGAGTTCCAGCTCGGGCTGCGTCTCGCATTCTAAGTCGAGTCGGCGAGAAGACAGTCATGTCAGAACACATCACCCACACTGCGGTCATGGATGACGGCGCCCGGCTGGCGGTGCACTCCGGGGAAATCTGTGAGGCTTTCAAACAAGTTCTCAAGAGCAAGATCAACATTTGCCGCTATGCGGCGATGACGCGTTCGGGAGACCAGTTCACGGTGAGCCTGCTCCGGGCTTTGCGGGATCGCTGGCCGCGGCGGCGGCCCGGGGATCTTGCCGAGGAGAAGCTGGCTTTTCTGCTTGGCTGGCGCTGTCACCTGGCTGCGGACCGGACGTTCAAGCCGGTGTACCGGATCCTGCAACCGGAGCACTATCAGACGAGTGATGACGAGGACGGCGAACCGAGCGACGTCTCGATCTATCACGACGTCGTTGTGTTCCGCGAGGTGTATGACTGCGGACGTGCCGAACCTTTTGGAACCAGCGCGCTGGACTATCGTCTGGAAACGCATCCGGCGGCGCGCGGCATGCCGGTGCGCGCGCTCGAACGGATTGTACTTCCGCTCTGGCAGCAAAGCCTGGTGGCGATTCAGACCGTCAAAGATGGGGCGCACTTCCAGGTGCACCGTGTCACGGTGCAGAGATACGCGGCAGCGTTCTACAATCCGGATCCGGACAAACTGCGCCGCTACATTCTGGAGCCGAACTTCTACAATCCACGAGACCCGTTGATCGCGCTGGCGCGTTCGATCCAACGGGGTGCGCCGCGGCGCGACATCGTGCTGAAAGACGCTCTGGCCGGAGCGGCGCGCCAGAGCCAGTACGCCCAGGCTCTGGAGCGAGCGTACCGGTACCTGCACGCGGCGAGCGAGTATTTCACGGGCAAAATTGACGAGCGCGAACTCCAGGTCCGCTGCGACGTGGGCAAACCGCATGTGCCGGCAGAACTAGATCCCAGAAGGAGGAAATCATGATGCGGCGGCGCGGTTTCCTGCAAGTCATGGCCGCGCTACCGGCGCTGCCGGGAGGCGGTAGGGCAGCGTCGAGTTCGATGGCAGGCCGGATAGCGCGCCTGGTTTTTCTCGACGATGCGGCGTCGCTGGCGGCGCATTCCATGGCGGTACCCGCGGCGACAGCGCGTGCGATCGCGAGCAATCGGCATCTGTTCTTCGCCGGCGCTGCGCTGAATTCGCCGCCGTCCGGTCCGGCGACGGCACTGGCGGTGCGGGCGGGCAGGGCGACGCTGGAAGTTTATACGGCGGCCGAGCCGGCCAGTCCGGAGGAGCGGCTGCGCCGGGACGCGCGGCTTTTACGCGAGCTGGCGAAGCGTGAGGGAGGCAACGCGCCCGTGTCACCGGAGCAGATCGCCTGCCTATTCGACACCCTGAGTCGCCGGGTGTTGATCGCCATCCACACCTACATCCCGGACGAAAAGGATGTGGAAGGCTGGATGGAGCGGTTGATTCGGCTGCATGAGGCCATGGAGGCATACTGGCGCGGGCTAGCGGAGGCGGCCACCCGTGCGGAGGTTGTGCGTGATGACTGGTACGACGCCGCCGACCCGATCGTCCGCGCCGCGGCTGCGCTCCATCATGGCGTCCTGGACCCGGCCGCTGTGGCTGAAGCGTTGGCGTTGCAACCCCGGTGCACCTACGGCCGTTTGTTGGTCGAGGCGCACGCCCGCCTGAGCAACATCTGAGGCGAGCGGAGGAAGTAGAACAAAAGCTACAAGAATGTTTTGATTCCCCGCCTCCCTCGGAGCGCGGCAGCGGCATCTAATCTTTTTTCATCCGGCAACCGATGCGTGCGGCCACCGGTTGGGGATATCGGGGTGGGAGACGGGACGAAGGTTAAACCGCGGAGCGAGGGCAAGCGACGGGCCGGTGGCGTAGGAGGGGGAGATCGTGAGAGACTGCGTATGGCGCCGGATGGGGACGAGCGGTGAAGATTCTGGTGACGGGGCGGCCGGGTTGCGGCAAGACGACGCTGGTCGAGAAAGTTGCGCGGCGCTTTGCGGCGGAGGCGGGCGGTTTTCTGACGCGTGAGATGCGGGATGAGAAGGGCGTGCGCCTGGGATTCCGCATCGTGACGCTGGATGGGCGGACGGCCACGCTGGCGCACGTGGGGTTCCCGAGCCGGGTTCGGGTGGGTCGCTACGGCGTGGATCTCGAGGCTCTGGAGAATGTGGCTGTGGCGGCGCTGCGCGAGGCGCTACGCTCGAAGCGGCTCGTGGTGGTGGATGAGATCGGCAAGATGGAGATGGCTTCCGAAGGGTTTCGAAGTGCGGTGCTGGAGGCGCTGGATTCGCCCTGCGCGGTGCTGGCCACGATCCACGCGCATCGGCATCCCTTCACGGACGCCGTCAAGGCGCGCCGCGATGTCCGCCTGGCGGAACTGACGCCGGCGAATCGCGATCGGCTGGCGGAGGCGATCGAAGGGTGGTTGAGAAGGGCGCTGGCGGGGCCGGTGTGAAGCGTGCAGAGCGGGGTCCGGCGGTGAAGTCGGCGCGGGGTTGCGCTGACGCGTCAGCGCTGGGAAGGGGCACCGAGCAAGCTGCGGGCGGCGGCGAGAGTCTGCGCGAGAATGCGCTCGGGATCGGGAGGGGGGTCCACGCGCACTGTGATCTTGGGGCCGGGGCCGGTGGGCTGCCAGCGCCAGTAGAACCGCTCGCAAGGGAATCCGGCAAACACGGTGACCAGAGGGACGCCGCAGGCGGCGGCGGCATGCTGGCCGGCGGAATCGTACCCGACGTAGAGGCGGCTGGTTGCGATGCGAGCGGCGATGTCGGCGAAAGGCCCGTGGAAGGTTCGCACCCGGCAGGGATCGAGGTGCACGCGGCTTAAGGCGTCTTCAACGCGCTGCTGCTCATCGCCGCCGGCGCCGGTGTCTACCAACAATGGGAGACCGAAGCCGGCGAGTCCGGCGAGTAGCCGTTCCTCGAAGGGATCGGGCACGCGTTTGGCCGGATTCTCACCCACACCCAGGTTGACGGTGATTCCGCCGAAGTCGTCGGGCTGAGCTGCCGGAGCGATCCACGGCCGTGCATCGGGGACGCCGAAGGTTGCGGCGAGCCATTGGCGGGTCAACTCGCTGATGGCATCGCGGCTGTCACCGCCCCAACTGCGGCTTTCGAAGAAGTAGTAATTCCGCTCATCGCAGACCGGCAGCAGGCCGAGTTGCGTGAGGCGCGAATCCGGATCCACGACGATGGAATCGGGTGCATCGAGGCTGCGGGCGAGCTGGAGTCCGGCGGCCAAGCGCTCGGGCAACGCGGCAGTTCGGCCGTATTCGACGGGCAGCCAGTGAACGCGGGGATCGGCGGCAAAGAGGTCGCGATTCTTGCGTCCGCCGGCCAGCACGACGCGGCTGGAGGGGAAGCGGCGGAGCATGGCGTCCAAGACGAGGCTGGTAACGGCGATGTCGGCGCCGAGAGTGACGCGTGACAGCACGAAGACGGTTCGGACGCGGGCGGGATCGCCCTGGAAGATCTTGGGCTGTCGGATGCGGCGGTAGCGGGCTTGAAGCTCCGCGGCGTCGTAGCGGCCGAGCCGGCGGGCGATGACACGGCTGAACAGTGCGACGTATTCTTCGACGGCGGCGGGATCGAAGCTATCCGCCAGAGCTTCGACGCGCCGGAAGAGTTCGGCGTCAGTATTCACCGAGGTACTTCCCAACGATGAGTTGCAGCTTCTTGCGCGTGGCTTCGGGGACCGCTTTTGGGTCGGTGATGAGGGCGTGCGCAAGCGCAGAGCCGCACTTGCAAGAGCGCTGAGCGGGGATGGAGGCCACGGCGCGGGTCACGACGCGTGCGGCATTCTCTGCGTTTTTGTTCAGGTGCTCGATGATTTCGTTCACGGTGACGGCGTCGTGATCCGGATGCCAGCAGTCGTAATCGGTGACCATGGCCACGGTGACGTAGCAGATTTCGGCTTCGCGGGCGAGCTTGGCTTCCTGGAGGTTGGTCATGCCGATGACGTCCATGCCCCAGGCGCGATAGAGGTTGGATTCGGCTTTGGTGGAGAAGGCGGGTCCTTCCATGCAGAGGTAAGTTCCGCCGCGCTTAGCGCGAACGCCTTCGGCCATGCAGGCCTGATAGAGGATCTGGCTCAGCTCGGGGCAGACCGGGTCGGCGAAGCTGATGTGGGCCACCAGTCCTTCGCCGAAGAAGGTGGAGGCCCGGCCACGCGTGCGGTCGAAGAACTGGTCGGGGATCACGAAATCCAGGGGGCGGTGCTCTTCTTTCAGGGAGCCGACGGCGCTCAGCGAGATGATACGTTCGACGCCGAGCATCTTGAAGCCGAAAATGTTGGCGCGGAAATTCAGTTCGGAAGGCGACAGCCGGTGTCCCCGGCCGTGGCGGGCCAGGAAGGCGACCTGGCGCCCCGCGAGTCGGCCTACGACATAGGCGTCGGAGGGAGGTCCCCACGGGGTCTCCAGAGTGACCTCCTGGTGGGCTTCGAAACCGGGCATGCTGTAAAGTCCGCTGCCGCCGATAACACCGATGTCAGCTTTCAAGTGACTTGCTCCTTCGTGGCCAGTAAATTTCGCCCGCCAAGAGAGCGGGCCTAATAAGAACCTGTTTCAAACTTCGGCCGGGGACGGCCATGACTCCAGATCGCCGCGGGTTGGCGATGCCCCCGGGACCGGCGCTCGGCTACTAGCCGCAAGGCGCGGGCACGATCTCTTCACGAACCGGGTCCCAGCGCATGGTGCGACCCTGGCGGTAACTGTCCACCGCCATGCGAGAAGCGATCGAGACGCGATAACCCAACTCGAAGGGGCAATTGGGTTCTTTGCCCGTTCGTATGGCGTCCAAGAAATCCTGCATGTGGGCGTTGGGCGGCGTGCGCGTCTGGCCGATGATTTCGGCGCCGTCGGGGCGGTTGACCTTCTGCGGTGAGTAACGAATTTGCTGGCCGCGAGAGATGGTGCCGTCCGTGCCCAGCACATCCTCAGTGGATCCCAAATGGTTGTTGCCGAAGCCGGAGTCCCAGGTGAAGAGGATCTCCTCGGGATGCTCCATGGCGACGTTCATGGTGTCGGGGACCTCGCGACCGTCCTTCCAGAGATAGATGCCGCCTACGGTGGTCACAGCCCTGGGAATCTGGAGGTTGAGCACCTTGTACCAGAAGGCGAGCTGGTGACACATGTTTTCGTAGAAATTGCCGCCTGAGTAATCCCAGAAGAAGCGCCAGTTGACATAGCGGTTGGGGTCGAAGGGGCGTTCGGGGGCCTCACCCAGGAAGGCTTTCCAGATGATGTTCTCCTGGGTCATGTCGGGGTAGATGGGGCGGGACCACTGGGGCTTGCCGTGCGGCGTGTTGCGGTACATGTGAGCGTGGATGGCGGTGATTTTGCCGACCCAGCCGGTTTTCATGAAGTTGACGGCGTCCACGATTTGACCGGAAGAGCAGCCTTGATGGCCGATCTGGACCACGCGATTGCGTGCTCGTTGATAGGCGGCGCGCATGCGCTTGGCGTGCTCGACGGTAAAGGCCATGGTTTTTTCCTGGTAGACATGCTTGCCGGCGTCGAGGGAAGCGACGAAGTGCTCGCAGTGCAAGTGCTGCGGTGTGGCGATGATAACAGCGTCAATCGAGCGATCCTCGAGCAGGTAGCGGTAATCCAGGAAGGTCTTGGCGTTGGGGACCAGCTTGCGAGCTTCCTCCAAACGACGGGTGTAGACGTCGGCGAAGGCGACCATCTCGGTGTTGGGGCACGCCAGGGCCTCGCGCACGAGCTGCATGCCGCGATCGCCGGGACCGATGATGCCCAGGCGGATGCGGTCGTTGGCTCCGAGGACGCGGGAAGGGGCGATGCTGCCGGCCAGTCCGGTGGCCACGCGGCCGATGAATTTACGACGTGAATCCATGATGGCTATCCTTGGCTCGCAATCCGAGCGCATTCTATCTTAGCATCGCGGGGGCGGGCGATCGGAGGCGGTCACAAGGGCGGTGGGAGAATTTTGCGTCTGTTTTCAGTGTGATGGCGGAGTTCAGCGTTTTGATGGGAAGGCGCCTGTGCGATGTTCGGGGCAGACGAGGCCCCGAACGGGGGCACCCTGGAGGACAACGCTGGTGGCCACCAGCCTTCCTGATCACCGACCTGCCTGGATTGACGCGTGGCCGGCGCTACCATGTGAGGTGTGGAGCTGCGCGCCGGCATTCATCCCATTCTCGAAGCCCTTCGCACCGGGCGTCCGCTCCAACGTATCCTGATCGCCAGAGGCGCGGGCGGTCCCCGGATCCAGCAGATCATCGAACAGGCTCGAGCCCTCTCGATTCCCATCCATTTCGAACCGCGTGAGGTTTTGGACCGCATGAGCCCCCAGACGGCGCACCAGGGCGTGATTGCAGTGGGGGCGGCGCGTTCCTATGCGGCCCTGGAAGACGTCTGGACGGGAGCTGAGCTGTTGGTCGTACTCGACGGGGTCGAAGATCCGCACAATTTAGGCGCGATCATTCGCACGGCGCATGCGGCGGGCGCGACGGCGGTGGTGGTGCCTCAGCGCCGCGCTGTGGGTTTGACGGAGACGGTGGCGAAGGCGGCAGCCGGGGCGTTGGAGTACTTGAGCGTCGCGCGCGTGGTGAATTTGAATCGGGCGCTCGATCAGCTCAAGGAACGCGGATTTTGGATCTACGGTCTGGACGAGCGCGGATCCCATCTCTACCACGAAGTCGAGTACCAGCGGCCGACGGTGCTGCTGGCAGGCGGCGAGGGGCGGGGCCTGCACGAACACACCCGCGCGCGCTGCGATTTTCTGGTGCGCATCCCGGTGGAAGGGCCGATCGCTTCGCTGAACGTGTCGGTGGCGGTGGGCATCGTGCTATTCGAGTGGAAGCGACGGGCAGGGCGCTAGTCCCGGTGCGTGCGGAGGGCTCGAGGCCGAGAGCGGGTGTGCGGGCCGCGGCGGCTTTGACGGCCTGCACGGTGTGGGAGGCGGGCGAGACTGCAAGGTTCCTCGAGATAGCGACCGACGAGCACGAGCGGCTCAGGGGCGTGAAGAGCAGTGATCAGCGGTTCAGACGTTCTTGATCAGATCGAGGTTCCCGGTGCGAGCGGCTTCGAGCACGGGGCCCATGTAATCGTCCACCATCTCGGCCGTCAGCGGGACAGGCATGTTCTCGAGTTTCATTTTGAGCTGCGGATCCTTGGCCGCGGTGAGCGCGCGCTCGATGTGGGCCTGGCTGAAGCCGGGGACCTGATCCAGGCGCGAGGGCAGGCCGGCTTTTTCGAGGAAGGCAATCAAGGCACGGGCGACGGCCAGACCCAACTCACGTCCGGTGAGGGAATCCGTATCGGCCTCGGTGTAACCCAACTGACGGGCGATGGACCCGACCAGCCGGAGCGGGCCTTCGACGGCCGGAGCAAAGAAGACGGCGTAGTAAGGATTCATCAAGGCGCAGGCGCGCCCGTGGCTGAGAATATCCACAAGTGAGAAGCTGGTGAGGTGCGCGCCACTGGTGCCGCCGAGCATGATGGCGTAGCCGCCCAGATCGGTGGCCAGGCCCAGCGCCTCGCGGCCGGTTTCGGAGGCAGGATTGGCAAGGACTTCGGGCAGATACTTCATGACCAAATAAATGCTTTCGCGAGCGATTTTCTCCATGCGGGCATAGAAGGGCTTGCCGACGGCACTGTAGAGCACTTCGAGGCAGTGCGAAAGGCCGTCGAGGGCGCCATCGGCGGTGAGGGATGCGGGAGCGGAGACGGTCACGGCGTAGTCGAAGAGGGCGCGGGGAGGCACGATGGCGTCATCCACGATGAGCTTTTTCTGACCGCTGGCCAGATCGGTGATGTTGGAATACTTGGTCAAGTGCGCTCCGGAGCTGGCTGCGGTCTGCACGGCCAGGTGGGGCGGCAATGCGGCGCCGGTTGTTTGCAGCGCCCTGGTCACCTGGCCGACGCCGAAGTACTGGTCAATCGGGCCGCCCAGGGTGCGCAGCACCTGAGCGGCTTTGACGGCGTCAATCGTGCTGCCGCCGCCGAAGCTCACTGTGAGATCCGGGTTCAAGGCGGTGATCTCAGCGGTGATGCGAGCCAGATCCTCGCGGGGGGCGTTGGGGCGTGCGCCCTGGATGGTGGCTGCGACGTGCACGCCAGCGGCTTGCAGGGAGTTGCGGATCGCGTCTTGAAACCGGTCTGCGCCTGGGAAGCTGTCTTGAACCAACACGGCGCTCCTGCCCAAGTCCGCCGCCAGGCGGCCCACCTGAGGCAAGACGCCGAAGCCGTGGACGTAGGCGTCGCCTTTGAATTCGCGAATCAGCTCACGCGCGAGGTCAAATTCTGCCATAGGAAACAATGTAGCAAGCGTGTTCTGCTTGCGCGAGGGCGGGTGTCGGGAACGGCGAGATCTCGAGTGAAACGAAAGTAGGAGGCACGCAGACAGGGCAACGGCCGTGCGAGCGGTGCGAGGTTCCGCGGCCTAAGGGATTGTGATTCAGACTCGCAAGCAGGTCGGAGCGGGATTTTGCGCCGTGGCGGTGTTGGTCTTGGCTATAATTCCCGCTGGGAGGTTTTCATGGAGCGAGAACAAGCCGCGGAATCGAGACGGCAGTGGATGCGGAAGACGGCGGCGGCGGGCGTGGGATCGTTGTTGATCGTGCGGCCGGAGGCGGTGCGCGGCAGCCAGGCGAATTCGAAGGTGACGGTAGGGCTGATCGGGGCGGGGAATCGTGGATCCTACGACGCCTCGATCGCACACGCGGACCCGCGCGCGCAAGTCACGGCATTGTGCGATCTGTTCGACGACCGCATCGAGACGGCGATTCAGAGGATCCGCATCCAGGGGAAGCCAGCCGTGTACAAGGATTACCAAAAACTGCTGGCTTCGGATGTGGATGCGGTGATCATCGCCACGCCGCCGTTTCTGCACCCTGAGCAACTGGAAGCCGCGGTGCAGGCGCGCAAGCACGTATTCTGCGAGAAGCCGATGGGTGTGGACGTGGAAGGTTGCAAGCGCGTGATCGCGGCGGGACGTAAGGCGGATCCGACCAAGTGCATCTCGGTGGGCTTTCAGCAGCGCTACGGGCCGGTGTATCTGGAAGCTTATCGGCGGATTACGGAGGGTCAAATCGGGGAGGTGGTGAACGCGCGAGCTTTCTGGATCGGTAGCGATCCGTTCAAGCGCGTGCCCTACGATGATCCCAAGATCGAGAAGCTGCGGAACTGGTTCTGCTATCGGGATTACTCAGGAGATTTTATCGTCGAACAGGATTGCCACAACTTCGACGTGTTGCATTGGTTTCTGGGAAATTTGCCGGTGCGGGCGGTGGGTTATGCAGGGACCAAGGTGCGCACGACGATGGAGATTCTGGATCACCTGACGCTTTCCTTCGAGTTTCCGAACGGGATCCACGTGAATTACGAGGCGAATCAGATCAGCCCGGCGGGGTTCAGCCGCGTAGGGGAGGAATTCACCGGGAGGACCGGGGTGATTGCGACCTCTCGCGCGCGCATGGTGCACACGCGAGGACCCAAGCAGGTCGAGGAAGTGGTCTCCAAGCGCGACATCACCTTCGACGCCATCGAGCAGTTCATCGGACGGATTTTAAGCGGCGACGTGGAGAATGTGGCCGAGCGTTCGGCGCTGAGCACCCTGATTGCGATTTTGGGGCGCACGGCGCTGTACACCGGTCGGGAAGCCACCTGGAAAAACGATATTGGAGTGTGAGCCATGGGGAGAGTGTTGGCGGTTCTGTTGGTGTGCGCCGGCCTGGCGGCCGCGCAACAGGAAAAGATTCGGGTGATCGCATTCGGGGCGCACCCGGACGATTGTGACATTCGGGTGGGAGGGACCGCGGCAAAGTGGGCGGCGATGGGCCACGCGGTGAAGTTTGTCTCGGTGACCAACGGAGATGCGGGCCATCAAAGTCAGGGCGGCGGCGCGTTAGCCAAACGGCGGCGGGCGGAGGCGCAGGAAGCGGGCCGCCGGCTCGGGATTGCGGAGTACGAGGTCCTGGACAACCATGACGGGGAGCTGATGCCAACCTTAGAAGTGCGGCAGCAGATCATCCGGCGGATCCGTCAGTGGAACGCGGACCTGGTGCTGGGTCCGAGACCGAACGATTATCATCCGGATCATCGTTACACCGGGATTTTGGTGCAGGATGCGGCCTACATGGTGATGGTGCCGAATGTTTGTCCGGACACACCGCCTTTGAGGAAGAACCCGGTGTTCATGTATTTCGAGGACCGATTCGAGAAGCCGAATCCATTCCGCCCGGACATTGCGGTGGACATCACCGATGTTTGGGAGAAGAAGGTGGACGCGCTGGACGCGCACGTATCACAGATGTACGAGTGGTTGCCGTGGGTAGCAGGGACGCTGGATCAGGTGCCTGCGGATCCGATTCAACGCCGACAATGGCTGGCGAAGACCCGAAGCGGCGGACTGACGCCTGCGGTGCGCGCAGCTTTAGTGAAATGGTACGGCGCGGCACGAGCCAAGGAGATCCAGCGGGCGGAAGCCTTTGAGATTTGCGAGTACGGGCGACGCCCGGACGAAGCCGAACTGCGGCGGCTGTTCCCGATGGTGAAGTGAACGGGGAGGAGCAGCTTCGGGCCTTACCCTCAGTGGACGAAGTGCTGAGGGGATTGGAGCGCCTGACGGCGGCGTTTCCTCGAGCGCTGGTGGTGGAGCAGACGCGGAGGGCGATGGAGCGAGCTCGGGCGGCGCTGCGGCGGGGAGAGAGCCTTCCCGAGGGCTGGATCGAGGCAGAGGTCGAGAGGGCGCTGACTGAGTTGAGGCGTCCCTCACTGCGCGGTGTGATCAACGCGACGGGCGTAATATTACACACGAACCTGGGGCGGGCGCCGTTGCCGGTCTTTCAGCCCCTTTTCGGTTACTCGAATTTGGAATACGACCTGGAGACCGGCCGGCGGGGTAAGCGCGACGTACACATCGCAGGTTTGCTGGAGGGGTTACTGGGACGGCCGGGGATCGCGGTCAACAACAATGCGGCGGCCGTGTATCTGGTGTTGCACGAGCTGGCGGCGGGGGGCGAGGTGGTGGTCTCGCGCGGGGAGCTGATCGAGATCGGGGACGGCTTCCGGATCCCTGAGATCATGGCGGAATCCGGGGCGGTGCTGCGCGAAGTGGGCACGACGAACCGGACGCGCATCGAGGACTATCGCGCGGCGATCAACGAACGCACGCGGCTGCTGCTGCGCGTGCACCCGAGCAACTTTCGGGTAGTAGGTTTCACGGCCCGGCCGAGGTTAGAGGAACTGGTGGCGCTGGGTCGTGAGAGGGGCATTCCGGTGTACGAGGATCTGGGCAGCGGGTGCGTTGTGGAGCTGGGAAGCTTCGGCTTGCAGGAGCCGGTTGTCAGAGACAGTCTGCGGGCGGGCGTGAATCTGGCATCGTTCAGCGCCGACAAGCTGCTGGGAGGCCCGCAGGCCGGGATCGTGGTGGGAGATGGGGAGCTGGTGGGGCGATTGCGCCGCAATCCGATGTACCGGGCGCTGCGGCTGGACAAGCTGATTTATCAAGCGTTGGAGACGACGCTGCGGCATCTGCTGCTGGAAGCCTGGGATGAGATTCCTGCGCTGCGCATGATCCGGATGAGCGCGGAGGAGATACGGCGGCGAGCGGAGCGTCTACTGCAACAGCACCCCAAACTGCGCGGTGAGATCATCCGCGGACAGTCGGTGGTAGGAGGAGGTTCGACGCCTGAGCAGGGTCTGGAAACGTGGCTGATCGCTGTGGACAGCGAGGATGTCGTGGGGCTGGAGAGCCGTCTGAGAAAGAATTCCCCGCCGGTGGTTGCGCGTGTTCAGGAAGGGCGGCTGCTGCTGGATCTGCGCACGGTTTTTCCTGAGCAGGAGAAGGAATTGGCCGCAGCCCTGGAACGTGCGCTGGGATGAGCGGCATCGGGCGCTGGGGCGTAAGGCTGAGAAGAAATCCTCTGTGGGTGGTGTTGCCGCTCGAAGCAGCGCTGCTGCTGCCGAGCCTCGAACTGCTACCTGTGTGGACGGACGAGCACCACACGCTTCAGACGGCGAGTTTGCCGCCGGCTGAGATCGGGGCCAGCGTGGCAGCGGATGTTCACCCGCCGCTTTATTTTTGGCTGGCCCATGCCTGGATGCAGTTGCCGCTGCCCGGGAGTCCGATCGGGCGTTTGCGAGGGCTATCAGCTTTGTGGGTTCTTCTAGCCACAGTGGCGCTGTGGCGGCTGTGGTTGCGAGAGGCTCCGGAGCGCGAGCGTTTGTGGTTTCTGGCGGTGTGGACGCTGTCAGGGTGCCTGTTGCTGTACGGGCGGATGGCGCGTTCCTACAGCATGCAACTGTTCGTGGGCGTTCTGGCGATTTACGCGGCGATGCGTTGGCTCGAGCGGCCTGTTGAGTGGCGGAGAGGGCTGGGTTACGTGGCGGCGTCGGCTGCGTTGTTGTACACGCACTATGTGCCGGGGATCGCTGTGGGGGTGGCGACGGGGTTGGTTGCGGCGCGACGCATGTGGAAAGGCAGAGGACCGCGGCCGATGGTTGTCGCTTTGGTGTATCTGGGCATCGTGTTGGCGCTGGCGCCGTGGATAGCGGCCATGGCAGGCGCCATGAACAAGTGGGCGGCTCGTTCGGCCTCCTACCGAGTATTTCCGCAGCCGCTGTTAGATGAAGTTGCGAAGCTGGCTTATTGGCTCCTCTCGTTTAGCTTCGGGGAGAGCTTGCCCGGGTTGACGGCGGTGATCGCGTTGCCGATGGCAGGGGCTGTGATGTGGATGACAGTGCGAGGGATGCAGAGCCGGCCGTCGTGGCTGCCATTCGTGTTGGTGACGGCGGCGGTAGCTGTCCTCGGGGTGAGCCGGTGGGTGTCCGTGCCGTTCGTGCCGGCACGGCTAATGTTCTTGCTGCCGTTCTATCTGCTGCTGGTGGTTCGAGGGTGCGCGCAGCAGGGCCGTTTGGGGACGGTGATTTGCGCAATCTGGCTGGCGGTATCGGCGTGTTCGGTAGCCGGTTACTTCCGCAAGGAGGGTTTCTTGAATAAGGGATACGTAGCGCCGTTCGACGAGATTGCGGAGCTGATCTTGCGAGACAGTTCGCCGGGCAGCACGGTGGTGATCCTGGACACGTTCAACACGGATGCTTTCCCGTTAAGGGACCGGCTCGAGGGTCGTGCGCGAGTTCTGCTGCTGACCGGCGAGCATGTGTTTGGAGAACTGGAGCGGATCCGGCAGGAAGGGGGTGCGCGGATCATCTGGCACGTGCGGAATACTCACGATATTTCTCCGGGCGAGTTGAACCGGCGCATGGAGGCGCAGCTAGAGGGTACGGGCTCGGTGCGAAAGCACCTGTTCATTCGCTATTCTGCGGCGGAGAGGTTCGCGATGCGGTTAGCAGGATGGGAAGAGCGTCCTACGCACTTTTATCAGGCGCTGGAAGTGCGATAGGTGAGGGTGGCGGGCATCTGGGACCGGGCGTTGAAATCGGGGCAAGTGGGGACCATCAGGTGAGCTTGCGGCCGATGACGGCGTAGTCCAATCCACCGAAGAAAGCGTGTCGAAACTCTTCGGGGAGTGCAAGGAGGGCGGGTATGGCCTCCCAGGCAGGGGAACGGCGGTGAACCTCAATGGCGCCGAAGCCGTGCTCCTCGAAGTAGAAAACCAGGAGGGCTGGAGGGATGGGGTGGCGGTGAGTGGGGTCAAGGTAGTAGTGAGTGGCGAAGATGGCGAGACATTCGGGGTTGGGGGTTTCCACGACGAGACGGCCATCGCGCCGCAACACGCGCGCTGCGGAGCGGAAGAGGTCGGGGAGACGCTCTGGCGGAAGATGTTCGAGGACCTGTGCGCAGAAGAGGCCGTCGAGGGAAGCATCGGGTTGGGCTTCGAGCCAGAGGAAGAGATCGGCGGCCTCGGCTGTGAGCCCCTTGGCGCGGCAGAGCGCGACGGCTTCCTGGCTGAGATCCACGCCGCGGGCGGGGATGCCGGCTTCGCCGAGGAGTTCGAGGAATTCGCCGCGGCCGCAGCCGAGGTCGGCAACCGCTCGGCAATTCGTAAAGAAAGGGAGATAGAAGCGCTGCTGGGCTTTGACGTAGTCCTCAGAACCGCGAAAACGTTCGGCGAATTTGAGCCAGTCGAGAGGTGGGGAGGGCGTGGGGGAGAACTGGGTCGGTGTGGCAGAGGGCGAAATCGCCGCGGCCCGCTGGCGGAGGAGGCGAAGCTCGGAGTGGATCAAGCGCTCGAAATCGAGACGTACCTGCTCGAGGTCGGCCCAAAGACGCCTTTGGATCTCAGTCGCCGAGCGCTCGAGTTCGGTGACGAAATCGGAGTGTTGGTTACGAACCAAATCGCGGAAGTTCGCCTCCGCGAGAGTGACGCGGTTTTGGAAGGCGCCCTGAAGTTCAGCCAGAGTGCGGAGGAAGTGAATTTCGTGGTCGGCGAGCTTACGTTCCCACTCGGCACGCCAAGCGGACCAATGGGCACGAATATCCTTGAGTTCGGCCGCTTCGGCCTGAAGGAGATCCGAGCGGCGCTGAAGTTCCTGGCGCAGTTCATCGAGGAGGCCGCCGACACGGAGGAAGGTTCGGTTGATTTGGTTCAGGGCTTCGAGGATAGCATCGAAGGCGGTCAGGACGGCGCGGTTGAATTCGACTTGCTCGCGGACGTGCCAGTCGAGCGCTCGCGCGAGGAGACGCTTGACGAGCTGGATGGCGGCGTTGAGAGGACCGGGCGGGCGTGGGTTGACGGTGCCGATGGCCGCGACCTTGCCCTCAGCGGCATCGCGGGCATGGAGGATGGGCATGAGGTCGGCGAGAGGAATCTGGACGGATTCGGAGGGGGCGGTTGTGGGGTAGCGAGAGCGGACGCGGTTCCGGATCTGTCGGACAAGAACAGCTAGCTCCTGAGCGGAAGGGTCGGTAAGGGCATCATCGGGCACGGCTCTTGCTCCGGGTACGGGGAAGGGGCCAAGTGGCGGTGACTTTGGAATAAATTCCACCTCGCGGAGTAAACTCTCCGGTAACAGTGGCACGCACAGGGCGGACGGCCTTCACCAGATCCCGCAAGATACGGTTTACGACGTTCTCATAAAAGATACCCAGGTTTCGATATCCGAGGATATACATTTTGAGGGATTTCAGCTCCACGCAGAGCTTGTCTGGCACATAGCGGATGGTGATCTTCCCAAAATCGGGGAGAGCGGTCTTAGGGCAGACGGAAGTGAACTCCGGGATGACGATCTCGATCTCATAACCTGGGTATTGGTTGGGCCAGGTTTCGAGTTGGGGCAAAGGATCCTTGATCCCTGCGCGAGCGTGCTCGGGTGTATAAGCAGGAGTTTTCATAGGAGCTAGGATAGGGCCTTAGCAAGCAGGTCAAGAAAGAGTCCGACGTCGGTGACCACTCCGACGGCCTGGCCGGTGCCGCGGTCACTAACTTTGGTAACGACTGCGGGGTTGATGTCCACGCAGACGACTTTGACCCAACTAGGGAGCATGTTGCCGACGGCGATGGAGTGGAGCATCGAGCCAAGGCAGAGGACGAGACCGGCACCTCGAAGGGCACGGGCGTAGGCGTCCTGGGCGGCATTCATATCCGTGATGGTCTCGGGGAGTGGGCCGTCGTCCCTGAGGCTGCCGGCGAGAACAAACTCCACATCGGCCTTGATGCATTCATAGAGAATCCCGGAGCGAAGGACGCCTGCTTCAATGGCCTGGCGGATGGAGCCGGCGCGGTAGATGGCGTTAATCGCGCGCATGTGATTGCGGTGACCGTGTTCTTCCTGACGGCCGTCGGAGAGGCGGACACCGAGCGATGTGCCGAAGAGGGCGGCCTCGATGTCATGGACAGCGAGCGCGTTGCCGCTGAGGATGGCCTGGACGAAGCCCTGGCGAATGAGGCTAGCGAGGCCAGGTGCGCCGCCGGTGTGCACGACGACCGGGCCAGCGACGACGACGACCTTGCGGTCCTGAGCCAAAGTCTGGCGGATGAGGGCGGCGGTTTGGCGGACGGCGGTCTCGACCTGACGTTCCGAGGAGACGCCGTTGGACATGAAGGCGAAGGCCAGGCGATCGCGTTCCTTCGCTTCCGGCAGGACGCGAATGCCGCGGATGCCAACCACAACCTGGTCGCCGGCTTTGAGGTCGCGAAGTCGCCGGCAGCGAGCGCGATTGCCTGAGACGACGATCAAAGCGTCCATGCGCTGGTCCTCAACCTCGATCCACTGACCGCCGTGGCGGATGAGAGTGCGGTGGTTGGTGGTGGAGTAGAAGTCGTCAGGCGCGCAGCGGTCCTTTTCGACGGTAGCCAGGGAGACCTCGGCGGCGTCGGCGATAGCACAGCCGAGACCAAGGAGAGCCTGCAGGAGCTGATCGAGCAAGGGGCGAGATGGCGTCTGGACGCGGAGACGCAAATAGGAAGGTTCGCTGTTGGTGCGGCCGATACGGAAATGCTCGACCTCGAAGTGGCCGTGATACTCGACCACCGTATCGAAGATGCGCTCCATGATGTGGGAATCGATCAAGTGGCCCTCGGCCTCGAGGACCTCGTGAAAGCCGCCGGCGGGGATGGTGGAGTTCATGCTGTGTCTTAAATACCTAGTGTAGCGGGAGAAGGAGAGCTGAGGAAGCGGGTTCAGCGAAGTCCGGCGGGGGGAGCGATGAGGGCCACGAGTTCGAGTAAGGATCCCACGAGGAAATCAGGCGGTTCTTGGGAGAGCGTGTGAGGCTGAAAGCCGTAGGTGACGCCGCAGGCTCGGACGCCTGCGTTTCGCGCGGTGAGGACATCCACCGCGCTGTCGCCGATGAGCAGGGTGTGTTCGGGCGGGGCGCCGGCTTCCAGCATGAGAGCGTGGACGCCGATGGGGTGAGGTTTCTTATGAGGGAAGCTGTTGCCGCCGTGGATGGCGAAGAAGAAGTCCGCGAGCGCGAGTCCGTGGAGGATATCGCGACTGATGCGAACCGGCTTGTTGGTGAGGACGGCCATGTTGAGGCCCAGATGGGCGAAGGATTCGAGCGCCTCGCGAACGCCGGGATAGGGACGAGTGAAATCAAGCTTGTGCAGCGAGTAGTGTTGCAAGAAAAACTGGAGTGCAGCGAGCACCTGCTCTTCGGAGGCCTGGGGTCCGAGGGCGCGGCGTATGAGGACAGGGGCGCCATCACCCACGTAGGAAGCGATGGTTTCCTCGGGGATCGGCGGGAGGCCGAGGCTAGCGCGGGCGGCGTTGACGGAGTTGGCGAGGTCCTGACGAGAGTCAATGAGAGTTCCATCCAGGTCGAAGATCAGAAGTTCTGGTCTAAAGAGGACGAGGGAGCGAGAAGCGTCAGCCGGCATGATGGACACGCATATGAACTTGATCCCATCTTACAGGCAGGTGGCGAGGCGACGCAGGGGGTGGGTGGTTCACGCAGGGGGAGCGAGTTTATCGGTTGAGTTTTCAAGCAAATGGGGGGGCAAAGAGGAGGCTGTCGAGGGACCGGATGATAGGTTCGAACCGGAGGAGAAGGATTGCCGGTGAGAACCGGCTGGGGGCCGCCGGAGGCCCCACGGGCGAGTGCGGGGAGAGGCCCGAGGCGGTCCCATGCGTTGTGCGAGGGCTACCAGATGAAAACAGCAAAGAGAACCGCGAGCGAAGGGCGCCGAGGAAGGGGCCGGACGGGCAAGAGGAGCACGCGAAGATATGTGGACAAGGCAGCGCTGGTGGAGCAGGTGATCCAGAGCATCGAGGAACGTCTCAGGCGGGACGAGTTGAAAGCCACAGTGGGAGATCTGATCCGACTGGTGCAACTGGAGAAAGAGCTGGAGGACGAGCGTCCGAAGGAGATCAAGGTGACATGGATCGAGCCGGAAGAGAGCGACTTGTGAGGGGCATCGAGTACGTGCCGTTGCCCTCGCAGGCGCGTTTCCACCGCTCGACAGCGAGGTTCAAGGGCTTCTCAGGGCCGATCGGGTCGGGAAAAAGCCAGGCGCTGTGCCAAGAGGCGATCAAGCTGAGCTATGTGAATCCCGGTCGGACGGGGTTGCTAGGCGCGCCAACATACCCCATGTTGCGTGACGCGACGCAGGCGACGCTTCTGGAGATCTTAAGCCGGAACCGAATCCCCTACGAGTTCAACAAGGCAGAGAACATCTTGAAGATGGGGGATACGGGGTCTCGAATTTTGTTTCGTCCGGTAGAGGAGTTCGATCGGCTGCGAGGCACAAATCTGGCGTGGTTCGGGTTAGACGAGCTGACTTACACGCAGGAAGAAGCGTGGGTGGTGTTGGAAGGTAGGTTGAGGGATCCGCAGGCGACGCGGCTGTGCGGGTTTGCGGTGTGGACACCGAAGGGGTACGACTGGGTATACCGCAGATTTATCGCGGATCCGGTGGAGGGCTATGAGGTGGTGCTTGCACAGCCCTTCGAGAACCGTCATCTTCTGGCGCGGGTTCCTGATTTCTACGAGCGACTGAAACAGAGCTACGATCCGAAGTTTTACCAGCAGGAGGTACTCGGCGAATACATCAACATTCACGGCGGCCTCGTTTACCACATGTTCCGGCGATCGGATCATGTGACGGATGTGCAGGTGAGGCCATTCCTGCCCCTGTTGTGGGCGCTGGACTTCAACGTGGATCCGATGTGTTCGGTGGTGGCTCAAGTGGAGGGGCAAACGATTTACGTGGTGGATGAAATCGTGTTGCCGCGTGCTACGACGGAAGAAGCGTGCGAAGAGTTTCATTCGCGGTTTCCGCGGCATCCAGCCGGGATCGTGATCTACGGGGATGCCTCGGGGAATTATCTGAAAACCACCGGCTGGACGGACTATCAGGTGATTCGGGAGTACTTCAGGCGCGCAGGCTACCAGAACGTCAGGTACCGAGTGCCACGGGCGAATCCTCCGGTGCGTGAGCGAGTGGCGCTTTTGAATGCGAAGTTCAAGAGCGCCGCGAACGAGAAGCACATTTATATCAGCTCGCGATGCCGAGAGCTGATTAAGGACCTGGAAGAGGTCACTTATAAGCCGGACAGCACGGTGATTGACAAGGAGAAGGACTATCGGCGGACGCACCTATCGGACGCTCTGGGCTACCTTGTGTGGCAGGAGTTCCGGCCGGGGCCGGAGCCCGGCGAGAGAGGGGAAAGTCTGCTGTGAAGCTGGGGCCGGGAAGCGAGAAAGGACTGAGGGATGCGGAACCTGGACAAAGAACATCCGGAATACAGCGCCCGGAAGGCGATGTGGCAGCTCTACCGGGATCTGTATGTGGGTGGAGAGCAATTGAAACAGCGGGCCGGCGCGTATTTGGTGCGGCGGCAAAAGGAGCCGCTTGCCGTCTATCAGGAGCGGTTGGCTCGGGTTTTTTACGAGAACTACATCGGTTCGATTATTGATTGGTATGCGGCGACGGTTTTTCGGCGGGAGCCTGTGCTAACGTTCGAGGGGAATGATCATACGGCGCGGGCGTTTTTCAGCGAGTTCGCTGAGGACTGCGACCGGAAGGGCACCTCATTGAGCGATTTTTTCCGGCGGGTGCTGGTGGATGCTCTGGTGAGCGGGAAGGGGCTGGTGGCCGTTGATTTTCCGCGGGCGGCGTCGAAGCCGAGCAACCGGGCGGAGGAGGAAGCACTGGGTTTATCGCGGGCGTATCTGGTGCGGTACGGAGCTGAGGAGCTGATTAACTGGGGCTACGATGAGGCCGGGAACTACGAGTGGGTGGTGTTGAGGACCCAGGATCTGAGGCAGGAGACGCCTGGCGAGGGGGACTGGGTGAGGGAAACGCGGTGGATCTATTACGACAAAGAGCGCTACGAGATCCAGCGCGCCCGAGTGGGCAAGGATGATCGTGAGCGGCGGGAGGTCGTGGCGGCGGGACGTCACGGCCTGGCGGCACTAAGGCAAACGCCGGTGTTCGAGCTCAAGGTGAGCGAGGGTCTGTGGTTGATGAACAAGGCGGCGCTGCTGCAGCTCGAGCATCTGAATAAGTCGAACGCGCTGTCATGGGCGTTGACTATGGGTTTGTTCGCGATGCCAGTGGTTTACTCCGAGCGTGATTTCAAGCAGGTGGTGGGCGAATCATATTACCTTCAATTGGGGCCGGAAGACCGGTTTGGATGGACCGAGCCGGAGGGGAAGGTGTATCAGATTGCGATGGACAATCTGATTCGGCTTAAGGACGAGATTTACCGCGTTTGTTATTTGATGACCCAAGCCGGAGGGGGGCTGGCGAGCGGCATTCCACAGTCCGGGATCAGCAAACAACGGGACTTCAGCATCACGCAAGAGGTGCTGCGGGCGTATGGGGATGCGGTGAAGGACGTGGCGAAACGGGTGCTTCGGGCGATCGCTGCGGCGAGACAAGACGGGATCAAGATCGGAGTGTCCGGTCTCGACGAGTTTGATATCGGGGAGTTTGCCGGGGAGCTGGACGAGGCGGAGCGACTGCTGCGATTGGGGATTCAATCGAAGACGCTGCGGAAGCAGGTTTTCAAGAAACTTGTCTTCAAATATCTGTGCGACGTGAGTCAAGAAATCAAAGAGCAGATAGCGCGGGAGATCGAGGCGGCGGTGGAGGCGGACTCATGAGAAGGTTTCTTAGCTTACAGAGAGGAGAGTAAACGGTAATGGAGGCAAAAGGGAGAGAGGCGATGGAGCCCAGGGAGTTGGACGAAAGGAAAGCGATGATTCGCGAAGTCATCGAGGAGTTCCTACGGAGGGAACAGGCGAAGACGGAGCCAGCCTATAAGGCGGAGCTGCTAGAGGAGAGGAAGAAGCGAGAGGCGCTGGAGCGACGCCTGAACGAGCTCGTGGAGGAGAACCAAAGGCAAAGGCAGTTGAGGGAGGAGGCCGAGCGGAGCGCGGCGATTCGTGCGGAGTTGCAGAGGCTGGGGGTGGCTAAGGTGGACTTAGCATTCCGAGCCGTGAAGGACGACATCTATCGGACGGAGGATGGACGATTGGCGGCGCGGAGCGAGAATGGCGAGGTGGGGCTGAGGGAGTATCTGGCCCGGTTCGTGCAAGAGAACCCTGAGTTCCTGCCGGCGCGGATCACTGGGGGATCGGGTACGGCTGAGGGGTATCGGGGGATGCTGGGACTGGGAGGAGGAGTGGAGCTGGAGAAGATTCGCCCGGGGATGAGTCGCGAGGAGGCGGAGAAGGCGCGGGAGGAAATCGTCCGGATCGCATCACAGATGCTGGGCAGCCGCTGACGACCAAATCCGGGACGGCAAGACAGAGCTTTCGGGGCCTGACAGGCGGAGACGAGTTGGGCATATGGCCGGAGACGGGGCGTCGGCCGCTGCTTGGGGTTCGTTGGGAGCGCGGTGTCCAGACTCCACGGGGCCGGGGAGCGGCCGAATCGGGGTTGACGAAAATCTAGGCTGCTCGAGGCCTTGGGCACTGGGGTGGGGGAGCGTGGCGCGATAGTCCCGAAAGCATCTTCGCGGCGCCGGGGAGACTGTGAAGCTGCATGCCCAGGATGGCATGCGGAAATGCCTTAAAAGGTTGACCGCGAGGCGGGACCTAAAAAGGACCGGTCGCGGCATTTGAAGTGAAGGAGAGAGGATGCCTGCAATTACATCGCAGAACGTGGCCAACGCGATTGTGAAGCTGGTGGCGGCGGATGCGCTGCCGACGCTGATCGGGAACCTTGTCATGGGGAACCTAGTCAATCGCGACTTCGAACCGACCCTGGCGCAGGCTGGGGACACGGTCAACGTGCCGATACCGCCGACGCTGGTGGCGAACAATCTGGCGGAAGGCGGGACGGTGCAACCGCAGAATCCAAGCCTGGGGAACGCGCAGATCGTGCTGAACACGCACGCTGAGGCGACGTTTCAGGTGCCGGATGTGACCAAGGTGCTGGCAGTGCCGGACCTGCTGAAGCTGTACATGCAGCCGGCCATGGCGGCATTAGCCGAGAAGATCGAGACGGATCTGCTGAATCTTTACGCTGAATTGACGGCCAACCCGCCGGTGGGTACGCCTGGGATGCCGATTACGGAGGCGGTTGTGGACGCGGCCGAGACGGCGCTGTTCCAGGCGAAGGTGCCGGCCAGCGAACCGAAATATCTTGTGGTGGACGCAGCCACTTACTCGCAATTGCGACAAATTCCGCGGTTCAGCGAATTCCAGACGGCGGGTGAGGCTGGACTTCGCGCCTTGATAGACGGGACGGTTGGGAAGATCAAGGACTTCTATGTATTCCGTTCCCAATTCGTGGCGAAGACCGGAAGCTCGCCGGTAACGACGCACAACATCGCGTTCGCGCGGAGCGCGTTCGGGTTGGTGATGAGGCGACTGCCTCAGCCGCTGCCGGGCACAGGCGCGATTGCGGAGTATGCGGAGCTGGGCAATTTCGGGATGAGAGTGATCATGAGCTATCAGCCTAACACGCTGGCGCAGCAGTTCACAGTGGATGTGCTGTACGGTGTGGCGGTGTTGCGCAATAACTTTGGCGTGCAGGTGAACACCTAAGTGAGGTGCTGCGGGTTGTGAGCCGGCGGCGGCAGAGTTGCGGTTCACGACCCGTAGCGCTTCGAGAGGGAGGACGGAGAGGCGATGGATTTGAAAGCATACTACCGAAAAGTGCGAGAAATCGAAGCCAGCATTGAGGATGAATACCCGATCGTGGTGAGCAAGGAGACGCCCGACGGCGGCCGGGAAGGCGTGTGCAGCGAGGCGCCTCGAAGGGTGGCGGCGCGGATGCTAGCGGAGGGGAAGGCACGCCTGGCGACGGAGGAGGAAGCCGCGGCCTTTCGAGAGAAGGTGGCTGAGGCAAGGAGGCTTGCAGAGCAGCAGGTGGCGGCGAGCCGAGTGCAATTCACAGTGGTGTCGGAGGCGGAGCTAAGGGCTTTAAAGGCGGCCTTACGATCACCGAAGGGATAGAGGTTAGCTATGGCGTTATTCACGGACGGCCTTCTCGTGGACATCGAAGAACTGGTGGGCTACGAGTCTTCGGTTCTAGAGACCGCGCGCGCGGAAGGGATCGAGCTTGGTGTGAAACTTGTGCTGGCGCAAGAGGAAGTGGGAGTTGCGCTGAGGCGGTTCCTGGCGCAACAGGGGGCGTACGAGGTCAGTTTAGGGCAAGTAGTGGCAACCGACGCGATGAGGAAATGGCACGCCTTCCAGACGCTGGCGTTGTTCTACCGGGACGCCTACAGCAGTCAGTTGAATGACAGGTACCTGGCCAAGTGGAAGGAGTGGGAGCGGATGGCAGAGTGGGCCAGCACGGCGCTGTTCGACATCGGAGTGGGCGTCGTAACGCGGCCGGTGCCGAAAGCCGCACCCCCCCAGGCGAGCATCGTTCCTGCGGGGCTAGCCGGGGCTACCTATTACATCCGTGCGGCCTGGGTGAACTCAGAAGGGGCCGAGGGCGCAGTAAGCGAGCCGTCCATCGTAACAACGGCGGACGGGCAGGGGCTGACCGTCCGTGCGGGCGATCCGCCGCCCGGGGTAAGCGGTTGGAATCTGTACGCAGGATACTCCTTGTCGGAGGTCACGCTCCAGAATCCGACGCCCATTCGCACAGAGGAAAGCTGGACGATCGAAACTCCGGGCCTGGTAACGGGGCGCAAACCAAGCTTGGGCCAGAGCGCAGAGTATTACATCCAACGAGGTGGAGCACAGCGTCGGGAAGGAGCCAACGATCCCGCGATCTTGTGGTTGCTGAGGGGTTGAGAGAGGACGGTAAGGGAACGATGGCCGGCGTTGGACAGACAGCGACAAAGATAACGGCCGAGTTATTGAGGCATCCTCTGGGCCTACCGGCTGCGGTCGCAGCGGTCGCCGAGCGCGAGCGGATCGAATTGAGAACGATTGATGAGGCACAGATCGCTACTCAGAACGTGGCCTCGGAGATTGCGGAACGCGGTGTGGGCGTGAAATACCCGGCTATCTACGTGTACTGCGAGGGGCTGGCCAACCTCAAGCGAGAAAAGTTTCGCAGGTTTTCGGGCAAGGCTTTCATGACGATCGAAGTCCGAGTCAGCGACGACAGGCTGGAGGAGGCGGCGGGTCAATTGCAGTATTATGTTGAGGCTATTACCGATGTACTGGAGCAAAATTGCGGGGAATGGGCGCCGGGGATTTACTATACAGGGGGTTATAAAGCGGAGTTCGGACCGTTGAAGCATGGGGGAAAAAATTACTTGCAAGCGGCAAAGGTCCGTTTTGAACTGGACGCAAGCGTCGGCTAGAGTGGTGAAAACTGAAGGAGGCACATCATGGCATTTTACGTATCATCGAATGCAAACCGCTGGTATGTGGCGCTCGAGCCGGAATACGGCCAGGTACCGAGTATTGAGAGTATGAACCGAATCCCGGCGGTGAAACTTACCGCGCGACAGGATTGGGAGAAGCGCGAGCGGCGGGACAAAACGGGAAGCCGAACGTTCGCGGGCCTGCCGGCGGGATTGAGGAAACGAAGCAACTTCGTGTTGCGGACGTACATGACGTCGTGGGTGGACGGCCCCGAACCCAGCTATGGTCCGCTGTTCCGTGCGGCTCTGGGCGGGGGGCCGGAGGTTTTCGCAGGCGGTGTAGCTGCGGAGGGCTGCACGGCGTGGATGTTGCGGTTTGCGGCGCCGCACGGCCTTGCGGAAGGGCAAGCGGTGACGTATGGAGGCGAGTTGCGGTTCGTCGCGTCAGTTGCCGACGCGACCAGCGTGACGCTGAGTGCGCCGTTTAGCACGGCGCCGGCCGCGGGCGCACAGATAGGACCGACGGTAACCTACCGGCCGGCATTGGAGCTGCCGAGCGTGAGCATCTTCGATTACTGGACGCCGGCAACGGCCGTACAGCGGGTGGTGTGTGGGGCGGCGGTTGATATGTTGCGTGTTCGGGTGAATGCTGACTATCACGAGTTTGAGTTTCGGGGGCTGGCGAAAGACATCATTGACAGCGCGAGCTTTGCCGCGGGCCAAGGAGGGCTAACGAGCTTTCCGGAGGAACCTGCTCTGGGGCAGTTCGACTACACCATCATCCCGGGGCACTTGGGACAGGTGTGGCTGGGAAGCACGCCGCAACGATTCTGCACGCTGACGGAGGCAGAGGTGACGGTGGAGAACCACCTGGAGGCGCGAGACCGAGAGTTTGGGTGCGGGGAGCTCCGCGGGGTCTGTCCTGGTATGCGATCCGTGAGGCTGGACCTGGAAATTTACGAGAGGGATGACGAGGCCACGAGGTCTCTTTACGAGGCGGCCAGGCAGAGGTCGCCGATGGGGGTGATGTTTCAGCTAGGGGAAGCGCCGCGGCAGCTTTTTGGGATCTACATGAAGGGGTTGGTTGTAGAAACTCCCGAGTTTGACGATGGGGAGGCGCGGCTGCGATGGAGGTTTTCGGACTGCCGCGCGCAAGGGACCGTGGACGACGAAGTCTATATTGCGTTCGGCTAACGAGGCGGAGGGAGGAGAGAGCCACCGTGGACTATCGGAGCGCGAAGGTTGTAGATTCCAAGCGTTTCCCCGGCGTGAAGCTAACCATACGGAAGATTTCGTTCGGTAGGAGGATTGAGTTACTGAAGCAGGTATGGGAATTGATCGGGCGGATAAAATTCCTGGAGTCGGGAAACGATCCGAGAGAGAAGCTCGAGGCAAGTCTACTGGCGAGCGAACTGGACCGGCTGTATCTTTTGTGGGGGCTGGAGAGAGTGGACGGCCTTCAGGTAGACGGGGCGCCCGCTACGCCGGAGTCCCTGGTGGAAGCGGGTCCTGAGGAGCTTTGTGGGGAAGCGCTGCGGGCTATCAAGGCGGAATTCGGACTGAGTGAGGAAGAAGAAAAAAACTAGTCATCGCCTTCCACTTTGAGTTGTCGGGCCAGGCCGGGTGGAAGTGCGAGGATTGTCGTGCGCGAGGCCTGGAGCGGAAGCGGCGTTGCGGGTGGCTAGGCGCTTCGGCGGAGGAAGGAGACAGGGTTGTGTGGGCGCGAGGCGGCGTGGGAACGGTGCAGTGTCCAAGGTCAGTAATTAGCGGGGAGAGCGTGTCTTACGTGGAGCATTACATGGCGTGGAGGAAGCTGGGGGGCATGAAGTTGGAGGAGATGGAGGCCCGGCAAGCGCACGCATTCTTGATTCTGGAGCGGGAGCTGGTAAAGATCCATGGCGAGCAACGACGGTAGCTGGACGCTGGTGACCTGGTTGGTTGACCGGACTGGCGCACACAGTCCGGAAGGAGTGCTGAGAGAGGTCAGCACGGGGCTGTGGCCGCCGCAGGTGGAAGGATTCGGCGAGGCGGTACGGCAACTCTCGTTTCAATTGGAGCAGCTACGGGGCACGAGCGAGCTTCAAACTGAGGCGGTATTTCAGAATACAGAAGCGGTCATCCAGAACACGGTGGCGCAGGCGAGCGGAGGCAAGAGTTCGACCGCTTCGAGCGTGGGACAAGCAGTCGGGCGCGTACTAAGAAGCGGGTTAGGTTTGGCGCCTTTGTTGACGGGACTGCTGGGCTTGTTCAGGCGGGAGCCGTCCGGCGGTTCGGCGCCGGCGTTGGTTTCGTACGAGCGTCCGCCGGCGATCCACTTCGAGGGCTTGATAAACAGGAGTGGGGAATCAGGGCGGACACTCAGCTTGCCCGGCTCTACCGGGGCTTCCCAGAGTAGCCCGGAATGGTCGTGGGCCAGGAAGCTGGTGGTCCGCGATGGCGCAATGCCGGAGCGCGGTCCGGTGATGGCCGACGGGAGCGGACCGTGGACGCCGCGCTGGGGCTGGGATAAAGAAGCCCGGCGGGTGGAGGCGCCTGTGAACGTGACCGTAGAAGTGCGAGCTCTGGACAGCCGATCGTTCCTGGAACACAGTGAGGACATTGCCAGAGCGGTCCGGGAGGCCATGCTGCATTCTCATGCGCTGAACGATGTAGTGAGCGAGTTATGAACGAATTTCCGAGGCTGAAGACGGGGGCCAAATGGCAGTACCCGACGACCAAGCTACTCGAGTTCAAAACTACGGTCATGAAATTCGTTGACGGTAGCGAGCAGCGTTACCGAGAAATGGCGGGACCGCTACGGCAATGGAGCGTGGAGCTGCGTTTGCTGGACGAGCAAGAGTGGCAGGCCATTCAGGGATTGTTCGAAGCCAATGACGGGGCGTATGGAAAGTTCGCCTTCGGCGATCCGTGGAACGAGAGCGAACAGGTAGAGTGCAGTTTTGGAAGCGATGAGTTGCAGATGGAGCTGGAGGGCGAGTCTCAAGTCCGCTCAGTCGTGAAGCTAAGAGAGAACAGGGTGTAAGAAGATGCTGTGCTTTCCGCAACTCGAAAGCGGCGCACTCACACAGTTCCCGCTCCGACGTTGGATCCGGAAAAGGACGATTTGCACCAGACAGGCCGACGGCAGGGTGTGGAAGCTGTCCGACTGGCAATCGCAACAGATGGAGTGGGAGATGGAGCTGAGCGGGTTAACCGCCGAGGAGTTGGAAGCGATCGAAGCGCTTTTCCGGCAGGTAGAGGGGAGGCGAGACAATTTTGTTTTTCTGGATCCGGCAGACAATCTTCTAACGTGGAGCGAGGACTTACAGCGAGAGGCTTGGGCGCGGGACCCGTACATGGAGGTGAGAGCGGGGATCGGCGATCCTTTGGGAACGAACGGCGGGGCAGAGTTGAGGAACAGCGGGCCTGTTCCGCAGTGTGTGCAACAGGCCCTCGCCGTTCCGGGTTGGTTTCAATACTGCCTGAGTTTGTGGGTGCGGAGTCGGGAAGGTCATGAGGTGACACTGTTTGCTCGGAGCGGCACGGCAGCGTCAACACGGACGGTGCGGGGGGGCACGAGCTGGCAGCGGGTGGTTCACCCGGTGAGGCTGGCGTGCTCAGACGAGCTGGTCAGGTTCGGTTTAGAGCTGGCCCCGGGAGCTAGCGCCGAGGTGTTCGGGATCCAGGTAGAGGCGCAGTGTGGGGCGTCGGCTTACAAGAAGACGACCGGGCGGGGAGGAGTGTACCCGGAAGCGAGATTTTCCGAGGACGTACTGGCGATGAGGGCGGAGGCGCCGAACTACTACTGCTCTCGGATCCGGATTGTTTCAAGAATCTGAAGGCGGCAAAGAACAGGTTGGCTTATGGAGACGATCGCGGCGCTGAAGGAACGAGAGATCACTGAGACCCCGCTGCTGCTTTTCGAGTGTGAGCTTCCGAACGGGATGGTGGAACGGTGGAGCACACACCAGGTGGAATTTGAACAAGCGACTTACGAGGCGCGGGTGTTGCGGCACAGCGTCTTCGAGCTTCGTTCCGCGCCGGAGGATGGCATTGATACGGTCGCAAAAATCACGATCGTACTCGCCAACACGGACTCCCGCTTTTCGCAGATTGAGAGAAACATCGGGTGGAAAGGAAGCCGCATAAGGGTACGGTTTGTCTTCTTCGATCTGAAGGCGGGGCAAGCGGCCTCCGATAGTCGGATTGTGTTTGAAGGCATTGTGGATTCGCCGGGGGAAATCACAGAAGCTACCTTTCGTTTGACAGCGACCAATGCTCTGAGCTTACAGCGCGTGTTGTTGCCGGATGTTCGGATCCAACGAAGGTGTCCGTGGAAGTTCCCGGCGACCGCCCTCCAGAGGGAGGAGGCGATCACGGGGGGAGCGAAAGGCGCGTACTCCCCCTTTTTCCGTTGCGGGTACTCGGCCGACCAGCCGGACGGCGTCGGGAACCTGGACGGGGCGGAGCCGTTCGCCTCTTGTGACCACACACGGTTGCAGTGCGAAGAGCGGGGGATGTTTCGTGAAGATAGGGCCGGCAGGCCGACTCGCCGCTTCGGCGGGATCGAATACGTGCCCCCGACTACCCAGGTGCGGGCCTATGGGGAGAAGGGCTATTACTTTTCCCAGGCCCTCGAGAACGAAGCTCGTTACAACGATTTCGTCCCGCTGGTGTACGGCACGGTTTGGTGTGCTCCTCTCATCGTGTTTGCGAAGAACGACGGTAACCTGACACGGATGGAAGTGTTGATCGGCATGGGCGAGATAGAAGGGGTGCTCAAGTTGGTGGTCAACGACATTGAAGTGCCGGCGGGCGAGCTAAACAAGGACATGACCGGCACGGGGTGGTGGAACGTGATCAGCCTCGGAAACCGGACGGGGGGCTTTAACCTCGATTATGTAGACGCTCAAGGGCAGCCGCTGGGGGATCCATACGGGAGCATGGCCGCCTTGTCGGTGGTGGTACCCAATCGGATCAACGACGGACGGCACTTGCCGAAGATCCAGGCGTTGGTTCAGGGTCTCAAGCTCGCGCAATACGGGAGTGACGGCTCGTATCTTGGAACGAGCTTTACGAACAATCCGGCGTGGATCATTCTGGACATTTTGAGGCGATGCGGTTGGGATCTCGAGCAGATTGACATCAAAAGTTTCGCGGAGACTGCTAGCTACTGCGGAGAATTGATCGAAACGCGAGACCTCTACGGGCGCGTGGTCAGTGTGCCCAGGTTTCAGTGCAACCTGGCGATCAGGAGCAGGCGAAGCGCGGCGGAGATTATCCGCGGTATTCGGACCGCATCCCGCCTCTATCTGACATACAATACGGCAGGCAAGTTGGAGCTACGGTGCGAGAACGCACTGGCTTTACAGCAGCCTGAGAAACCAGAGGGCACCAATAGCCGGGAGCCACTGGATGGGGGTTGGCCAGCATACGAATTTGGCGACGGCACGAACGGGTACTCGGGGATTCTGAGGCGAGAGAACGGCGAGCCGACGCTCCGCATATGGTCGCGAAGCGCTGTTGAGACACCGAACCGGTTGACGGTGGAGTTTCAGGACGCGTTCAACGAGTATCAGCAGGACAGCCTATCGCTGGTAGATTTGGAGGACGTGCTACGAGTCGGACGGGAGATCAGTGCGACGTTGCCGGCATTGGGCTTGCCGAATTTCGATCAGGCAGCGCGGATTGTGAAATTTCACCTGGACAAATCGGTAGAGGGCAATGTATACGCTGAATTTGAAACGAGCGTAAAGGGGTTTGGTCTGCGGCCGGGGGATCTGATCACGCTGACGTACCTGAAGGAGGGGTTCGATCGGCAGCCGTTTCGCATTCTGAAGGTAGCGCCGGGAGCTAACTATGGGCGGGTTTTGATTACGGCGCAGATTCATCGGGATGAATGGTACCGTGACGACAACCTCAGCGAAGGGGGTACGACGGGGGTGAGGAGAAGAAGGAGCGGTGAGGTTAGATTGCCGCGCTCCCTGGGTGGGCTGGTTGTAGACGAGCACGGGGCGCAGCAATTTGAGATCCGGGAGAGGTTTGTGGAGGAGGCGGACGGGCAGGCCGCTCTCGCGTTGGAGGTGGGGTTTGCTGCGCCCAGGCGGCCCGGGGTTTCGCGGGCCGAGATTCCGCTCGTCAGCCTGGCGGTCGAAGTGGAAACGGTAGGTGGAGAGTTGGCGGGGGGACAGACGCTGTACTACGCCGTGAGCGCGGTGGACGAGGCGGGCGAGGAGAGTGACCTGTCATTTGCGGTGAGGGTGGTGATCCCTGCGGGTTCAGACCAGAACCGAGTAAGGTTGAAGGGATTGTGCTTTTGTTCGAACACGGCGAGTTACAACGTGTACCGGGGCCCAAGCCCCGCACAGTTGCTAAGGATCGCAGAAAATCGTGAAATCGAGACGGAGTTCGTTGACAGCGGCTTGCCCTACACTGCGACTTTACCGCCCGACCCGAATTTCGACCACGGAAACTTCTATTGGAGATGGGAGCTCCAACCGGAGTATGCGGCGACGATTCATGGCCGGGACCGGATTGGGAGCACGGAGGCTCAGATGGCGCCGGGGGCCTACGAGGGGATGACGGTCCGCATTACCCGGGGGAGGGGGGCGGGACAGGAACGGGCTGTTGTGGCAAACGATGCGACAACATTGATCGTGAGTCCAGCGTGGGCGATTTCCCCCGACAGCACGAGTTACTTTGTGGTGGCAGAGGCGGGCTGGCACTTTGCTGCGAAAGCAGCGTCCAGTCCGGTGGAGTTTAATGTGCCAAACCGGCTGGGGGCGACCGTGCATGTGATGGGGGTATCCGCCAACGCGCGGGAGGAGGAGTGTCCGCGGGAGCTGGCGGTGGTGACCCGGTGGCAGCTACGCGGAGAGAACGCACCGTTCGATCTCAGCGTTCCCGGCAAGCCCATGTTCGCCTTGGAGCTGAAAGGCGGCGGCACAGTGGAGCTGTGCGGTATCTCGTTCCAAGATTTCGAGAACACCCGCACGATCAGCGCGGGCACCCTAACCGTCCACTTCTGGGATGAGCTGAGCAGCCCGACGCCGTACGAGTTAGCGGCTGCGATGGAGGAGGAGGCGTATTCTTTGACGCTTACGATGGCCGGCGTCGGGCAGGTAGAAGGGCTGCTTCAAGTGGACGGAGAGGTAATGAAGATCGTGGGGGTGGAGGACGGCGGGATTCGTTACCTGGTTGAAAGGGGGATACACGGCTCCCAGGCGTCAGCGCACGAGGCAGGCGCCCGAGTGTACCACCTTCAGAAGAAAGTTTTCGTCGTGCCCTTCGTACGGGAGTTTTTCGGCAGCCGGGCGAGTGGAAATTACGCGCACCCGATTTACCTGCCGGATGTGCGAATCGCGAGCGCCGAGTTCACTGTCAGGAACATCCACGGTGACAGCGAGGCGGCGTTTGCCTGCTTTACGAACACCTCCGATCGTGGCTTAAGGACGCTTTCCGGTGGGCAAATCGCGTTTCAAGTGGAAGGATTCCTGGCGATTCAAACGGACGCCACGCCGGTCTTTGTGGTGCAGGACACACACAGCGTAAGAGACGTGTTCGCAGTGGTGGCTGAACCGCCGACCGACACGGGGATCGAGCTCAGAGTGCGGCAAAACGAGGAGACTTATTGCACGTTGAGGATTGAGGCAGGGGAAACGCTCTCCAACGTTGTTGACGGTTTCGGGCTTCCGCCGCTGCGAGCTGGGGCGCAGCTCCATCTGGACGTGCTGGCCGTTGGGGCGGTTACCCCTGGGCGAGACCTGACGGTGACGCTGCGGTTATGACCAAGCCGGGCTGCGAAGATGGCAGAGACATTGGAAAAACTGAGGCCGGACCGGGATCTTCAGTGCTATTTCGAGCGCCCGTCCGCGGTTGGGGCGCTTTCCGAAGCCCACGCAGGCGGGTTCACCTTATCGGGGGTCTTCCGCCAACAGTTCGACTGGATCGTATTGGAGTGGAACCGGGATAATCCCATCGAGCACCCTGCGCTTCGTAACCTTCCAGATGGTGATCTCAGCGGATTGGTGCTTTCCTACGAAGAGCGGCGCACCAATTGCATACCTATAGACTCAGACCTCTATCCGACGGTTGACTGGCCGTACTTGCGGGTGTGGACGGAAGAGCCGGAGGGACCTGGCTTTTACAAAGTGCCACTGAAGGAGTACGCGACGCCTGTTGAGGGGCAGTACGCGCCCGCGTGGGCGGAGTTTGAGCTGCGCGGAGTCGTAACACCGGGCGACTACGTGGGCGTGGCATGGCTATGGGAACATCACACGTATCAAATTGTCGAGGGCGATACGCTGGAGACGGCGGTGGAGCACCTGGTCGAAAGTGTGAACACGTTCTCCGAGACCATGCGCGCGACGCGAAGCGGAAGCAGGCTACGACTGGTGTACGTGGGCGTCGGCCAGACATTGGAGACCAGCACAACGGGAGCGAACGGCAATCGGGTGGGGGCCTACGGATTCGTCGCGGGCGCGAAAACAGAGTGGTGGGAACCATGGCACCAAAGGTTCCAAGGCGGAACCTCACCTAGCAAGTGGCGTATTGTCCTCGACTTTACCAACCTACGGGACATCAACGGACACCTGGTGCCGACAGGCTCAGTGCGGAAACTCCGCTGGACTTACGCAGCAGATCTCCAGCTTGGAGAGTTCGAGCCGACGGAGTTTCAGGTCACGGTTAGTAACTGGGTGGTGTCAGGCTCAGGCCGGAGGTATCAGGTGGCGGGGAGTGGCAGCCGACGAATCGAAGATGATTCGCGAGAAATCCGGTATTTCGGAGAGTGGGTAAGTGCTGTGGGAAATTATTCCGGTGGATCCATACACTACACCACCGAGGTGAACGCAACTTGCAGTTGCACGTACCGAGCAGACCGAGCGCACGAGTTGTACCTGGGAGTGCGCCGTGCGTCCAACAGCGGCGAGATCGCAGTCAGTATTGACGGCGGAGCGGCGACCACAATGAAGCTTGGCATTGCGGGTGAAGACGTGCTCGCGAGGGTGCGGTTGGGGGCGTTCGATGCGGGGAACCACACGGTTACGGTGACGAACCTGGGCCCGGCGGGAAGCTACCTGTATCTTGATTTCGTGGAGGTGGTCGTCCCGACGGAGACGCTGCCGGAAGTAGCCGTGGAGGAGAGGCTTGCCGTGGCAACGGATTGGGACACCGACCACTCGTTGGCGGTAGCGCCTGAGCGAACGGCATGGATGATTCACTCGCTCGGCTTCGGAGGTCGGGTAAATCACTATGTTGGTGCGCTTTGGTTTTATGAGTTGGAGCGCGTCGGGCACCAGTACGCATCGGTGACAGTCGAATTCATCGGAGAGCCTGTGTTCAGTGAGATTACGGAATTGCGCATTGGTCGGGTGGGTGAGCCGCCGGAAGCGGACACCGTGCTAACGCACTTGAACGTTATCGGGGACACGGCGGAGAGGATTGCCAAGGCGTTTGAGCTGGAAATTAACCGGGGCTACACGGCGGTGCGTGCGGAAGCTCAGGGGACGAGGCTGACGATTTTCGCGCGCATGATGGGAGCTGCGGGCAACGAGATCACTGTCTCGGGGAGCCCGGTTGCCGGGCAGTTCATCGTTCAGGTAAACAATCCGACGATGACTGGCGGCGTGGATGGTGAGTGGCGGACAAACCTGGCTGCCAGTCCGCGACTGAACCGGGCGGCACGTGATTGGCACAGGGCGTACTTTCGGGCATTAAAGGAGCTGGGATTAGAGGCCGTAGCGGCCTTTAGCATGGAGATTCAGCACGGCGATCCGAGTGAGAAAGCGGGGGTTGCACAACGATACCCGGACGGTGCTCCTGTGGTGGTGAACACGCCCGCATTGCAAACGAACTTCTCGCCGGCGAGCTTGGCGTTCTGGCGGGAGGTCTACCGAGAGATGGCGACTTTGATGAAGGAAGCTGGGTTGGAGCCATATCTGCAATTCGGAGAGGTCCAGTGGTGGTACTTTCCCAATGGTGCGGGCATGCCTTATTACGACACGTACACTCGCGAATCTTTTCGTAGCCTGTACGGCCGCGAGATGGCGGTGATTCCGAGCAATGATGCGTCGCCTTCCGAGCACCCGGAGGAGGCGGCATTTCTTTCGTCGCTGGTGGGGCAGTTCACGCAGGAGATCATAGAGTACGTGCGCCAGACGTTGCCGGAGTGCCAGTTCGAGGTGCTGTACCCAACCGACGTGAACGGACCGGCTTTCAATCGCGCAGTGAACCTGCCTGTCAACTACTGGACAGCCGAGACCCTGGCCGGCTTCAAGACGGAAAGTTTTCTCTTCACTCACGGACGCAACCTTGACAAGGCGCTGGAGTCCATCAGGGTTCCGGAGGCTCTAGGATTTCCCGTTCATAAACGATCCCATCTCATCGGCATAAGCGACTACACGACTCCCTGGCTGAAAGAGGCGAGGCTGGCGCGAGCGGAAGGTGTGAGGACGGTCGTGCTGTTCGCTCTGGATCAATTCTGCCTGATCGGATATCCGGCGCCGTTGCAAGAGGGAACGCGGCGTGCGGTCTGGCTCGGATAGACGGCTTCGACAAGGGGCCGTCAACTGAGCTATGCTTCTTTTCTGAGCCTTGCTCTGGATCCATAACGTCTCCAAGATGTTTCGCCTGTACCGGCGGCCCGCCGACCGGATCCTGGAGATCTTCCCTTTCTATCCCAAGCGACATAGCGAAGAGTTTTGGGCCCTTCGTGACATCAACTTGACTGTGGAGCGGGGTGAAATCCTGGGAATCGTGGGCCCGAACGGCTCAGGTAAGAGTACGCTACTGGGTATTGTCAGCGGGATACTCCGCCCCACAACGGGGCGTGTGGTTGCGGAAGGGCGTATCGCGGCATTACTCGAATTGGGCGCGGGATTCAATCCGGAGTTTACGGGGCGTGAGAACGTCATTCTGAACGGGGAGCTCATGGGTTTGTCGCGGCGGGAAATCGAGGCGGCACTGCCGCGTGTGGAAGCGTTTGCTGAGATCGGAGAGTTCATGGGGCGTCCCGTCAAAGAGTACTCGACCGGGATGTACGTGCGTCTGGCATTCGCGGCGGCGATCCATACGGAGCCGGACATCTTGGTCGTGGACGAGGCCCTGGCGGTAGGCGACGCGGCGTTTGCGAATCGCTGCATTCGAAAATTCGAAGAACTCAAGCAGAGGGGCGTGACTATCCTCTTCGTTTCGCACGACCTGGGACTGGTGAAGCGTCTGGCGCACCGCGCGATTTTCTTGGTAGGCGGGCGAGTGGAAGCCGAGGGCAATCCAAGCGAGGTTGTGAACCGGTACGTGGGGATGGTGCTGGCGCGAGAGCTGGCCGAACTGGGGGAAGAGCCTGAGACAGGCCCGCGTGGCAGTTATCGGCATGGCGACGGCACGAGTACGATCGAGCAGGTGGAGCTGCTGGACGAGTGCTTGCGCCGGACGCGGATGGTGACCAGCGGACAGGTCGTCACCGTGCGCGTGCGAGCGGCGTTTCGCAAGGACTCCTCACAACCCGTGGTGGGCATCCTGGTGCGCAATCGCCAGGGCATGGACGTATTCGGAACCAATACGCGACTCGAAGGCCGGCGGCTGGGATTATTCCGAAAAGGCGACCGGCTGCAAATCGAGTTTCGGTTCGAATGCCGTCTGGTCCAGCAGGAGTACACGCTGACGGTGGCCACCCAGCATTGGGACGGAACCAGCCAGGACTGGCGGGACGATGTGCTAAGCTTTCGAGTCGTAGATCAAAAAGGGGCGGCGGGAGTGGTGAACTTCGAAACCGACATCCGCTGGTGGCGGGTTCCTGCATGATTTACGCAGGGGTCATTTCGGTCGTGGTGGTTGTTCTGCTCGCGGTGAGCGTGTGGAAGGCCAAGACCGTCCGTAGTCAGGCAGACTTTCTGGTGGCCGGCCGCAGGCTACCGTGGTCCGTACTGGTGTTTACGCTGCTGTCTTCCTGGATCGGCGCGGGCAGTTTGTTTGCGGGCGGTGAGAATGCTTACCGGCACGGGTTCGCCGCGCTGTGGCAACCAGCCGGGGGATGGCTCGGCTTACTGGTGATCTGGCGCATTGCGGGACGCGCCCGCCGGTTTGAGCAGTTCACGTTGCCGGATCTTTTGGAGATCCGCTATAACGCCACAGCGCGGGTATTGGCGACAGTGGCGATCGTCATCTCCTATACCATGATCACCAGTTACCAGTTCAAAGGCGGCGCTGACATTTTGCACTTGATTTTTCCGGAGCTGGACCGCGCCACCGGGATGTACATCATCGCCGCGTTCGTGATCGCCTTCACGGCGCTGGCCGGAATGGCCTCCGTGGCGTACCTGGACGTCATCATCGGGTGCCTGGTCACGGGGTTGATACTGTATGCGGCGCCCACGTTGCTCGTGAACCTCGGCGGGTGGGCGGAGGTTCGGCGCACTTTACCGGCCAGCCATTTTCAGGTGTTGGGAGAGCTGAAGCTGACGCAAGCGCTGGGGTTTACTTTGCCCACGATGTTGCTGCTGGTGGGAAACCAGGGCATGTACCAGAAGTTCTTCTCGGCGCGCTCAGAACGGGACGCGCGCCTGGCCGTCGCAGGCTGGATTGTGGGCACCGTAGTTCTCGAAACCATGATTGTGACTTTCGCCGTGTTGGGCAGCTCGCGATTCCATCCCGACAATCCTCGGGAGATCATCCCGATGACCGCACGCGTGGGCTTGGCCCCGCTAGCGGGAGCCCTGCTGTTGGGCGGGATCTTCGCGAAAATCATCTCCACGGCGAATAACTACCTATTTTCGCCAGCGAGCAATCTCATTCACGACATTTATGACCGTTTCATCAACCCTGGGGCTTCCGAGAGACAGAAGCTGATCGTCTCGCGCGGGATTGTGGTGGCTCTGGGCCTTTTTGCACTGGCGCAGGCTGCTCACTTTGAGTCCATTCTGCGAGCGGCTCTTTACGCCTATACAGTGTACGGTGCAGGCGTTACGCCCGTGGTGATGGCGGTATTCTTCTGGAGGCGGGCCACCGCTCAGGGCGCGATTGCCTCAATCGCTTCCGGAACTGTGGTTACGGTGGCGTGGAACCTGGCGGGGATTCGGTTCTTGGATGCGATTTACCCGGCGCTGGGGGCATCGCTGCTGAGCCTGATCGTGGTCAGCCTTCTGACGCCGCCTGCGGAAGAGCGATGGCGGGCGTTGATCGAGGAGGGTGTAGGCGTGGAGGCTGGTGCGAAGGGCGCGCGGTCGCGCAAGGGCGAGGACTGATGCAGTGGGAAGCTATCCAAGCAGCGCTGCGGAGCGAGAAGCTGGACGGGTGGCTGTTTTTTGATCATCACCAGCGCGACCCGATAGCCTACCGAGTTCTGGGTCTGACACCGGAGCGTGCGGTGACGCGCCGCTGGTACTACCTGATCCCCGCTGAAGGAGAGCCGCGGGGCCTGGTGCACCGCATTGAAGCCAATGTGCTCGATCGTCTGCCCGGGCCAAAAGAGCCTTATGCGAGCTGGCAGGAACAGATGGCGGGGCTGGGACGGTTGTTAGCAGGTTGCCGGCGAGTCGCGATGCAGTACTCGCCCAGGTGCACGATTCCACAGGTGGCGATGGTTGACGCAGGTACAGTCGAGTTAGTGAGGAGCTTCGGCGTCGAGGTCGTAAGTTCGGCGGATCTGGTGCAAATGTTCGAGGCTCGGTGGACCACGCGTAATCTCGAATGCCATCTCGAAGCGGCTAGAAGAGTGGACACGATCCGGGCGGAAGCCTTCCGTTGGGTGGCGGAGAAGCTGCGAACGGGCGCATCTGTTGGCGAGTATGCGGTCAAGGAGTTCATTCTGGAGCGTTTCGCCGCTGACGGCCTGGTGACAGACCACGGCCCCATCGTGGCGGCTGCGGCGAACTCTTCGAAGCCCCACTACGAGCCGCAGCCGGGCAGCGACCGCACAATCCGGCGAGGTGACGTACTTCTCATTGACCTTTGGGCCAAGCTCGCCGGGCCTGACGGGGTGTACTACGACGTCACCTGGGTGGGGTATTGCGGTGACGAGCCTCCGGATGCGGTACAGAACGTTTTCCGAGTGGTTGTTGAGGCCAGGGACCGAGCGGTGGCCTTGGTTCGAAGGCGAGTTCTTGCGGGTGACGAAATACGCGGCTTCGAGGTGGATGAGGCGGCGCGCGAGTACATAAGCCAACAGGGCTTCGGGTCTTACTTCACGCATCGGACAGGACACTCGATCGGGTCGGAAGTCCACGGCGCCGGCGCCAACATGGATAACCTGGAGACTCATGATGAGCGGCGCATCATTTCTTGGACTTGTTTTTCTGTGGAGCCCGGAATCTATCTGGGCGATTTCGGCGTCCGGTCGGAAGTGAATGTGTTCGTCGGAGACCGCGAAGTTCGCGTGACCGGAGAGATACAGACGGAGATCGTGAGAATCTAGACTTGCATTGGCGCAGGACACTGGCGGTTCTGGCGGCGCTCCTTTGGGCGGACTGGTGCGCGGCTCAACTCGTCGCTTACCAGCGCCAGGGCAACCCCTTCGATATGACACTGAGCGACGGTTCGGCGAAGCTGGAGTGGATCAGCTCATCGGCCTTTCGGTTCTGTCGGCACTGGACTCCGGACCGGACCGGGTGTCAGCCGGTACGGCAGGAGCCGACACCGGTGGACGTCAGGGATGGCGCGCAGCAGTTAGAGTTCGTGACCCAGTACCTCAGGGTCACAGTTGCGAAAGAGAATTTGCGGCTGGCGGTCTACGATCGAGAGGATCGCCTATTGATGGCGGATGCAGCGGCGCCTCAGTGGACCGGAAGTCAGATCATCCTCGAACGCGAGTTTGCGGAAGATGAGCGGTTTTGCGGTTTGGGCGTTGAGGGCTTTACCGAAGGGGAGTTCAGCCGAGGCCGGAAGGTCACTACTGGGACTGCTTTCTTGATCTCCACCCGGGGCTACGGGGAATACGTAGTGCATCCCGGCCGCGCGGTTTACGAGTTCGGAGCGCGGCGGCGGATCGAGGTTCCCGGTCGCCGCTCGGTGGAGTTCTTTTTTTACTACGGACCAAGCCCCAAGGAGATCCTGGAGGAACACGCCACGGTTTCCGCAGGCCTCGCCCCGCTGGACTCGGGTGATGTGAGCTCGTTGTCGCGGGTCCCTCAAGGGGCGGTTCTGTTGCCCGCGATGAGGGCCGGCTGGGAAGGAATGCGGCAGGTCGTCCGGAACGTCTTGCGGGCTAGCTGTTCGGCGCTTCTGCTGCCCGCCGTGGACGTGACGGCATGTTTGGAAGGACCGCAAGAACTTCGGCGGAGAGCGCTGGCGCTAGCCTCATACTTGCCCCTGGTGGTCGTAAGAGGGTCGGCAAACGCTTGGCCGGAGGGCATGTGGCTGTTCGAACAGCGACGACGGCTAGCGCCGTATCTGGTCAGCTACGTCTACGAAGCGCAGGAACGCGGTTTCCCGCTCGTACGTCCCCTGGCCATGCAGTATCCGAAGGATGCCGAAGCCAGACGCCAGGAAGACGAATTTTTCCTCGGCGATGAGCTGCTTGTCGCTCCGATTGTCGGACCTGATGCCCGGCGGCGAGTGTACCTGCCGATGGGGATTTGGACCGAGCTTCACACGAATCGGCGCTATCGAGGCCGGCAGACCGTAGAGGTCGAGGCTGGCCCCGATTGGATTCCGGTGTTCGTGAGAAACGGGAGCATCCTGCCTTTGGCGCCGGCGGTCGAAAACGACTTGATGCAGCTCCACTACTTCCCGCGTCTGGCGGCGGAATTTTTCCTTTATGAAGAGAAGACCGGAGCGTTGACGCAGTTCCATGCCGCTCCGGCCGGTGAGCTGCTGCGGCTGGAAATCGAACCGGCTGCGGAACGCGCTTACGAGTGGATCGTGCACCACGTAGGGCCACCTAGCGCCGTACGCGTTGCGGGAAGGGAATACAATGAAGTTCGCACCCGCCGGGACCTGGCGCCGGGCCGTTGGTGGCACGACGAGAAGGGGGGCAACCTTCACATCCAAACACGTGCCGCGGCCGGGGCGCATCATCTGATCCACATCGCATTTTGATCTCGAAAACTTCTCGGATCTCGCGAGCGGGTCCAAGCATCTTTTCTGAGGAAGGAGGACATCTGATGCGATTGGGGATCAGCATGATGGCGGTCCTGCTGAGCCTACCGGTGGGAGCCCAGACCAAAGGGGCATTGAAGGTCGGCGATCCCGCACCTGACTTCGCGCTGCCTGCGACCACCGGCGGCGAGATCCGGCTCTCACAGTTTCGTGGCAACAAGGCGGTCGTTCTCGCCTTTTTCCCGGCGGCCTTCACCGGAGGCTGCACGAAAGAAGTCACGGGATATCAGAGCAGCATTGAGAGACTTGCTGAGCTGGACGCCCAGGTGTTGGCTGTGAGCACCGACAACCTGCCGACATTGCGGCGCTGGGCCGAGGAGCTGAAGCTTGCCTATCCTCTCCTCAGCGATTTCATGCGGAAAGTGAGCGCACTCTATGGCGTGCTGGACGAGGGTCGAGGAGTGGCCAGGCGAACGACCTTTGTCATTGACAAGGAGGGTCGGATTCAGCACGTCGAGGAGGGCGCCGCAGCCATCGATCCTTCGGGGGCCATCCAGGCTTGCAGCCGGTTAGGCCGCGGCAAGTGAGCAGCGCCGGCGGTCTCCGGCTCGTTCCGGACTGCAATTCTTTCGTTGGCAGGTCGCGGGAGGTCCTGCCGGCCCGGATTTGCGGTATATTGGTCTGCGAGTGGAGATTCTATGAACCGCAGACATTTCCTCATGACCACCGCGACCGCCTCCGCAGCGGTCCGCCCGAGCATGTTGGCCAGCCCGAACGACACGATTCGCGTGGCGATCGTTGGCGTGAGGGGTCAAGGCGGAGCACACATTCGCGTCTACTCGGCCATGCCGAATGTGGAGATCGCCGCGCTGTGCGATGTGGACGAATCGGTGCTGGACCGGCGGTTAAAGGAGATCGAGAGCGCCGGAAAGAAGCGCCCGGCACGCTATATTGACTATCGCAAGCTACTGGAAGATCGCTCCATTGACGCGGTCTCGATCGCCACACCCAACCACCACCACGCGCTTCAGACCATCTGGGCGCTGGAGGCCGGTAAAGACGTTTACGTCGAAAAGCCGTGCACGCATAACATGTTCGAGTCGCGGCAACTGATCGCCGCACAGCGGAAATTCCCGGAGCGAATCGTGGCGCACGGCACTAACAGCCGTTCCAGCCCGGCGCTGAAGGAAGCCTTTGAGAAGATGCGCGAGGGCCTGATCGGTGAGGTTTACATGGCGCGGGGGCTGTGCTTTAAGTGGCGGAACACGATTGGCCGCACGCCCGTGGAGCCGGTCCCGGCGGGCGTCCATTATGACCTGTGGCTTGGCCCGGCGCCCAAGCGGGAGTTTACTCGCAACCGGTTCCATTACAACTGGCACTGGTTCTGGGATTACGGGAACGGGGACCTGGGCAACCAGGGCATTCACGAGGTGGATGTCGCGCGCTGGGGTCTGGGAGTGAAGTATCCGGTGAAGGTCAGCGCCATGGGCGGCCATTTCATGTTCGATGACGATCAGGAAACGCCCAATACGCTCACCGCGCTCTACGAGTTCGACGAGGGCGGCAAGAAGAAGTTCATGGTGTTCGAGGTCCGCCACTGGATCACGAACCATGAGGCGGGCATCGGGGAAAGCGGCCAGAAGAAAGGTTCGAACACCATCGGCAACATCTTCTACGGATCCAAGGGCTATCTGGTCGTCGAGGGTTACACGAAGTATTACACCTTCTTGGGTCGTGAACAGGAACCGGGGCCGGCGCGCCAGGAAGGCGGCAATAACTGGGCGAACTTCATTCAAGCCGTGCGTAGCCGGAAGCAATCGGATTTGAACGCCACATTGGAGGACGGCGCGATCTCCTGCACGCTGGTGCACCTGGCGAACATCTCCTACCGGCTGGGCCGCACGCTGCGTTTCGATGCGGAGAAGTTCGAGTGCGTGGGCGACGAAGAAGCCAACCGGATGTTCACGAGGGATTACCGCAAGCCGTTTGTAGTTCCCAAGCTAGCCTGATGACGCGGCGGCGGATTCTGGGCGCCGCGGCCGCATGTCTGCCGTCGCTCGCAGCCCGCACCGCCCAGGCGGAGGTGTCCATTCCCAACAGCGAGGAAGGATTCGTTTCCCTGTTCGACGGGCGGAGCTTACAGGGCTGGCGAGTCCGCGAAGGTCCGGAATCCGCCTTCTATGTGCGTGATGGCGCCATCGTGGTTCATGAAGGTTCTAACTTTCCCACCTGGTTGTGCTCCGAGCGGCAGTACGAGAACTTCGATTTCCGCTGCGAGTTTTTCCTCCAGGGATGGATGGACTCGGGCATCTACCTGCATGCGCCTGAGCATGGCCGGAATGCCTGGATCGGGTTCTATCTGAAGCTGTTCCACAAACAGGACCCCAAGCCGCTCAAGGAATCCGCTGGGGCTATTTTTCCGCTGGTGGCGCCTCTCAAGGTCAACGTCCGCAATCGGGGCGAATGGAACTCGCTGCGGGTCCTGATGGACTGGCCGCTTCTACGGGTTTGGATCAACGATGAGCTGGTCCAGGATCTGGATGTGGAAAGCGTGCCTGAGTTACGTTACCGGCTGCGGCGCGGCTACCTGGGTCTGGAATCGCTCTCCTACCCGATTCGCTTCCGAAACCTGCGCATTCGAGAGCTGCCCCCCAAGGAGCAGTGGGAGACGCTGTACGAGAGTCCGGAGGACCTGGAACGCAACTGGTTTGTGGCGGAGGGCAAACCCAAAGTCGAGGCTCTGGGGCGCGTGCTGCGCCTGGATAATGTGGGCCACCTGGCGACACGCGAGCAGTATCGCGATTTCCAGTTGCATCTTTACATCCGAGCCAGTAAGTGGTCCAACGGCGGCGTCATCTTCCGGGCCGACAAAGCGCCCGGAAGTCCGCGGCGTTATGAAATCCAGTTGCATGACGTCGAAAACGCCGTCTATCCCACAGGCTCCCTATACTATTACCAGCGTGCGATTTATCCGAGGATCGAGCCCGAAAAGTGGTTCCTGATGCAGCTCGTGGTTCAAGGGCGCGATTGCCTGGTGAGGATCAACGGGGAAAACGTGATGGAATATCACGGGCTGGAGAATCTGGAGCCCGGCCATCTGATGTTACAAGCGCACCAGATGAATCGGTGGATCGAATACAAGCACATCAAGGTGAAGAGGCTTTGAAATCCTCACCCGGAGAAAAGGGCTATGGCGGTTGAGAGCAGGGGCAACCCGCTCGCCTACTTGAGCGAGCAGTTGGAAGGCTGGAAGCGTGAGGGGACCTATCAGCGGTTGCGGGAGTTAGAAACGGCTTGCGAGCCGATGTGCCGCGTTGACGGCCGCGAGGTGATCAACCTCGCCTCCAATAACTATCTCGGTTTGGCCAATCATCCCAAATTGAAGGAGGCGGCCATCGAAGCGATCCGACGCTTCGGAGTCGGCTCCGGAGCCGTGCGGACGATTGCGGGCACCATGTCTTTGCACTTGGAACTGGAGCGCCGAATCGCGGAGTTCAAGTGTGTTGAGGCTTGTGTGGTCTTTCAGTCCGGGTTCGCCGCCAACGCGGGCACGGTGGCGGCGATTCTCGGCCCCGACGACCACATCATCTCCGACGAACTCAACCACGCCAGCATCATTGACGGCTGCCGGCTTTCCAAGGCAAAGATTCACATATTCCCGCACCGCGATGTGGAGGCCGCCGAGCGCATCCTCGCAGGTTTGGCGGAAACGCCGGGCAGGAAACTGCTCATCACCGACGGGGTGTTCTCGATGGACGGCGATATCGCGCCCCTGCCGCAGTTGGTCGAGGTAGCCGAGCGCCACAGGGCCATCATGATGGTGGATGACGCTCATGCTTCGGGAGTTCTGGGACGGGCTGGACGCGGCACCATTGACCACTTCGGTTTGCACGGACGGGTGGACATCCAGGTGGGTACGCTCTCCAAGGCCATCGGCGCGCTGGGAGGCTACGTATGCGGCAGTCGCGACCTGATCGAGTATCTCTATCATCGGGCGCGGCCGTTCTTGTTCTCGACCTCGCATCCGCCCTCCGTCGCGGCGACCTGTTTGGCGGCCTTTGATTTGCTCGAGCAGGAGCCGGAGAGAATTGACAACCTCTGGCGGAACACGCGTTATTTCAAAGAGCAACTCACGGCTGCGGGCTTTCAAACCGGCGCCAGTCAGACGCCCATCACGCCGATCCTGGTCGGTGAGGCCTCGTTGGCGTACAAGTTCTCGGCAGCACTGTTTGAGGAGGGCCTCTTCGCCACCGGCGTCGGATACCCGACGGTGCCCAAGGGCAAGGCTCGCCTCCGCACGATCGTCACTGCTACACACACCATCGAGCAACTCGATCGCGCCCTGGAGATTCTGACCCGCGTCGGCAAGCGAATGGGCATTCTTGGTTAGGACCCCGGGGAGTTGCCGGCGGATTCTTCGGGTGTTCTCCCCGCCGAAACTCAGTTCATTTCCTGACCCTCGATCGTTCAAACCGCCGCGTGTGTGGCCGATGAGCCAGTAGGCTGCGGAAAGCGACTTTCAGGCGCATCAGGGGCTCCACATCGGTGGCGTCCCAGGGCGTTGTCGGGAAGCGCTGTCGCGGCGAACCAAATCAGCGGGAGAGAGGAGAAGGAAATGACACGTTTGATGGGTCGTTTCTGGAAGGAGACCGAAGGCCAGGATTTGATCGAGTACGCCTTGATGGCGGGCTTCGTCGCTCTGGCCGCGGCCGCCTTGATGCCCAGTGTCACCAGTAGCATAAGCACGATCTTCAGCAAGATCGAGTCCCTGTTGAGCGCGGCGGCGGGCACCTAAGCCTCGGGCGCCCGTCCTCCGCGCCTTTCGGGCGCGACGCAACTCGCTCACGCCTGAAGGCGGAAGCTGCCGTCGTCCATCCCTGCGGGCGGCCCTGCTGTGCGCCCAGCCACGAGAGCAGCGCAGAGAGCCGGGCCGGTCCCGACAGATCCAAGTGGCCACGGGGTCCGCGGAGAGCGGCCTCAGCGGCTTGCGGGCCGGCGGGCATCGGCCCGCTTTTCTTTTTGCTTTACCGCGTCAGCACGGGGGCTTCAGCTAGGGGCGAAACCAGATTTCCGTCGGCATCGAACTCCAACTCGCGCGCCGGTCCCAGGATCTCCAGCGCCGGATTGGCCTGGATCGCGGGCAATAGATTCTCGCTGAGCGCCATCAGGTTGAGTTTCATCGTGTTGCGGATCCAACCGATGGTGATATCCTCCATGCGGAACTTACCCACCGTGGGCCAAATTTTTTCCAGACATTCGCGATCGCTCGGAAAATGAATGGGCGTCCGGATGGCCGCAGGCGTTGAGGCCGTCAGCGAGTTGACCTGTGTGGCCGCCCAGTCAATCTTGGCCAGGATCCGATCCGCGATGACGTCTGCCATGCCGATGCCCACACCATTCCCGTAACTCAGATCGCTGAGATCCCGAATGAAGATCCGCTCGATTCGAGGTAAGTCAGGCCACGGGTTATACGCTGCGTGGATGGATCGGTTAATTACCTTTGTATCCATGCCGGCCCCGCTGATATGTTTGCCGATCTCGTCCACGATCAGAATGTCCAGGTCCACGGGGATGCGTCCCATCCAGGACTTCGCCAGGGCCAGTAACTCCTCCTCGCGTTGTTCCATCTCTTCCACGCGCACCGCCTGGAGTCTCGCGGTCGTGTGATTCGCATCCTCGACAATCGCCAGTCCCCCTAAGATCTTGCCCGAGGCCAGCACCTTCCGTCCGACCGTCCGGATGACTGCTTCCAGGCCCATCTTGTAGCCCCAGGTGTGGTAGTTCTGCGCACCTGCGAACTTACCCAGCCCGATGGCCATCATCTTGAAGAGGCCGCTTTCGATCTTTCCTGCGAAGTCCGTGTGCCACTTCACGCGGTTCACCAGAAAGACGCCATCACTCTGATAAGCATGGCTGTCCATAAAGGTCTGGATGCCCTCAGGAGTAGCGCCCAGTGGAACCACTTCTAGGGAGCTGATAATCGGACATCCCATCGTGCGCTCGTCAATGCCGTAATGCCGGAGCACGTCGGCCTGTCCTTCCGCCGTAGCCGCCCCGTGACTCCCCATGGCCGGAAAAAGGAAAGGCTGCATGCCGTGGGACCGGAAGTAATCTACCACTGCGCCGACGATCACGGCCACGTTCGCGATGCCGCGGCTGCCCACCCCGATCGCCACTCGCGCACCCCGTTTTAGCCTACCCGCGAAGTCCGCAGTGGAAAGCTCCCTGGCTACCGCAGCCGGAATATCTTTGATGGCGCGATCCGGAAAGTGCTGACGAACTAAGAAAATAGGGGGAAAAGGCATACCGCCATTATAGCAGCCAAGCCTTACGGCGCTCGAGACGAGTCGCGCGAGGGTGTTTCCCGTACAGGCACATCATGACCCACCCCGGCTCAGGGTGTTCAGCCCAAGCCGTTGGAAACAGTTCCGGGAAAGGATGCAACCCTG
>FWPU01001951.1_pt1 | contig 59413 bp, 58 predicted proteins | sample 2228361 | NCBI WGS metagenome assembly FWPU01 (sample SAMEA103939777, study PRJEB20133) | metagenome
CAAAAAACATCTTTTTTCTGTCACTCCCGCGAAGGCGGGAGTCCAGAAATAGATTAAAAACTCTGGATTCCTGCCTCCGCAGGAATGACTTTCTTTAATATATCAGCGAATCCCTTGTGGCAAGACCTCTGAAAAAACACCTTTTTCTGTCACTCCCGCGAAAGCGGGAGTCCAGAAATACCTGAAAGACCCTGGATTCCTGCCTTCGCAGGAATGACGGAATTATATCCAGGTGACTTTTTCAGAGGTCTCAAAAAAAATACTTGACAAGGTTTTTTTAAGATGCTATAGAATTAAAAAAATTTAATCTGCTTGTATCATCCCTTCACAAATTAAGGGGGAAAGGAGGTGAGGATTTAGGAGGTAAGGAGGTGAAGGGACTTTGGTCGTAGGTCGTGTAGTGAGTAGTGTGTCTTAGAGTCGGTTTAACCTTTCAGTCACCAACACAAATCACTAACACAAATTAACGAGGAGGAAAAGAGATGAAAAAGTTAACGTTCTTACTTCTATCAGGGCTTCTGGTTCTAACTTTTGGTTCAGGAGCATTTGCTCAGGATAAGTTAGAATTCAAGGCCTCTGGGTTTATGGAAGCAACCTCATTTTGGTATGAAAACATCCCCCACATAGGAATGGTTAGAGGGAATATCCTTGCTCCTTTACCCGCACCATTCAGACCAAAATGGCCTGGACAACCTCCTGCCAACTGGGGGGCATGGGATAAAACAAATGCTTATTGGGAATATCGTGCCTTCCTGAGATTTGATGCGGTTTACGGTAAGGCATTAAGTGGAACTTTCCTTTTTGAGATCGACTCCAACAGATGGGGCGATTATCCACCTGATGGAAGAAACACCATTGGTTACTGGACAGCAGACCGAGCAGGGATTGAAGTGAAGAACATATATTTTAATGCAGCGCTTCCCTACTTCGGGATTCCAGTTCCCATGAATGTGAGGGTAGGTCTTCAGCCCCTTGGTATCCGCCCCAATATGCTGATGATCACAGATGGAATGGGAATCACTGGTGGCATCAAGATTGACCCTGTCTCCATCATGCCAATCTATGCCAAAACACTTGAAGGTAAAGACGCGACAGCAGATGATGTGGATGTCTATGGTCTGCATGTCAATGCAAAGGTTGCCCCAATAACCATTGGTGTTTATGGGATTAATTTCAATATGAACACCTACCCATTGAATGCCTATGGTGCAGCCATTCCTGCTTACGGAGTATCTCAAAACTTTGATGCCAATTTCTGGTGGCTTGGGTTCTACACCGATGGAAAGATTGGCCCAATCAATCTCAACTTTGACTTTGTCTATGACCGTGGTAAAGTAGAGGCAAGAGATAGTGGTGCCCTTGCCGGTGCTCGTGATGTGAAATACCGTGGATGGGCAACCAGACTAAAGATTGACTATCCATGGGATAAATTCAACTTTGGCGGAGTCTTTATGTATGCCTCAGGTGCTGATGCAAGAAAGACTGGAATCCGAGGTCTTCCTGGAGAGGCTGTGGCTGACCCTGGCTTTGGTAGTTCAAGAAAGGTTGGGTCCTATGTAGTGACACCTGGTTCAGAGCAGTGGGCTGCATTTCAGGAAAGCATTGTCTTTTATGCTCCCCAGATGTCAGCCTCCGCTTTACCTCTTACATTTGGTGTAGGTGGAGCTGATTACGTAAACTATGTCCACAGGGGCGCAATTGGTGGAACCTGGTTTGCGAAACTTTATGCGAGTGCCAAACTGATGCCATGGTATAAACTCACCTTCCAGGCACTCTACATCGGCGATACAACCAAACATGGAAATACAGTGGGTAATGCAAGAAAAACAACCGGTCAACTGAGGGATGATAAGACCATCGGCTGGGAACTTGACCTGATTAATGAGATCAACATCTACAAGAACCTCAAGTGGGATATCTACGGTGGGATTCTCTTTGCAGGCGATGCCTTGGATCAGTGGGTTGGTGTTGGCGTAAATAATGAATCACCAAATAATCCATGGCTGATCGGAACAAAACTGAGATACAACTTCTAACCGAATGGGGTTCTCTTAAGGGCGGTCCAAAAGACCGCCCTTTTTTTGTCTTGACTTTTGGGGCTCCAAATAGATAATATAGGGTAAAAAGAGGTTGAATATATGCATAAATCTGTTTTGTTAATCATCTTATTTATCCTATTTTCATCGACATTCTCATTGGCCAGGGAGATTCCTTTTACCCAGGAAGACCGAGATAGACTCATCAGGCTCGAAGTAACGATGAAAGAGTTTAAAGACTCTGTGGATAGGCGATTTGAGGGGGTAGATAAAGGATTCGAAGCCATAGAAAAGCGATTTGACCAAATGATCAATCTTTTTATTGGGATCGTAGCTTCTTTTACCGCCATTGTGGCTGTAACCATCGGGTTTGCCATCTGGGATCGTCGAACAATGATAAGGCCCTTTGAGTTTAAAGTGAAGGCGATCGAGGATGAGATTGCGGAAAATCGTTCCAAGCTTCATTCCCTGATTGAAGCCTTACGATCTCTCAGTAAGACAGACTCCAATGTCGCAGATATTTTAAAGAAGTTTAATCTCTTGTAAACAATGATTGGGAAAAAGAGTCGAATGATTCAAAACTGTAGTTTAGAAAAAATTTATAACTTAGAAAAATAAAATATTTTAAACCACTATTTTGTCATTCTCGCGGAAGCGGAAATCCAGTAAAAATCAACAGGTTCTCTGGATTCCTGCCTCCGCAGGAATGACACTATTTACAATATGTCACCAAATCTGTTCTGGCAAGACCTCTGAAAAAAACACCTTTTTCTGTCACTCCCGCGAAGGCGGGAGTCCAGAAATACATTAAAAACTCTGGATTCCTGCCTCCGCAGGAATGACAAAATTTGTTAAACTACAATCATTTAAAACCACTAAATTCTGGGTGCCTGCTTTCGCAGGCATGACAAAAATTTGCTAAACCAAATTTAAGAAGAAAATGGGAGGGAAAATGAAGGCGACTGTAAAGCATATCGTCAAAAAGGTCACGCTGGAATTGATCTATGATGTTGTGGATGAACGAACAAAAGAATTAAAAGAAAAAATAGAATTGTTAACTACAAAAATGGATAAACAAATAGAATCTCTCAATAAGAAAACCGATGAGATGAGGGGAGAATATTTGAGGGAGTTTAAAGAGATGAGGGCTGAATATAAAGAGGATTTCAAGTCAATCAATGCACGGATCGATCAAATTCACACCCGCCTAGACCAGATCATGCACATGCTCTCCGATATTAAAAGTCGTTAAACCTCAAGAAGAACTATGAAAGCCATCTTTAATCCCGAGTCTGTGGCTGTAATCGGTGCTTCCGACAATTCAGGGAAACTGGGCTCCCATGTGATGAGAAGCCTGATCGAGGGTAAATACCCTGGAAGAATCTACCCCGTAAACCCCGGAAAAGAAGAAATCTTCGGGATTAAAACCTACCCTTCTATAACAAAAATATCCGAGGGGATTGACCTGTCTATTATCGTTCTTCCTTCAGAACAGGTTCCCCAGATCCTCCACCAATGTCATGAAAAAGGCCTAAAAGGGTTGATTCTCATCACCGCAGGTTTCAAAGAGATCGAAGACAGAAGAGGAGAGGCACTTCAGAAGGAGATTTCTGACCTGGCTAACCAATTCGGGATCAAAATCATTGGCCCAAATACTTTTGGGGTTGTAAATCTTCATCTCCCCCTGAATGCCTCTTTTACACCGGAATTTTCCCTTGTCGATAAAGGCCGAATCAGTTTCATAAGCCAGAGTGGTGGTATGTCACACCTCATCGGTTTTCTTTCGATGAAGGAGCGTGTGGGACTAAGTAAGATTGTTGGTCTTGGAAACCGATGTAATGTTGACTTCTGGGATATGGTTGAATACCTCGAAGAGGACCCTGAAACCGGTGTCATCGCCCTCTATCTCGAGGGGATCGATGACCCAAGAAGGTTGATTGAGGTCTCAAAAAGGGTCGTTCGAAAAAAACCCATCATCGCCTATAAGGTAGGGATTTCTGATTCGAGTGACAGGGCCTCTCAATTTCATACAGGCTCCCTTGCAGGGAATTACGAGATTTATGAAGGAGCCTTCAGACAGGGAAGAATCCTAACCGTGAGAAGTTCAGAAGAACTTCTGGACACAGCCAAGGCTCTTGCGATGTGTCCGCTTCCCCGGGGAAGACGGGTGGCTGTGCTTTCCGGTCAGGCAGGTCCCGGGATGGCGGTCTCTGATGTTTGTGAGATGGGAGGGTTAAGAATCGAACCCTTTTCAAGGGAGACCCAGAAGAAGGTAGACTCATTGCTTCCTCCCCTTGCGATTAGAACCAACCCTGTGGATATGGGCCCTGCCTGGTATGACTCAGAGGCAATCAGAGGAATCGTTCAGACTGTGCTTGAGGATAAAGGGATTGATTCGCTCATCATCTGCATCATGTTTGCATCGGCCAATCGGTCTTCTGTTCCGATGTTAACAGACCTGCTCTCCGAAAGGAGCATTAAAAAACCGATCCTCTGTTGTTTTTCTGCACCTTCTGGAATCTGGGACGATGAGATAAAAAGGCTCGAAGAATCCGGGATTCCAAACTACCCCACCCCTGAAAGGGCTGGCAGAGCCCTCGTGAATCTTTTAAGGTTTAGTAAATTGAAAGAATGACTTTTTTTAACTCTTTTTCAATAAGGGCTCCACTGGCGCTGGTGGGTGGAATTCTTTATGCTCTCCTTACCCATGCGATTACAACCCTCCTTGATCTTCCAAAGTCCCTTGCCATCTCTTTGGCAGTGATTGTCTTTCTTTTTTACTTGGGTTCAAGGGCGCTTCTTATTTTCTTAGGAATCAATACCCCCTACTATTCAAAGGAAGGGAAGGACTCCCATTACGAAAACACTATCTTTTATCAGACCGCCCAATGGGTTGGGAGGTTCTATCACTACCATGATGTCGGTCTTTTTATCTTCCTTTCCTTTCTGACCATCGTTTTTGCAATTTCAATTATTATAGATGGCATTGAAAGCAGGCCTTTTGGAGAAACCATTTTTGACTGGAATAAAATGATCTTCTGGTTTTTGAACAAAGATGGGTAGGATGAAATTCTTCTTTCTTTCATTTCTTTTGATTGGAACGCTATGGGTCTCCTTTGAACCCACTACCCATTCAGTTGAGAAGGAGAGTATAAAGGCAGAGATGAAGGGGTTACTTCCTATAAAGATCGAGGAATACAAGGCAGGTGGAAAGGATGAGTTTTATGACCTGATTGGAGCCTTCAAATATATGGATGGTGCTGCGGAACTCTACCGCTGTTACAATTTTAAACGCTTAATGGTAAGGCGTTATCTTAAAACCAATTATCCTCCAATTCTAATAGAACTCTTCGATATGGGCTCCTCAGAGGATGCCTTTGGAATCTTTTCCTATCAAACTGATGAGGAAGAGGTTGGAATCGGGCAGGGATCAGACTATGGGGGAGGACTTCTCAGGTTCTGGAAGGGAAGGTATTTTGTCAATATTTTTGCTGAAAGAGAGACCCCGGAGACAAAAAGAGATATCCTGATCTTTGGCAAAACCATCGAAGAAAATATTAAGAAGGAGGGTAAAAAACCGAAACTGATCCAGTTTCTTCCTGAAGAAGGACTTTCTGAAAGGAGCATCCGCTACTTCCATCACCATCAGATCTTAAACCATCACTACTTTATCTCCCATGAAAACATCCTCAATCTTGGAGCGAAAACCAATGGAGTTCTTGCCACTTATCCTTCCAATGAGAGTAAGGCAAAAACCCTCCTTCTTCTAATTCAATATTTAGAACCCCACGAGGCTCGAAAATCATTTAATCGTTTTATTAAAACCTATCTTCCGGAAGCCCCGAAATCTCACACCGTTAAAACGGAAAATGGGAGGTGGACCTCTGTAAGGCTCCATCAAAGGTATCTGTTGGTGGTTTTTGATGCCCCATCTCAGGAAAAAGCAGAGGAGTTAATTGAAAAGGTTTTAAAGAAATTAGTTAAAACCTAAATTGAACGATTTTCTAACAGGGTTACCGTGGAACGAATAAAATGCCTTCAGAGCCCATGAAATATCATTCAATAGATTAACTGTAGTTTAGCAAAAATTTATAATTCATTGAAATATAAGGCATTTAAAATCTCTATTCTGTCATTCCCGCTAAAGCAGGAATCCAGTAAAATCAACAAGTTCTTGATTCCTGCCTCCGCAGAAATGACAAAATATGCTAAACTACAATAGATGAATTAACAACCTGTCATTCCTGTGAAAACAGGAATCCAGTTTCTTTTACTTTCTGTGGATTCCCGCTTCCGCGGGAATGACGATCTTTCTTCTTTAGAATAGAGAATCGCTCAATTTAGTTAGAAAATAAGTCTTTCCACTCACCTTTATCTTCTCCAAGTGGGAGAGGGTGGGGGTGAGGGAAAAAGGAAAGGAAGGGAATGAGGATGGATAAAAAACGAATTATTACTCGAAGAGATTTTCTTCGTGGGACAGCATACACAGCCATTGCTTTAACCACAGGTCAACCCTTTATTGAAAAGGCAAGGGTGGAAGAGAAAGTCAGAGTTATCCTTGTCCGCGATGAAAAGGCAATCGATTCGATGGGAAACATCAACCCCAGGGTCGTTCAGCAGATGCTTGATCGTGGAGTATCGGAGTTAATGGGGGAGAAGGACCCTGTTCAGGCATGGAAGAGACTGATTAAACCCTCGGATATTGTAGGGATAAAGAGCAATGTCTGGGCTTATCTACCCACTCCTGAAGAACTCGAACAGGCGATCGTAAAAAGGGTGAGGGATGCAGGTGTTCCCAGGAAGAATATCGGGATCGATGACCGAGGGGTCCTCAATCATCCCATTTTTAAATCCTCCACTGCTCTGATCAATGTCAGGCCTCTCAGAACTCACCACTGGTCAGGGATTGGAGGGTGCATTAAGAACTACTGTATGTTCGTTCCGTCCTATCAGTTGCCTCTATATTATCACAGTGATGCCTGCTCACCCCTGGCTTCGATTTGGAGCAAACCGATTGTCAAAGGGAAAACCCGGCTCAATATCCTGAGCCTTCTCAGAACCCAGTTCTATAGCCGTGGTCCCCATCACTTTGATCGCCGATTTGTTTCAGAATATAAGGGCCTTCTCATCGGACGAGACCCTGTTGCTCTTGATGCCGTGGGTGCCCGTCTTCTTCAACTCCAACGAACCGCTTATTTTGGAGAGGACCGTCCTCTGGATAATCCACCCACCCACATCTATGTCGCGGACGAGAAATATAAACTTGGGGTGAGCGACCTTCGCCGGATCGAGCTGGTCAAATTGGGCTGGATGGAAGGGTCATTGATTTAAAGGAAGGGTGACAAAATTCCCCCAACCCCTCTTTGTTAAAGAGGAAAAAAAAGATTTTACTTCGCCTTCAGCCCTTGAGTTTTAATTCTCACCTAATTCCACATGGCAGCGGGCCACCTGCGAGCTATGAAAATCCCCCTCACCCCCACCCTCTCCCAAGGGGAGAGGATAAAGGTGAGGGGGAAAGACATATTTTCTAACTAAATTGAGCAATTTTTAGATGTCATTGCTTGCCCGCGGTAGGCAGGTAAGGCGGTTAAGCCTTCGGCTGACAGGAGATTGCCACGCATCCTTTGGGTGCTCGCAAAGACCAGTACTATGAAGGTTTTTATGTGAAATCGCTCAATTTGGGTCTCAATAAGGTTTTTGCCAAAAGGGAAAAAGGATGTTAAAAGAATACGGGTTTCTGAACCTGCTCATCTGACCCGATTCTAAAAGAGCCAAAAAAGAATGAACGTAAAGAAGAGAAAGAGAAAGAAATCTACCTTAAGAAAAGCGATTGAAGACCACCTGGGATACCTCCTCTTTAAAATGGTAGCGGGTTGGTTAAAGATTCTTTCACTCAACTCTTTGAGTTTCTATGGTGAAAAGATCGGGCTTCTGGTCTATCACCTTTACCCTCAGAGAAGAAAGATTGCCCTGAACAACCTTTCCCTTGCACTGGGCAAGGAGAAGACCACCCAGGAAATTGATCAGATCTGTCGTGAGACCTTTAAGAATATCGCGAAGGATATGGCTGAGATGGGAAGATGTCTCGATTATGATGAGACCTATTTAAAGAATTTTATTAGACTGGATGGGAAGGAGCATCTCGATCAGGCCCTGGCTCAGGGGAAAGGAGTGATTGCCTTGAGTGCTCACTTTGGGAATTTCCCCTTGATGTGTCTCCGATTGTTGAAGGAGGGGTATCCTTTTTCAGTCGTTATCAGAGACCCTGAAAATCCAAAAATTGCCCGATTGATTAACTCAGTCCGAGAGACCCTCGGGATGGAATCCATTCCTGACAAACCAAGGATGACCTGTGTCTCCTGTTGCCTCAGTGCCTTAAAGCAGAATCGAATCCTCTTTATCCTGATCGATCAGAATGCGCCCATTACAGAGGCCTGGGTCGATTTTTTCGGCCACCTGGTTCCAACTTTCAAAGGCCCTGCCATCTTCTCCCTGAGAACCGGCGCTCCCATCCTTCCCATGTTTATCTATCGGGAAACGGACCGACATCATCGAATTCTCATCCACCCACCCTTTGAATTGAAGGAAAGTGGAAATATCACTCAGGACATTCTTGAAAATACCGCCCGATTGACCAAGATCGTTGAATCGGTGATCCGAGAACATCCCGAACAGTGGTGGTGGATCCATAAGAGGTTTAAGAGGGCAAAGAATATTTCACCCAATCAATCGCGATAGTAGAGTGAGGTTGTATCCACGGACTTCTTAAAGAGCCCCTCTCTGATCACAATATCGTAATAGGGTTGTCCCATCGTCTGATCAAACTCCCCAATCTTGAACCACTTCTCAAGAGGGACCTTCAAGGCGAGAGGCTCTGGAATGTTGGCATATTTATAGTGAATCGTTTTTAAAAACCGCTCATCTCCATCCGGATCAAACTATCTACGATCTCGTCTTTGAAGATATCGAGGACCCGATTTCTCACAGCAAAAAACTCCTCGCTCTCGGTCATCTCTAACTTTCGAGGTCTTGGAAGATCCACTTCAATCACATCCATTGGGACCCACCAAGGTTACAAACACTCCTGCTTTGCAGGAAAAATTGACATTGTCCAAGACGCGAAGGCTTCCCTGAAAGCCCTTATCCTTGACCGATGTACTGGAGAAGGTCTTGGTCAGCCCCTCTACTCTTAAATAGTCTCTTCCACTCGGTCGTCGCATGGGATTAGTCTTGATAATAAAGTTTACTCATATCAATGGATTTCTGAAAGAGCCCTTCTTTCTTTAAAACCTCGAAATAGGCCTGGCCAGAAGTCCGGTTAAACTTTTCAACCTTAATCCATCCCTCAAAAGGGATCTTCATGGCAAAAGGCTCAGGGAGGTTTGTATATTTAGGAAGAAACTTTCTTGCCTCGGCCTCATTGGAATGAATAAAATCGACTGCTTTACAATAGACTGCCTTTACCTTTTTAGCCACAGTAGGCTTCTCCTTTAAAAATTTTGAATTGAAGGCAAAGGCTCCTCCTGGAATGCCTGTCTTAAGGTTAAGCAAGAGAAGCGGACTTTTGACTAATTGGCGACCCACCCCTTTGGCGATGGCAATCATCCCAAATGGCTCAGGGGCAAAATAGGCATCGATCTGACCGGCGGCTAAGGCCTGCACAATATTTCCTGGCGGAACCTCGATAAGGGTTGCCTCCTTATCTGGATCAAAGGAATTCCTTAAGACCGCCTTGGCCAGGGCCAGAGAAGCAATACCAGGAAAGGTGCCAACCTTTTTCCCCTTCAATTCCCCCAAACTCTTATAGGGAGAGTCCTTCCCCACGATGATTGTAAATGTATTATCCCGAGATTCATTTGGCCCGTAAATTATAAAGAATTTAAATGGCATCGAGAATCCTCTTCGGCGTCATCTCATCCACGATGGAGACCGCCATCCCGGACTCCACCATCAGGTTCATCACCACAGGTCCAGTGATATGGGAAATGGGAAGGACCAGGCCAAAAGTGTCTGCCTCAGAAAATGGAAGGGCATGGTGCATCGATTCCGGAAAATAGTTAAAGTGGTCGTTGGTGAGCACCACCCCTTTCGACCTTCCAGTGGTTCCAGAGGTATAGAGGTAGAGGGATTCGTCTTCTTCGGAAAGGGGAATAGAAATATTTTGAGAGGATTCCTTCTTTAAAATCTCTTCGTAGGAGTGCCAATCCCTGATCTCTTCGCCTTCAGAGCCTGTCACAACCACATGTTTCAAGCTGGGGACCGTCTTGGTCATCCGATCGATGAAGACCTTCTGTCTGATACTGGTGATGATGGCTGAAACTTCGGCCTCCTGAAAGAGAGGCTCCATCTCTGCCGGGCTCAGGCGAAAATCAAGAACCACAGCAATGGCCCCGATCTTCAAAATGGCAAAATAGGCGACGCAGAACTCCGGACAGTTTTGAAAGAGAAGCACGATCCGATCCCCTTTTTTGATGCCCAGATTAAGAAGGCGATTGGCCAATTGGTTGGACATCGTATGAAGTTCGGAGAAGGTGATTCTCTCGTTTTTGAAAAGTATGGCAGATTTATAGGGCATCTCCCTAGCCTGTTTCTCAAGGTAGTCTCTAACGATCATAATTGAGGGTTAAATCTGTTATGAAAATTTAACTTCCCCTATTGATATTATCCTATCTCAAATATGTCAATACCCCTTCTCTAAAAATATTGAATCAGCCATCTACGGCCGATCAAATCACGGGGCTCTTCTTCTCCTCCATTCCCTTCTTTTCATCCACCCTCCAGAGGATGGCCAGTCCCACGACAAAAAAGAGGAGAACGGACAGCACCCCGGATTGAACACTCCCTGTCAAGGCGATAAGAACTCCATAGGTCAAAGGTCCAAAGATAGAGGCAAACTTTCCAGACACAGCATAAAACCCAAAAAACTCTGCACTGTTAGCTTCCGGAGTAAAGATCCCTTGGAGGGAACGTGAAGCGGATTGACTTCCCCCCATCACCAATCCGGCAAGGACTCCCAGGATCCAGTATTCCGTTTTGGGATCCCAGAAAATCCCTAAACGAAAGGCCCACAGGACAATCAGTGACCAGACAATCAGTGAGATCATCACGGTCTTTTTATTTCCGATTGAATCCGCCAGATATCCAAAGATCAAAGACCCTATGAAGGCAATCCCCTGAATCATCAAAAAGTAAAGGATGATTTCCCCTGTCTCCATTTTTAAGACTTCGGCACCAAAGATTGAGGCCATGACAATGACGGTCTCAATGCCATCATTGTAGATGAGATAGGCAATAAGAAACTTGGTCAGTTGTCGGAAGGTCTTGATCCGACCAAAAGTGTGTAAGAGCCTTTGATAACCTCCCCGGAAAGAAATCTTTGGAGGAAGCCCCCCCTTTCCTCTTTCCTTCAAAAAGAGAAAGGTAGGGATTGAAAAGATAAACCACCAAAGGGCCACGGAAAGAAAACAGTCATGGACTGTAAAAAATCCCGTAGGAAATCCTATCAAGGATGGGTACTTCAACATGAGGAGGTTGAGGGCAAGAAGCGCTCCCCCTCCAATGTACCCCAATCCCCATGCCAAACCTGAGATTCGACCGATATTTTGTTCGGTTGAGATCTCTAAAAGGAAGGCATTGTAGTAGACACTCCCTCCTGCAAACCCAAGGTTGGCAAGGATGAAAAAGATGGCCCCCTGCCAGTAATCCCCTTCGTGGACAAAATAGAGGAGGGCTGTAAAGAGAATGCCAAGGTAACAGAAGACCATGAGAAACCTTTTTTTAAGTAGAGAGAAGTCCGCTACCGCTCCTAAGAATGGAGAGAGCAGTGCGGAAATCGCCATGCTGAGCGAGAGCGTAAAAGTAAAGAAGGACGCCCCATGAAGACGAAACCCGAATACCAGAATCCCCTTTTCCCCTCCTGCAACAATGGAGGCAAAGTATTGATTGAAGATGACCGCAAGGATGGTGGTAGCAAAAGCCGAGTTGGCGAAATCATACATCGCCCAACCGAAAATCTCTCTCTTCTGGACATATTCCGGGGGAGGAGGGGACTGTTTGAGAGTTTCGTAATGAACAAGGGAGGTCACCTCATTAAATCCCCATCAATGAGAGATATTTACGTCAGACCGTACGAATCTCCTGACGCATAAAAATATAATAACAGATCCCAAAACAGAGAAAGGTGAGGGCCACAATCGAAATTAGGTGGGGAAGGACAATGATAAGGCTCTGTAAAAGAGGAAGAGGATTCTGAAACCGGGTCAAAGAAAGCCTTTCGAGAGGACCCATCAGGATCAGACCCCTGGTCGTCTTCCGCATGGGATCGAGAATGGTGTTAGTCGCCTCACTGTAAAGGGTCATGGGAGAGAAGGAGGAGACAATCCTTTGAACCCTTTCATGTTTGAGAATGACCTCGGGGGTAACCTGACTTCCGCTCTGAGGGACCGGAGCAACTGCATCGGCCAATACCCCTGCCCCCAAACTGACGAAGAAAGAGAAAAAGATCCAAACCGCCAGGGAGGCAAGGGCAGAGGTGGCGGTGCTTCTGAAAATCACCGAAAACAGGATCGAGATCCCTAACCATAAGGCGATGTAGAGAATACTGATGATGAGATAGATGAGAAGGCGTAACACCTCTTCAGAACCCGGCACCACCCCGATCAACCTTAGGCCCAGGCCTGAAATGATGAGCACAATCGCCACCAGGATGATGGCAATGATGACCACCCCGGTCAGAAATTTTGCGTTAATGATCGAATCGCGATAGATGGGCTGAGAGACCAGTTTGCTAAGGGTTCGCGAGACCCTCTCCCGGTTGATGGAGTCAAACCCAAGGATAATGCCGATCAGGGGGCCGAAGAAACCAATAAATTGAACAAAGGAGAAGAGTTTTCCTGTGGCGGTGAAGAGGAGCAAAAAGATAAGGGTGGGTTTTGCCATTCCCTTTAACTCCTCCTGAATGCTCATCCCGACCATCGAGGCGATGATCACCCCCACCATCACGATCAAAGCCGATATCAGAAGGAATCGAGTACTGCTAAAGTGATCCTCCATCTCTTTACGGAATATGGTGAAGATTCCGCTTAACATCATGCCTCCTTAAAATATTTCATGTAAATCTCTTCAAGGGTATAGTGCTCCTTATCCACGCCCAATTTCTTCTTCCCCAATTCCTCAATGGGGCCAACGGCCACGAGATTGCCATTGATCATAATCCCGACGCGATCACAAATTCTTTGAACCTGGTCAAGCAGGTGGGAAGAGAGAAAGATGGTTATCTGCCTTTCCCGGCTTAGAGAACGGATAAGGTCAAGCATTCGATGGGTTCCATCAGGGTCAAGTCCAATCGTGGGTTCGTCAAGGAAAAGAAGTTGAGGCTCCTTGAGAAGGACCTCCGCAATCCCTAAGCGCTGTCTCATCCCCTTAGAATAAGTTCCAACCTTCTTTTTGGCCTCTTCCAAAAGGCCCACCAGATGGAGGACTTCATCAATTCTCTTTTGGGAAACCGAATCAGGGATACGGTTTAACCGGGCAATATACTGGAGGTTCTGCCTTGCATCCATATCATCATAAAATCCGACATTTTCAGGAAGGTAACCCACTTTCTCCTTAACCCGAATGGGCTCTCTCGAAGGGTCAAAACCACAAACCCTGGCGCTCCCCGAGGTGGGCTCCGTCAACCCGAGGAACATGAGAAGAGTCGTCGTCTTCCCTGCTCCATTGGGACCTAAAAAACCGAATATCTCTCCTTCCCAAATCTGAAGGGAGAGGTGGTTCACCGCAATCTGTGACCCATAGGTCTTCGTCAATTCTTCTGCAATAATGATGGGCTGTCCTTCCACCTTATCTTCTCCCAAAGTAGATAAATAGGGCACTCAACCCTGCAATCACAAAGAGGATGACCCCGATGCCAATCCACCCCCATGCGGTCGAGGCCTTGACCGTGACTCTCATCTCAACGGTCTTATCCGATTTCTCTCCATTCACCATACACCCCACCGAATAGTCTCCTACTAAGGCCTGAGGGGCGGGCTTCACTGTCACTTCAACCTGCTTTAAGGCATTGGGTTCTAAGGCATCAATCTTTTCAGGTTTGAAGGTCACCTCCCAGTTTTCAGGTTTAAAGGAAGAAAAAGTAATGTTTCGATTGACTGCAGAACCTGTATTCTTCACAAAGAGAGAGAAATTGGCAGGTTTTCCAGGAAAGGCTTCGAGCGATAGAATCCCTGTGGGAGTCCCTGCATCAAGTTTATAAATGCCGGTCAGAATGACCATCAACCTTACATCGGCCTTCTGCTCACCCGAACTGATGCTGACCAGAATGGGATACTCTCCGGATCTTGCCTCCCTCCAGGGAGAAACCTCCACGGCTACGGTCTGGCTTGATCCTCCTTTGATTCGGAGGCTTGAGATCTGTTTGGTTTCGTAAGAGGGTTTGAAAGTAATCTCCCATTTCTCAGGTCCAACCGCGGAGAGATTAAATGTTCGGTCAGCCTCACTCTTGTTCATCACATCTAAGGAGAACTCAAACTTTGCATCCGTGGGCCCTCTTAAGACAGGATAGGAGGTGGTGATCTGAATATCATCCGATCCAGGGGTCCTCTCCCTCACGGTCACCGCCAGTTTGTGGGAGGAGGTAAACTTTCCATCTTCTGTCTGAGCATCAAACTGGAATACATAGGTGCCAAGGGTGACTGTTTTATCGGGTTCGAGCGTCAGAGTCAGACTCTTCGATTTCCCATTGGGGACATAGGCTCCTGAAACCTGAAAATCTGCTCCCTTCAGCTTTGCCTTCCACCCTTTGGGGATAGCAGAAATTTTGACATCGATGGTCTCATCCTTCTTTCCTTGATTGACCAGGTTCAAGTCCATCCGTACGGTCTCCCCTTTTGCGACAATGACTCCAGAATACTCCGGGAAGATGGCAATCCCCCTTTCTGGTCTCGTATCCTTCTTCTCCTCCTTCTCCTCTGAGGCAATGCCCAAACAGGGAATGAGAAAAGAAAGAAGAATAACTAAAAATACGAAACATGCCCTCTTACCTCGTGTTAACCCTCTCATAAGTCTACCTCCTCAATAGCATTGACAAAATCCTTGATCGATGTCTTCTTTAGATTCCCCTATCTTGTAACTCAACCCTTCAGGGCTAAAGCCCTGAATTAAACGTTCTAAAAACATTTTACCACCCATCATGGAGATGGGTTACGCATTGACCTTAAATCTTAATGTTTAGAATTGGGGCTGGCCGTTTTGAAGAGTTTTTGCCCGAATATTTAATCATTTATTCTGAGATTGTCAAGTCATTCTTTCCTATTATTCCCTATCTATGGATGGATTTCAAACCGATCCCTGTGAGGGTTGAAACCACTCTCTCCCCGCAAATCCCTCTCTTCAAATATTTCTTCAAACCCGCAATCGTGGCCGCTGAGGTAGGCTCAATGAAATGTCCTTTTTGGCCCATTTCCTTAAAGGCAATCTCGATCTCCCTTTCTGTGACGGTTAGCACCTCTCCCCCTGTTTCTTTAATCGCCGCTAAAATCTGTCTCCCCCTAACAGGATTTGCAATGGCAATCCCCTCAGCCTTTGTTTCTCTTTTTTCAATGGGAAAAGGTTCTTTTAGCCCTTTTTTAAAGGCCTGGTAAATTGGGGCGCAGGAGGCAGATTGCACTCCAATCAACTTTGGAATCTTCTCCACCATCCCTGCCATTCTTAATTCCTTAAACCCGATAAAGGCCCCTAAGAAAAGGGTCCCATGGCCCACGGGAAGGACTAACACATCCGGAGCCTTCCAGCCCATCTGTTCCCAAATCTCAAAGGCAAAAGTCTTTGTCCCATGGAGAAAGAATGGATTCCAACAATGGCTTGCATAGTAGGTTTTTGAGGCTTCCTTTAGGGCCACCTCTGCGGTCTTCTCCCTTGAACCCATCACCTTTCTTAAGTGGGCTCCATAGGCTCGAATCTGAATTAGTTTTTGAGAAGAGGTGGATTTCGGAACATAAATCTTACACTCTATCCCTGCTTTAGCACAGTAGGCCGCAATGGCCGATCCTGCATTTCCTGAAGAATCTTCAATCACCCTTCTTATCCCCAATTCTTTTAATTTGCTTATAAGGACAGTGGCTCCTCGATCTTTATAAGACCCTGTTGGAAAAAGATAGTCCACCTTCAAAAAGACAGGATGGCCTTCCAGTTCAGCCTTTTCAAGGGGGGTAAACCCTTCTCCTATTGAAAGGATATTTTGGTCCTGGTTTATTGGGATGGCTTCCCGATACCGCCAGAGGGTAGGACGCCTTTTAAAAATCTTTTCGATGTAAAACTTTGGGGTAGACTCAAGGTCAAGGAAAGAGCCACAATCGCATCGCCATCGGGTTGGATCAACGAAATATGTCCGGCCACATTGGGAACAGAAAAATTTTTCCATTAAGAAAATAAAGAATTCCGAATTCCGAATTTTGAATCTTGAATCTTTATTTCATCAGAGGAAACATGACCCGAAAGGTGGTTCGGCCCTCTTCCGCCTCTACCTCTATTCTCCCACCCATGTGTTTGACCAATCGGGTGGTAATGTGGAGGCCTCTTCCCCTCCCCTCGCCAAGAAGGTATCTTTCTGCCTCCTCCTTTGGAATCTGTCCTGTATTGGAAATCTCTGCAACTGCCCACGAATCCTTTTGATAGGAGCGAATGGAGAGTTCTCCTCCTGATTCAGGGATGGCATTGGAGGCATTGTTCAGGAGGTTATCCAACACCCTTTCAAGGTGAAGAGGAAAACATCTTATCCAAAGAGGAGATTCTAACTCCTCTTCAAGGAGTCGGATGTTCTCCCGCTTCAACTCCCTGATCATCTGTTCATTAATTAAAAAACGCCTCTTCAATCTTTCGGTCAAATCGACCACCTCTTCCCTCCCTTCGCCGTAGAGGGTCAAGGCCAGTTCCTGAATGCGGGAGGTCTCTTTGAGGATGATGTCTAAGGCCTGATCGACCTTATCCTTTTTAGTAGGGTATTCTCCATCCTCCAGGATCTTTTTTACGCGTTTCGCAAACCCAGCAGTGGCGATGGCTGGATTTTTAAAATCATGGAGAATATCGTCCATCTTCTCCAACCTCAACCCCTTCATCAACTCTTTACCAAAGAAGGTGAAGATCTCTATTTCCTCCTCTGTAAATCGCTGATGTTGGGCCTGGGCATCGAAAGCCAAAAAGGAATGGACGACCCCATTTACTTTCAGGGGAACATAAAGAACAGAATGAATCTCCTGGTGTTCTAAAAATCGTTTGAGGTCAGTGGGTAGCAATCGGCTTTCTTTGGGATGATCGATGAGGATATAGCCTGGATAGACCTTTTCGTTTTCAAATTCACCAAAAGGACCCTTTTGATTGACAATCACATCGATATAGGATTCATCCTTGACATTAAAAACCTTTCCGATCCCGTGCTCGATCTCTGGATAACCTGCTTCGAGGACAACCTGCTGGCGATCCTCGGACACTGAAAAGAGGGCACACCTCTGAATCTTCATAATATGGACCAATTCAGGAATGACCAAATTGAAGACATCTTTGAGTTTGACCCCTTCCCTCTTTCCCAATTTAAGGAAAATCTGCTCTACGATCTTGTCTTTGGTGAGGTTCATCCTCTGGAGGTCTAAGATTCGTTTTCGAGCGATGACATAACTCACCCTTCTCGAAAGCATTTCTGCAATCTTTGCCTCTAAGGGAGTAAAGACTTTATCCTGTTCTTTAAAGTAAATCTGTATTGAGCCTTCACTGTCCACATCTTTCAAGGAGAAACGGGGGATCCGAATGGGCACCGCCATCATCGAATGGATCCCCCTCTTCTGGACCTTCTCCTTATTTTTATACTTCTCTTCTTTAAGGATGTTGGGGACGAAGTAAGACTGCTGGGTTCTCACCACCTCGCCCGCAATGGTATCTTCGAAGGGAATGGCCTCCTCACGGTCCTCCACCTCCGCAGGATATGAACCAAAGGCAATCATCTCTTCTTTTTCAGGGTCATAGATTCGGATGCTGGCAGCCTCTGCCCCTAGAAACTCCACCATATTTTTTGCCAGTATTTCAAGGATCTCTTTCTCCGGTAAGGAGGGATTAATCTCGAGAATGCTCTCCGCCTGGGTGATCAATTTATCCACATATTGAAAAAGGACTTCCTCTTTAATCAATTTGATCCCTGTGCTTACCTCTTCAACCGAAAGGGTGCATCCTTTCTCTTTTAATCTGGTCCAGACCCTTTCCCAAAGGTTTTGGTCAATCTTAAAATGGTCCATCCACCCCTCGATTTTTAAACCTTAACCCCTTAAATGATATTATAAACCTTTCCTTAGAGGTGTCAATCCAAAGGAGAAAATCCCCGCGTGTAACCTCTCCACACCTCTTCTTAATTTAAGGTGAGGATGGAGAGGTTATTTATTAAGGAGGGACTAAAGGAGGATAAAAACACTTAACCCTAATGGATTAGAGAACTTCTAAAATCTACTTCAAATCTAATTCGCTCGACGAATAGAGGAGATCTACCTATTCAAACTTTTTGATCAGGATGGCACTATTGACTCCCCCAAAGCCTGCTGAGATGGAAAGAGCAACCCTTACCTCTTTTCTCCGGGCTTTGTTAGGGACATAATCCAGATCGCAATCAGGGTCTTGAAATTCATAGTTAAGGGTGGGATGGACCACTCCCTTCTCAATGGCTAAAAGCAGGGCAATCACCTCTACTCCCCCAGCTGCCCCCATCAGGTGGCCAGTGATCGACTTGGTAGAACTGATAGGGATGTGGTATGCCTGTTTCCCAAAAACATTCTTAATCGCCTTTGTCTCCACTCGATCGTTCAAAGGAGTGGAGGTCCCATGGGGATTGATATAGTCAACCTCCTCGGGTGAGATGCCTCCCATGAGAAGAGGGTCTCTGATCGCTTTGGATAAGGCGAGGGCTTCAGGATCAGGATCGGTGAGATGGTAGGCGTCGGCGGTCATTCCAAACCCTATGACTTCTCCATAGATATGGGCCCCTCTCCGAAGGGCATGCTCCAACTCTTCAAAGACCAATATCCCTGCGCCTTCGCCCATGACAAACCCATCTCTCTCACGATCGAAAGGCCGACAGGCCTTAGAAGGTTCATTATTGCGAGTGGACATGGCCCTTAAAACATCGAACCCTCCAAAGACATAGGGGGTGATACAGGCATCCGCTCCACCTGTGATCATCACATCCTCAGCCCCTCCTTGAATTTGAAGAAAACTATTGATCATCGCATGGGTAGCTGAGGCACAGGCAGTGGAGACCGCATAAGAAGTCCCCCGAATCGAGAAGTATTGAGCGACATGGGAAGTGATCGCACTCAGATAGATATTGGGCAGAGCAAAGGGGGATATCCCTCTGGGTCCCTTTGAAAGGAAACGCTCGTGAAAGTACTCCAACAGGTCCATCGCTTCCACGCCTATCCCCATGATCACGCCAACTTGAAAGGCATCTAAATCCTTCAGGTGATAGACCCCGGTATGTTTATGATGAATCTCAGGATTGAAATCGTTCATTTCAAGTTCAATCCCTGCATCTTTGAGGGCAAGCCATGTCCCTGCAATCGCATATTGAGAGGTCTTTCCAAGATGTTTTGAAAGTTTTGATCTCTCGACATAACGAAAAAGGTCAAACCCTTCAATGGGAGCAGCAATTTGACAGCGATAATGGTTCATATCGCGGTCTGGAAATTCGATCCTCTTAAAGAAAGACCTTCCCAGGGCTAAACTCTCCCAATACTCCTCTTTACCCATCCCCACAGGGGTAACCGGACCAAGGCCTGTAATCACAACCCGTTTTCTATAATTTCCCACTTTGCCTCCTCTCTCTTATTGTCCTGTTATTTTTAATGATTGGACTCCCTTTGTCAAGACGATGTTTTTGAGGGATTTAAAAAGGTTGACATACTCCTCATTTAGAAATATAAATCTTTAGAAAAGGTAGACCCCCAAAAAGGAAATTGGAGATGGATCGATGAAGCAGTTTCGCGTTGGATTCTGGATTTCTCTTTTAATTTTAATGAGCCTTTTTCTCACCTCCTGCTTTCCCAACAAAAGATTGGTAGTAAGCAGTACGGCCCAGCTCTTAGAAGGAGTGGCGAAGGCCTCAAGTAAAGAATCTGACTTGAGGATGATCCGAGAGGGAATGCCAGCTTTTCTGATGCTGATCGATGGGATGATTGAGGCCTTACCAGAAAATGACCAGTTGCTGATCACCGCTGCTCAAAGTTATTCCTCATTTGTCTCCGCTTTCCTGGAGGAGAAAGAGAACGAGTATGCAAAATATCTTCTTGGAAAGGCAAAGCATTATGCGCTAAGATCACTGGAGATCAGAGGGTTTAAAAATCCAGCCCAATGCCCCTTGGATGAGTTTCAGGAAACGCTGAAACGAATGGAAAAGAAAGAGGTTCCCTATCTTTTCTGGAGCGCGACCTGCTGGGCAAATTGGATTAATGCCCATTTGGATTCCGTGGAAGCGCTCTCTGAACTTCCAAGAGTGGAATGGATGATGAAAAGGGTTTTAGAGCTTGACGAAGGGTTCTACCATGGAGGTCCCCATCTCTTCATGGGAATATGGTTTGCGTCCCGACCTAAAATGGCAGGAGGAGATTTGAAAAAGTCAAAGGATCATTTTTTAAGGGCGATTGACTTAGGAAAAGAGAAATTCCTGATGGGCTATGTTTATTATGCGGAATACTACGCCCGGATGGCACAGGATAAAGAACTTTTTTCCTACCTCCTCCAAAAGGTGTTAAACACCTCTCTCGAGATTGCCCCTGAACTCACCCTGCTGAACACCGTGGCAAAGAAAAGAGCGAGTGAACTCCTCAATCGACGGGATGAATATTTCGAATAGGAGAGAAAAAATGGAAAGACGAAACCTTCTAAAAGTTTGGCTCAGTTGTTTTGGCATCACCCTTCTCTTCCTTTCGCCTGCCCAATCGGCTGAAAAGGAACTCGTCATCAAACTGGCCACCTTGGCGCCTCAGGGGAGTTCCTGGATGAAGGCCTTCAATCTACTCAATTCAGAGGTGATGAAAAAGACAGAAAACAAAATCCAGTTTAAAATCTACGCTGGAGGGGTTTTGGGTGACGAAAAAGACATGCTCCGAAAGATGAAAATTGGTCAGATCCAGGCGTCCGCCCTTACCTCCGGAGGTCTCTCCACGCTCTTTAAAGAAATCGATGTCCTGCAGATTCCTTTCCTCTTCGAGAAGTATGAAGAGGTGGATTTTATCATCAAAAAGATGGACCCTTTCTTTCGAAAAGGCTTCGAGGATAGTGGCTATGTCCTCTTAGGTTGGTCCGAAGGAGGATTTGTCTATCTGATGTCAACCCTTCCTGTCGCCACGGTGGCAGACCTCAAAAAGGCAAAAGTCTGGATCTGGGAGGAATCTCCGATGTCCAAGGCGATCTTTGATGAGGCAGGGGTAAAAGCGGTCCCCTTATCTGTCCCGGACGTATTGGTCGGACTCCAAACCGGTCTGGTTGAGGTGGTCTATGCGCCGCCCACTGGAGCGGTCTCCCTCCAATGGTTTACCAAGGTTAAATATTTAACCGATGTCCCTCTGGTCTACCTGGCCGGGGGGATCGTAATAAAAAGGGAGGTATTTAAACAGATTCCTCCTTCACTTCAAGGTTCTCTCCTTGAAACGTTTCAATCCCATCTTGACCAGCTCAAGACCGTCACGCGAAATGAAAACCGGGATGCCATCAAAGTGATGACAAAACAAGGGGTCAACCTGATCACTCCACCTGTGGATCAAGTGGAGGAATTTAAAAAACTCTCCAACCGTGCCATGTCCCACCTCATTGGACAGACCTTTTCTAAAAAAATCTTTCAAGAGGTCACCTCCCATCTGGAGAGTTACCGAAGGGGAGGAAAATAATGGATCGCTGGGAGAGAACCGATGAGATCATCGATCGGATTGAACAGGTTCTCATTGTGGTCTTTCTAAGTTTCATGATTCTTGTGGCCTTCCTCCAGATCGTCCTTCGAAATTTCTTCGAGACCGGCCTTTCCTGGGGCGATTCATTGATCAGAAATCTGGTCCTCTGGGTTGGTTTTATTGGCGCAAGCCTTGCCACGAGAGAGGGAAAACATATCAACATCGACGTGGTCTCACGATGGCTTCCTCCTCTGGGAAAAAGAATCGTTACCCTCATCCTCCACCTCTTCTCAATCTTCATCTGTATTCTATTAACCTATGCCTCTCTGAAATTTATAAAAAATGAAGCCCAGATGGGAGAGGCAACCTTTTTAAAGATCCCTAACTGGGTCTTAGAGACCATTCTTCCCATGATCTTTGGATTGATGTCCTTCCGTTTTGGACTCCAATTTTTTAAAACTCTGGGGAGGATGAGAGAAAAAGGCCTGAGGGATCAAAAGGAGAACCCACCGTGACCCTTCCTTTAATTCTCCTCATCTTCATCCTGATGGTTCTTGGAGTACCGCTTTTTGTGGTGATTGCGGGCCTAGCCCTTCTCCTCTTTTTTACCAGCCAGATCGACTCCTCCGCCATGATCATCGAGATGTATCGAATGGCCACGACCCCCATTCTGGTGGCCATCCCTCTTTTCACGTTTGCAGGATACCTCCTTTCGGAAAGCGGGGCACCGAAGAGGCTCATTCGGCTCACCGATGCCATCCTGGGTTGGCTACCAGGTGGGCTTTCCCTCATCGCTCTGGTGACGTGCGCCATCTTTACTGCCCTGACCGGGGCAACAGGCCTCACCATCATTGCCTTAGGAGGAATTCTTTATCCTGCCATGTTACGGGGAAGATATCCGGAGAACTTCTCTTTAGGGTTACTCACGACCTCTGGGACATTAGGCCTGCTCTTTCCACCCAGCCTCCCATTAATTATCTATGCCATTGTCGCAAAGGTTCAGATCGATCAACTCTTTCTGGCAGGCATTCTACCGGGAATTCTTTTGGTCATCCTTCTCTCTGCCTTCAGTGTTCAAAAGGCCATTTCGGCTAACGTCCCTCGAACCCGATTTAAACCCCGTGAAGTCTTCATCGCCCTCAAAGAGATGATCTGGGAGATCCCTTTGCCTCTCATTGTTCTTGGCGGTATTTATAGTGGTTATTTTGCAGTGAGTGAGGCGGCGGCCATCACCGCGATCTATGTCCTCTTGGTCGAAGTGGTGATCTACCGGGATATTAAATGGAAAGAACTTCCCGGAGTTATGAGAAAGAGCATGATCCTGGTGGGCGGGATCCTGATCATCCTTGGCGCTGCCCTCGGCCTGACCAACTACCTCATTGACCAAGAGGTCCCGATGAAGATGCTTGAATTCTTTAAAGCCCACATTCGTAGCCCATTCATCTTTTTATTGGTAATGAACCTTTTCCTCCTCCTGGTAGGATGTGTGATGGGAACGTTTTCTGCCCTAACAGTCGTCGTCCCCCTCCTGGCTCCTGTGGCACAGGCCTATGGGATCCATCCCCTCCACATTGGGATCATCATCCTCACCAACCTTGAAATTGGGGCCTCCTTTCCTCCGCTTGGGATTAACCTCTTCATTTCGAGCATTCGTTTTGAAAAACCGGTACTAAGGCTCTACCTTTCCTGCCTTCCCTTCATCTTGGTCCTCTTGGTGGCTCTTGCCATCATCACCTATGTGCCCTGGTTTAGCCTCGCTCTCCTCAGATAATCCGATCGTTCTAAATTCAAAATCCGGAGTATGAGCCGTCATGATAAAATTAAACCTCATCTCCGAACAAATCCCTTAGAAATTCGAGGATGGCCTGATTGACTTCCTCTGAATTTTCTCACATGGGAATATGGTCACCCTTCTCAATAACCAGAAGCCTTGAGTGGGGGATGATTCGATGGAGTTCTCTGCCAATGAAAAGGGGGAAGACCTGGTCACAGTCTTCCCAGACCAAAAGGGTGGGCTGAGAAAGCCTCGGAAGGTAATCCATCTTAGGGGAACCATCAACTTCCACCCAATATATTTCTCAAAGGATGGCCTTCCCACCGGCTCATCTGGATTTGGAAATAGTTGATTATCCTTAAATCCGAATTCCTCAATCCGAAATTTACAATTGAATCACGGCCTCTGGATCAAGGAGAATTCTTCTCTTTTCTTCTCATGAGCTTCTTTTAAAAAGGCATAGATGGACTTGATGACCAATTGATAGAGAAAGGGATTGGGTCGGAAGAGATGAATCGGTTTTTTAAGGTCGAGGGCCACGGCTATAGAAATCCTTGCCTCTTCCTCCCTCCCCAATTTAAAGAGAAGGTAAGCCATCTCCTCCATTCTCCCTTGAAAAAGGAGTCTTTTCTCTTCGGGAAAGAGGTTAGAAAGAGCCCTCTGATAGATATCCTGAAGTCGGGCCTCCTTCTGATTTGGGTTTAAGATCAGTCTCGACTCTTCTGCCTCCCAGACCTCATCAGCATAGGGTTTAATCTCTTCTTCTCCGATTCCCCAACTTGCAAAGAGATCGGTTTTGAGTAGCTCCCCCCCTCTTCCCAGAAGCCTTTCATCCCCTTCAATCCCCTCTGGCTCGAGGTAGGAGTAGATTAAGGGTCGTTCATACTCCCTTTTAATCTTCTCAATCTCGCTTTTTAAACGGAGATAATCTGAAGGAGGCGTTCTCCCTTTTTTCAGGGTTTTTTGATACGCCTGGGTAAAAAGAAAACCTACATAGGAAGCCTCCATCTCAACCATTGGGATTGGACTTGCCTTTTTCACTTCTTCAAAGAAGTTTTTTAACTCTTTTTTTGAGAGCTCTCCTCCATAAAAGTCAATTAACCCCTCCTGGTCATTGACCAAACCATGAAGCACCATGGATCTCCTTCCCGGCCTGGCAAGGGTTAGGATGAGAAACCGGTTCCACGAAACATCATAGCCATTTCCGAATCCTTTGGGGGGTTCCAACTTTAAGGGACGAAGGATGGAGTCCTTTTTTTCAGAAACAGCCTCTTCAATCATTACTCCTCTGCTTTTTATCCGGTAGAGGGATCGTTTAATGGCTTTGCGAACCCTCTTCTCTTCGTAAACCTCTAACATTCGTTGAAGGAGGTGGCCGACCTTCGGATCTAAAATAGAGGCCAATTGTTCCACAACCCCGACTGTCAACTCCAAATCATTCCTTAAAAGGGACTGGAGAGATTGGAAGGTCTCCTGCTCAGACCTTCCCTCCTGAATGTCTGTGCTTACCTTCTCAATCACTTTTTGAATCTCTTCCATCTTTGCCTCTATTTCATTGACCTAAACTAAATCCTCCCTCGCCTTGAAGGCGAGGGGTTCCTAAACTTGTCGACTTCAAGTCGACTCGGGTCCTAAGTCCCTCTTCTTGGTCATTCCTGCGGAAGCAGGAATCCAGAAAACCATCTAATGAAAGAATCTTCTGGATACCCGCTTTCGCGGGTATGACGAAATGATTGGGCTCGTTCTTATAGTTGGCTCATGTTCCCTTTGTTCACATTTCGCCTATTTTCCCTTCGCCTCAAGGCGAGGGGTTTCCACCATCCCCGATGTTGAAACTAAAGAGATTGAAGTTTTTAAAGGAGAGCGTCTGCTGAATCGTAAGGAGGATGGTAATGGATAGATTGACTAATAGAGTGTTTCGGCAGAGAGGCTCAAGTTTCCTATTATCCCGATAATTTCCTCTCCAAACCTCCACCATGCTCCATAGGAGAAGAAGGAAAGGAAAGATCGATAAGGGAAGAAACCAGAGGGGTATCCGACCAAAAATGAGGAGAACCTTGATGAACGAAAGGCCGACCAATACGGAAATTCCTAAATAGAGTTCGGCCATCCTCTCCTTCCCGAAACGGACCACCAAATTCTTCTTTCCAATTTTCCGATCCGCCTCCTCATCTGGAAATTCATTGATCAATATGACATTAAAGATCGAAAGCCCGATTGGAATGGAAAGGAAAATGATCTCACGGTGGAAAAACCCACTGAAAAGATAAAAACCTGTGGCAATGGGTAACCAACTGTAACAGAAGCCAATCAGAATCTCTCCTAATCCTCGATAGGCCCACCGGATGGGTTTCCCTGAATAAAAAAATCCTGAAAAGAGGCCGACCCCTCCCAAGAAAAGGGTCCAAGGACCAGTCTGGTATCGAAAATAGAGCCAGAGCCCCATCATCATCGCTCCCACCAAACACCCATAGCCTAATAAAAGGGCTATTTGGGGAGGGAGCAACCCTTTGACCAATACCCTCGACCCTCCTGAAAAGGCATTAAAATTTTGGTTCAGCCGGTCTCCTTCTAAATCGTTCCATTCCCCCAGATAATAGGTCATCCACATTATGAAAAGGACTGTGATAAAACTAAGAATATAAAGTCCAAGAGGCCCTTGATAACCCCAACGCCATGCCAGTATGAACCCAAGGATCAAAGGGAAAACCCCAACTGAAAGAAAAGGAATCCTCGAAAGCCTCCACCAGGCATTCAAATAATCACCTAAACTTTTCAAGACGAGCCCTGTTACCTTTTTACTTCTACCCTTTCTCACACCATTCTCTCGCATTTTGAAACATTTGGAGCCAGGGAGAGGCCTTAAGGCGATCATCAAGATCCTTAGGCATCCATGCCCATTGCCATTTAAGAAAGGCTCGTTCTGGATGGGGCATCATGGCCAAGTGCCTTCCATCAGGTGAACAGAGGCCTGTGATTCCATAGGGAGAGCCATTGGGATTGAATGGATAACTTTGTGAAACCTTCCCGTCCATCCTTCCCTCATCGTCGACATAAACCAGGGAAACCAATCTCTTTTGAATCACTTCATCCATCAGGGCTGGGTCAGGAAAATAAAGCCTTCCCTCCCCATGGGCTACCCAGATTCCAAGAATGGAGCCCGCCATTCCTTTAAACATCATCGCCGGACTTTCTAAAATTTTCACAGTCACCCAGCGAGATTCAAAACGCTTAGAAAGGTTTTGAACGAAGCGAGGCTGGAGATGGTCAGGGATTCCTGTCCATGGAATCCACCCCAGGAGGGCAAACAGTTGACAGCCATTGCACACTCCAAGACTAAAGGTGTCTGGGCGATGATAAAAATCGTCAAACATCTTTCTCAACCTCTCGTTGAATCGAATGGCTGCGGCCCATCCTTTGGCACTTTCCGGAACATCCGCATAGGAGAACCCTCCCACTGCGACGAGGCCTCGAAATCGCTCCAGGGTCACTCGACCATGGATCAGGTCGGTCATGGTGATATCCCAGGGTCTAAACCCTGCCTGATAGAAGGCTGAGGTCATCTCCCGATCCCCATTGCTTCCTTCTTCCCGAAGAATGGCTACCTCGGGTCGGTCTTTGGCTTCAAGAAGATGGATGGAAGTGGGCTTCGGTTCAAAGGGAATGACGTAAGTGGGACCTTTTCGATCGAAGATATTTCTCTTCTCCTCCTCAGCACATTGAGGATTCATCTGAAGTCGTTCGATCTGATAGGAGGTCTCCTCCCACCACTGCCTTAAAAGACGCATGTCGGATTGGAGAACCTTCTGGCCATTATAGGTGATGAGAATCTTCTTCTCTTCTGTTGGCTCTCCAATGAGCGTTGAACCAAGATGAAAAGAGTCAAGAACTTCTAATACCCTTGCCACCTCTTTTCGGTCACATTCGATGACCACTCCTAACTCTTCCGCAAAAAACCTCTCAAAAACGCTCCCTGGACCTTCCATCTCAATCTTTAGCCCACAGTTTCCTGAAAAGGCCATCTCAAGAAGTGTAGTGATCAGACCTCCATCGCTCAGGTCATGTCCTGAAAGAATCAGATTCTCTGAGATCAATCTCTGAATCGCATAAAAGGCCTGTTTGAGCATTTCAGGGTCTTCCACATCTGGAGATTGGTCACCGAGCTGTCCGTAGACCTGGGCTAAGACTGAACCTCCAAGCCGGGTCTTCCCATTGGCCAGATCAATGAAGAGGAGTTGGCTCTGGCCTGCTTTTTTAATATCCGGGGTAACCACCTTGGTGATATCTGGCATTGTAGCATAGGCTGAGATCACCAGTTCTCGAGGTGATTTTACAATCTCCTCGCCCACGCGGGCTGCCATGGAGAGAGAGTCCTTTCCTCCATCCACTGCAATTCCCAGTTGGATCATCAAATCCCTCATGGCGCATGCCGCCTCATAAAGGGCAGCCCCTTCACCCGAAAGCTTGGGTGCCCACATCCAATTGGCTGAACATTTGATATCCTCTAAACGGGTGATCCAGGCCCACACAATGTTGGTCAGCGCTTCCCCTACGGCCATCCGAGCCCCTGCCTTTGGATTGACCAGCATCTTGATCGGTTGTTCGCCAATGGAGGTCGCTGCTCCTGTCAATCCAAAATGGCTCTGGGCAATTACAGCCACATCCCCTACTGTTAACTGGAGGGGACCACAGCATTGCTGTCTTGCAATCAACCCGGTCACGCTTCGATCCACCTTGTTGGTCAAAAATCTTTTCGATCCAACCGAAAGGTCACGGAGAACGCGCCATAGGGCAGTCTCCATCGTCAGGGATTCGGGCAGTTCAAGAGGGTTAAGAATCACCTCAACCCTTTTATCCTGGAAAGTCTTCTGAGGCATATTCCCCAAGACCTTTGAAAGATTCAGATTCACCGGGGTGGAATCATCCTGTTCATCGTGGACAACAAACCGACCGTCTCCTGTGACCTGCCCCAAGATCTCGCAATTGACCTTCTCCCTCTCGCAGATGGATTTGAATTGATCAATCCTTTCTAAGGGGATTAAGAACCCGCATCGTTCTTGATACTCCGCGATCCAGATTTTAAGGACAGAAAGCGTCGGATCACCCAGTTTGATCCGCCTCAGCTCAATTCTTCCTCCTGCCTTCTCGACCAGTTCTTTTAGAACATTGGCAGGTCCTCCTGCCCCCTGATCGTGGACACTAACAATGGGATTCTGATCCCCCATTTCAATGCAGGCTCGAATCACCCGGTTAAGTTTCTGTTCCATCTCTGCATCGCCTCTTTGGACTGCATTGAAATCGAGTTCCTCCACATTCTCTCCCTGAAGTTTGCTGGAGGCAGAACCTCCACTGACTCCAATTCCATAGGCAGGCCCCCCCACCTGAACAATCAATAACCCCTTCGTGGCCTCACCCTTTTCAATATGTCTGTCATCGATCTGCCCAATCCCGCCTGTAAACATGATCTTCTTAATCCATCCCCACCGCTCCCCATTGGGAAGTCTCTGGTCAAACGACCGTGTAAACCCAAGGATCACAGGCTCTCCGAACTTATTCCCATAATCGCTTGCCCCATCACTTGCCCTGATCTCAACCTCTAAGGAGGAAGCCAGATTCGATGGATAGGGGAAGGAGGGATTCTCCCATGGGAGATCATATCCAGGGATGAGAAGATGGGCAACGCAGTAACCTGTTGTCCCAGCAATGACAAGCCCTCCTCTGCCCGTGGCATGCACATCACGAATCCGTCCGCCTGTCCCTGTCTCTGCACCAGGGAAAGGAGCCACTCCTGTAGGGAAATTGTGTGTCTCCGCAGTAAAAATGATGTGGTAATAAACCTTTTGTTTATGGAAAGGAGAGGGTTGGCCTGGCCTTTCAGGAAGAATGGTCCAGCATTCATATCCTTTGATCCCACTGGAATTGTCTTTAAAAGCGATAATACTGTTAGAGGGGTTCGCTTTTAAAGTCGATTTGACAATCTCTAAAAGTGTTTCTGGCATGGGGAGGTCATTGATGATCTGTCTCCCCTTAAAATACCCGTGACGGGAGTGTTCACTGTTGGCATTATCCAAATCTCTGATTTCCACGATGGTGGGATTTCTACCTTCTTCCTTGACAAAATAGTCGTAATAGAGCCTTCTATCCCAATCATCCATCGCCAGCCCTGGAATTTCATCAAAGGCAGAAAGGCCCTTCTCCTTAAGAGGGACTTCAAAAACAGGCTCCGGGATAATTCCTGATTCAAAACTCTCCAACGGATGTTCATATAAACATTCTGTCATTCGATCGTGATGTTCTCGAATGAAACGTTCCCGGTCCTCTCCTGGAGAGAGCGAGTATCTTCGAGACCGTTCAATGCGGGTAACCTTATCCAGCCCGCAGGTTTGGCAAATGGACACGAGATTGGTGGAGTAAGCAGTGGCAAAATTCATCCGAGGACCAAGTTCAACCACACTCCCTCCATCTCGGTGAAATGACTCTTGAGAGATACTTTCAGAGATAAACCCTTCTGCAAGGATCTGCTTCAAGATCGAAAGTTCCTCGGGATTAAGCGGGGCGGAAGTCTCCACATTGAAGCAGTATTCCATTTGTTCATCTTTGCGCAAAAAGAAGTGGTACATCCTTTTTGACCCCTTTTAATAAAAAAGCCTTTTAAGGGCGACGCTATCGTAAAAGACCTGATCCCCTTTAAGAGAGATATGCCCATGAACCACCAGATTTAAAATGTAACTCTGCCAGGCCCTCTCCTTCTCATTCACCCTCCTGGCAAGAGATTCGGCGTCATCTTCAGGTCTGATCAAAACGGGCATCTGAAAGATAATGGGGCCATGATCATAGGCGGTCTCGTCCACAAAATGCATGGTCACCGCACTCTGTTTAATCTCCCCTCTGCGATAGGCGGAAATCACTGCTTCGTGAACATGATGGCCATACATCCCTGGTCCTCCAAATCGTGGTAAGGGGCCCGGGTGAATATTGACGGTCTTTGCAGGATCAAGTCCCTTTACAAATTTCAGCCATCCGGAACACATCACATAGTCAGCCTTATATTTTTCAACAAAGTATCGATACCCTTCGGCATCGAAGGGTCCTGGCCAATATTCAAACGGAACCTGGAGGGCATCCGCTTTTTTACGAACCCCTCCCTCGGGATGGTTTGAAACCACCCCAACAATTTGTGCATCCAGCACAGGCGGGTCTGTTCTGGAAAATTCTACCATCTCTTGAAATCCCGACCCCCCTCCCTTTGCGTCCCCGCTTGCAAAAACCAAAACTCGAATCTTTTCGCTAATCGGAATCATCTTTTTCTCTTCCCTTGAAGGGTATATTTTTCCTATTAGGAGAGTAAATGATTTATAAAAAAAGTCAATAAAGAAACTCCTTTATCAACGAATCCCCAGAGTTGATCCGAGGTACTCTAGACCCAAGGGCTTAATGAGGACTCGCTTCTTGGGGCTTGACTCAACCCTTCCTGCCTGAAAGGCAGAAATGCCATGGCGGGTGGCTATGCTTAATGTTTTTTCCACATCTCTTTCTGCTACATAAAGGGCAAAACCAGCCCCCATATTCAACGTCCCATAAGCCTCGCGGTCATCGACAGGGCCATGCTCTTGGATAAAAGAGAAAACAGGAGGGGGATCTGGGATACGGTCAATGAGATAAGAAAATGGCTGGGGAGCTCGCATCAACTTGCGCCAGCCGTGACCTGTGATGTTGACCGCATAGTGAAGGTCAACCCCCTCTTCAAAGCAATCCTCGATGACGGGAACATAGATAACTGTTGGATCAAGCAGTGCCTCGCCATAGAATCTGCCATCACTAAGTTTAGTGAGGTAACCCTCGGGTAACTTTTTTGCTACCTCACGGGCCAGTGTAAGGCCATTGGCGTGAATTCCGGAACTTCCAAGAAGCACGATGGCATCTCCATCCCGAATGTCGGTTCCGCTGATCAGGCGATTTTTGGGCTTCACGACTCCCACCGCTGACCCGCTGAGAACTACAGTCTCGGGATAGATGATATCCTTCAGGGTCGGCGTCTCCCCTCCTCCCCATGTACAGCGGGCCAGTTCACAGGCTCTTTTCCAGCCATCGATCAGATCGAAACATCTCTTTTCATCATTAAACCAGTCTGAAGATCCCACCGCCAGATGCATGGCCACTGAAAGCGGTAAAGCCCCAAGCGTGATCAGGTCATTGACAATCATGGCTACAGTACACTGGGCAATATGGTCGTAATAGGTCTTTCCAGTTAAACGATACATCACATCCGCCACCAGATTTTTTGTTCCTAAACCCTCTTCCACATGGGCGATATAATGATCCCCAGCATCGATGAGATAGGCGCTTTCTCCTCGACTCATCTCCACTTCAGAAAAACCAAGTCGTAAAAGAGCCTTAGCAGTTTTTCTGGCAGACATCTGGGCCAGTCTTTTAAAGGGATCCATTGCCTCGTAATCTACCCCAACGCCAGCATAAGTCATCTTCAAGGTCATAGTGGGTTCGTCCTCCTCATCTTTCCTTTATCACTTAAATGGTTTACAGATAGAACATCTTCTTTTAAAATTCAATCATAAAGTTTTTGATTGAGTTTAGCAAATTTTTATCATCCCTTCTATGAGGTAATTTTTTCAATGAAGATTTTACTCCATTAATATTAGACCTCAAAGGATCTCATCGGAAAGGAGAAAGCAGAAATGGAAAGGGACAATTCCATCCTCATCATCATCGATGCTCAAGAAGGCCTCTTGAAAGCAATGAACCCGGAAATCGCAAAAAATGTGATAAAAAATATCCTCATCCTTCTTTCATTTGCAAAACCCATGGGAATCCCCATCCTTTTAACCGAACAATACCCCAAAGGACTTGGCCAGACTTCACCTGAAATTAAGGCGTTGGTGGAAGAGATACCGCCGATTGAGAAGGTGGCCTTTAGCGGTTGCAGGGTGGAGGCGTTTAACAAAAGATTGGATTCATTTGGAAGAAAACAGATCATCCTCTGTGGGATCGAGACCCATGTGTGTATCCTTCAAACCGCCATCGATCTGATGGCGAAAGGTTATGAGGTTGATGTTCCGGCAGATGGAGTCTGTTCAAGAAGAAAATTGGATTGGGAGATTGGCTTAAGATATTTGGAAAGGAGGGGGGCGATGATCTCAACCACAGAGATCATCGCCTTCCAGTTGTTGAAGGAGGCTGGGACCGAAGAGTTCAAACGGTTATCCAGACTATTGAAATAAATAACCGTTCTTTAAACCAACCGAAATAGTTTGGCAAAGAAGTAGGGAACAAAAAAGGCATTTGAAAAGATGAGCGTCCAAAGGACAATCCTCTTCGGATTGATCTCAATCTTCATAGTTCCCTTAACTTCTCTTACCCCAAGAACTCTACTAAAAACCATCTTCTTTGCCACTTACAAAAATGTAAACCCTGTTCGAATTTGTCACTTTCTAAGTTTATCTGCCTATTCGGCTAACTTCCTTTTTACATATCTTAAAAATGCATAACCCCCCATAATAATTATCCAAATGACAAACAGATTGATGGAGGCCAATTCGTTAATCATTAAATTCATAACCACTCCTTTTAGAATTTTATAAAGCAACTTTTATGCCAATCTGTTAATATTAAATCAATTTATTGAAATTTAAGGGAAATTTAACTTTTAGGAAGGATATTTCAAGTTTTTTAAATGCACAAAATGTCCAACATTTTTGTAAAAAAGTGGATATCCAAAAATGTTTTAATAAATATGGGAATGTGATAACATTACCATCAAATAATTTTGCTGAAGGAGGTTTCCTGTGAAGATCATCTTTCACTCGAGTTTTTATAAGGTCTATACTTCAGATCCAGCCGCAGGAAAAGGAAGGATGGAATCCATTACTCGGGAATTAAAGGGAGAATTCGAATTCGTCGAACCAGAACCTGCCTCTGAGGAGGATCTGGAAAGGGTCCATGGAAGGTCTCATATTCAGTATGTAAAAAGAGAACTCTTGGTTTATGAGGTCGCTCTCCTTGCTGCTGGGGGAGCCATCCTTTCTTCAAAGTTGGCCTTTGAAGGCCAACCCGCCTTTGGACTGATTCGGCCACCAGGTCATCATGCAAGCCCCCATTCCTGTTGGGGGTTCTGTTATTTTAACAATATCGCCGTGGCCATTAAAAAACTCCTCAGTGAAGAGAAGATCAAAACTGCCCTCATCCTTGACTTCGACCTCCATTTCGGGGATGGAACAGCCAATACCTTCGGTGGCTCAAAATCCATCACCTACTTTCATCCCGAAGGAACAAATCGTAAACTCTTTATGGAGGAGGTTCAAAGAAGTCTCCAAACAGAGAAACCTTTTGATATCCTCGCCATTTCCGCAGGGTTTGATCGTCATGAGGAGGATTGGGGAGGACTCCTTAAGACAGAAGACTATTTCACCATTGGAAAATGGGCAAAAGAGGTCTCTCTCGAAAGATGCCAGGGGAGAAGGTTTGCTCTCCTTGAAGGGGGTTACAATCACTCTGTCCTTGGAAGAAATGTTAAAAGTTTTCTTGAGGGTTTCAGGGACTGAAAACATTTGAATAAATTAATGATTTACCTGAGGGGTTGATGAGAGCCTCCCCTGATGTTAAGGAAAATTCTAAAAGGGTTAGTGGGAAGGAGGAGATATGAAGAAGCATCTACTCATTGTGGCAACCTTAGATACAAAAGGAAGAGAAGTGGCCTATGTGAAGGATTCTGTTCAAAGGCTTGGAGTCCATCCAATGGTCATGGATGTTGGAACCCTTGGTGAACCCTTAACTCTTCCAGACATTACCCGGTTTGAGGTGGCTGGAGCAGGAGGATACAAACTTGAAGAGATAATCAAAGAGAGAAACCGCTCCGCTGCAGTGAGAGCGGTCCAGGAGGGAGGAGCAATCTTATCCAGAAGATTGCTCGAACAAGGAAAACTCCATGGAGTCTTCGGGATGGGGGGAGGAACAGGGACAGCCATTGTTACTTATATCATGCGCTCCCTTCCCTTTGGTTTACCCAAAGTGGTTCTTTCCACAGTGGCTTCAAGGGATGTGAAAGAATACATTGGAACCAAAGACATTGTCATGTTCCACTCTGTAGCCGATATCTTGGGGCTCAATCAATTCATGCGTCTGATCCTCGAACAGGCCTCCTATGCCATCTGCGGAATGATGGAACAAGGGGGCATCATGAGAAAGGAAAAACCTATGGTCGCAGTGACCGCTTATGGAATCAACTCGATCTGTGCCATGAATGCAGAACCTCTCCTTAGAGAGAGAGGCTATGAAATGATTGCCTTTCATGCCAATGGCTGTGGTGGAATGGCCATGGAGGAGTTCATCTCGGAAGGTTTAGTCGCAGGGGTCATCGATTTCACCCTTCATGAAATAGCGGATGAAATGTTTGGAGGCTATTGCAAGGGGATTGGTCCTCAAAGACTTGAAACCGCGGGGAGGAAAGGCATCCCCATTGTGGTTGTCCCGGGAGGGCTTGATAATGCGGTCTTCAGCCCGGTCTACCCTATGCCCGACCAGTTAAAAGGAAGAAAGATCCACTACCATGACACACGTTTTTGCGTCAGGATGGGTGCCGGGGAGATGAAAGAATTCGCCCGAATCGTCGGAGAAAAATTGAATCGCTCCAATGGACCCACCCATGTCCTCATTCCCAAAAAGGGATGGTCAGAGGCAGATAAACCCGGGATGGAACTTCATGAGCCAGAAACAGACCAAATCTTCTTAGAAGAACTACGGAAAATCCTCAACCCAAAAATACCGATAGAAGAGGTGGACTTCCACATCAGTGACCCTGGCTTTGCAAAGAAGGCGGTCACCCTTTTGGATGAGATGATCCAGGGCGGTAGGTAAAAAAGCCCTGGGACCAATTCCCAGGGCTTTTTTATTGATTTATTGAGCCTGGTCCGGTGGTGGTGTCCCAGGTGGGTTTGGAAGGGTCAGGGGCCATCGGAGCCAAAAGGCGTTGTGCGCAATCAAAGCCGGACCAACAATGCAGAGATTGAGATAAATGATGAGGATATTGATATCCGCAGGAAGTTTCTCCGCCATTACCTCACTGGCCTTAGGACCAAGGAGGAGGGTTAAAATGATAACCCAGATAAAGATGATAATGCATTGAATGATAAAGGCAGAAAGGGCCCTTTTAAAAAAGGTATATTTTGTGACTCCCCAGAACTGGAAATGCCAGCAGTAAACCAGAGACCAGAAGATCAGGGAAGAACCTACTGCAGCAAAAGAGAAGGTGGGACTGAGTCCAATCCCTAAACTCCCTTTCCAGAAAATATAACCTAAAATGTGTGCCAGGATCGTCTGAGCAATCGCCATGCCAGGCTGTCCCCATTTAGCAAAGGGCCATCCCTGGGTGGTAAAGACAGGGCTGAAGACAAAGAACCATGCAATCGACCAGACAAGATATCCTGTCAGCCAATTCACATTTAAAGGACCTTTATGGTTTATAGGAGTCTCTGCCAGGGGTGTCCCATCGAGATTGGTCAAGAAATTCCATATCAGAATGGAGACCCCCATGATAATGATAAAGCTTACCGCCATGGTTCCCCACGGATGAAGCCTGCCTTTGAAGGGCCATCCACCCCAAACTACTCCATAAAGAAGGGTTCCCCAGAACCCAATGACTCCGAACCAGAGGTAGAGAGGGCCTATGGGCCATTTGGGATAGATGAACTTCATGAAGAGGAGCATCACAAATGTAAAAATCGCCCATAGGATGGTCATTCCCAAGCCTGCTGTGAAACGGGATTTGGCAGGGGTCCAGTTTCCTGCAGGTGGAGCCCAGGGCCAATTGTCACCCAAGAGAACCAGATGCCCAAGCGCAATGAGCATGATGAGCGTAGCAGGGATGATCTTCAAAACAATAGCCGAAGAGGAGATGCCGTAAACAAAGATGGAAATCCCAAGAATGACAAATATAATGAATTGAATCAACCCTCCCCCTCTTCCAGATGGACCAATTCCAATCTTTTCTGGGGGTTTTTCATTTCCCATAAAAGTCCACCTCCTTTTCGTTTTTTAAGATATGAGTTTGAAAGTTGAGTTGAGTGAATTAAATTCTTTACCTGTTAACCCTTATTTGAGAAAGGGCCTTTTCCATCAAGAGTTCATAGGCGGTCTTTTTCCCAAGGAGAGGAGTCTTCTCTTTCTGGCTCCACACGGTTTCAGGCCTGCTTTGCAAAATGAATAGGTTGTGAGGGATGGGTTGACCTTTTTCAATGGCCCATTCGATGTCCTGGGGAACCCCATAATGGTCTTCGATTTTCTTAGCCACTTTAACCAACTCGATGATCTCTTTATCCTCCAAGCAAGGAATACTTTGTTGATCCATTGACACCTCACAATGGATCACACCTTTCCCTGCTTCATATTTACACTCAATTGTTTTGGTTGAGATGACCCTTTCATTAATTTCAAAGACCACTTTGTCGACCACGAATCTATCCGGGTTGACTGCCCCTGAGACAACCGACTCTCCCAAACCCCAACTTCCTTCGATCACCACTTTTGATGGGTCTCCATTCACTGGATTAAGGGTAAACATCACCCCTGCTGCTCTGGCATCCACCATTTTCTGAACACCCACGCTGATCAAGACCTTCTCATGGGGAAAATTCATCTTCATCCTATAGGCGATCGCACGAGGAGTAAAGAGGCTTGCCCAACAACTCTGCACTCGGGTGAGGATCTCATCCATCCCTCTCACCCATAAGTAAGTCTCCTGCTGGCCTGCAAAACTCGCTGTGGGTAAGTCTTCAGCGGTGGCACTGGATCGGACCGCAACAGGAATCGCCTTTGTTCCACACTTTTTGCAAAGGGAGGTATAGGCTTTAGCAATGGCATCGGCTATCTGGGTTGGCATGGTCGCCTTCTCTATTAATTCCCGAATCTGAGTGCTGGCCTTATTAAGAGAGGCAGAATCATCTGGATTCGCAGTTGAAAGGATTTTATAAATATCGTTTTTAATCTGTGTTGAATTGATAAATTCAACATAACTCTCCGTAGTCAGGGCGAATCCAGGTGGAACGCTGATCCCTGCCCTTAACATCTCTCCCAAACTGGCATTCTTGCCCCCTACTACGGGAAGTGAAGCCTTATTAATCTCCTCAAATCCTAAGATATATTTCATCCTCCACCTCCCGTAGTATGGAATAAGCAATCGAATCAATGGCTTTTTTATGCACTTGCTCGTTTAACAATGGTGACAATCCCCCTATCTCCATCCACCCTAATAAGATCGCCAGTCTTAATCACTTGGGTGGCCGTGCCTGTGCCGGTCACTGCAGGCAATCCATATTCTCGGGACACAATGGCTCCATGGCAAGTCAACCCACCGATATCGGTCACGCATGCTTTAATCTTGGAGAAAACCGGTGCCCAGGCCGGGTTGGTATTGGGAACCACCATAATCTCCCCGGGTTGGAGAGTGGCAATCTCTTCGAGAAGTTTAAGAACACGTGCCTTACCCTCAGCTACCCCTGCCGAAGAGGCAAAACCCTTCAGTTCAGTCACCTCCTCAGGCCGGACTGACACTCCAGCCAGCCAGTCCTTCACTTTGTCTGTTGTAATACCCCATAACATAACTGTAAAGGGTTCGGCCACCACTTCCGGTGGAACGCCTAAGGCAGGGGGTGGATTCCATTTCGCTGCTGCTTCTAATATTTTTTTCCGTTTCTGAGCCTTTTCAGACCATTTGAGGGTAGGGATATTTTCACCCAATGCCCAGGAATTTGCAACGTCTTCTATGAGATAAGGAATCTCAAGGCGATTGAACATGAAGAACTCTCCCTCATCCTTCAATACTCCAAACTTGACAAAGACCTTGGCAAACTCCCTCATCTTATCCCACCATATAGCATGAAACCAGTGTTCGACCCAGAAGAGATGGTCCTCCGCATATCGGTAAATCACTCTGACGTTTTTATAGGCATCCTCGAATGACTTCTTATCCTCGTTGGTTTTGATCAGTTTTCGATATTCATTGACCAAAGCCTCTCTGGCTTCAGAAATGGCGGTAAGGGATCGTTCAATCCTCTCTCCTTTATCCAATCGCTCCAGATAGCTTTTGATATAGCCGAAAGGTACATCCAACCGATTATACCATGCCCCCTCATGATGGAACCAGCCACTGCCACAGGAGACATAGAACCATGGATCCTTCACCCTTTCCAATTCGTCCAACCAGTGCCTTCCAGCATCGATCTCTCTGAGGCTTTCAATCTTGCTTGAGGCTGGACGGTCCGTCTTTAGGATGTTTGCTACTTTGGGCTCTGCATGAGCCATCCGGGCTAAACGGCAGAGTTCCTCTTCAGGCCGAAACATGGAGACTTCAGCCCCTGCCACCATCTTCCCGATGGCACTTTCGCTTATTCCTGGAAAGAGTTTTCGGGCCACATCCGCAAACATCAAATAGGCTAAATAGGTGATATTCAGTAAATTAAAGTGGTATTGCCAGCCCCGATACATGAGATTTACGCATGTATTAAAGGCTTCCAGTAACTCTTGGGCAGGTGAGACACTGGGAAGAGTGGTGGCAGAATCAAAATCAGGCATAAATTTTGGTAGTTCATTAGGCACCTTCACCGCTTCCAATTCCTTACCCAGGGCTTGAAACTTGGAGAGCCACTGCTCCCATAGACCGTCATAGTTTTCAAAAAGTGGGAAGGTCCTCTTGGGGAACAATTCGGCTTTCTGCTTAATCACTTCTTCAGGGGGTGGGGTGATTGCACAAATGTACATATAGCAGCCGACCATCCTCTGAGCAATTCCCTGGGCTGGCGGAATACAGAATATCCGGGTAGTGTGCTGTGCAAGAGAAATCTGCCAGGCTTGATGGAATATTTCATCCAACGGAGGCATGGGTTCTGGAGCATGGATCTTGTCCTGATACCAGAACTGGCTGTCTTCCCACTCCTGCCTTTCTGCTGAGAAAAGGCGGTGAGGGGGATACATCTCCTCCCATCCCTCAAGTTCCTTAGGAACCTCTACTTCCCGAGCAAACGGAAACCTTCTTTCCTTTTCCATAACAACCCCTCCTTTCTTTTATTTTGTGATAATTAAAAAGCAACCCCCTTCGATGATTTAAGGTACATTTTTGAACAAAAGTTGTGGTTTGAAAGGTTTAATTTAAAATGAATATTCACTTTTATAAATAAATTTTTTAAAAGTCAATAAGAAAAATTTCACAAGGTTAATCTCTCTATAAAGGACTAATTGGAAAGATAGTCTTTTGAGGGTCATTCAGATTTTACTAAATCTTTTCCTTTACTCTCAACAAAGTTGACGAAGGTTTTAATCAGGGGGTTAAACCGTTCCCCCTTCAAAAAAAGGATGGCCACTTCAAGAGAGAGTCTCTCTAATAAGGGTATGGTTTTAATCATCCCCTTCTCTTCCTCATCCTCGATGAGCCTTTTGATAATGATGGACACCCCTTTGCCCTCTGACACCCACTGTTTTATAAACTCAGAACTGGCTGCTTCAATCATCAGGGAGGGATGGATATTAACTTCCTTAAAGGCTTGGAGTACAATCTTTCTTGTGGTAGAACCTTTGGCACGGATGATAAATGGGAATCCTCCAAGTTCCCTTAATGAAACTTTCTTTTTTATTGCCAAAGGGGACTCGGGGGAGACAATGAGGACAAGTTTCTCCCTTAGAAAGGGAACCGATTCAAACCTTGGAGAAACTTTGGTTACCGAAATTAGACCAAGGTCATTCTTATAAACCAGAAGACTTTTTTCAATCTCTTCAGAATTGCCTATATCCAGATGGATCTTAATCGAAGGATAAGAGTTCTGAAATTCTGAAAGGAGCCTGGGCATCAGGCATTTGGAATAGGATTCGGTTGTTCCGATCTTTAGAGTGCCATAATGTTCTTCTTTAAGATTTCCTAAAACCGTTTCAATCTCCAAAAGATGGGAAGAAATTTTATGGGTATATTTAAAGAGCATTCTCCCAGCCTCGGTCAGGGCAAACCCTCCCTTCCCTCTCTGAATAAGCCCCAGCCCCGTGGCCAGTTCCAACTCCTTGATATGTTTGGTGACCGCAGGCTGAGAAATGAACAGCCTCTCAGCCGCCTTGGAGAAACTTCGGTGTTTTGCGACCTCATGGAAGACAAGCAACGAATTAATGGAAGAGGGAAAGAGTTTGGCCTTATTCATCCTCATCCTCCCTATATAACTTTAAGTTATTTAAACATAATTATAAATCAATTGACAAGAAGAAAATTTAAAAGGATAATCTCAATGCATTAACTCTTTCGAAGGAGGGTTTTTATGGATCTTAGAGATTTTATAAAGAGATGTGAGGAAGTCGGCGAACTCAAAAGGATTAAGGCAGAGGTGGACTGGGACCTCGAAATCTCTCACATTGCAAAACTGGTTGAGGAGAAAAGCGGTCCAGCACTCCTCTTTGAAAATGTAAAGGGATACAAAAGCCCGGTCTTAACAGGAGCCTTCGGGACCACTCGAAGGCTGGCCATCATCCTTGGGAAGGATCCGAGCCTTTCCATGGTCCAGCTGACCAAGGAATGGGGCAATTTGGCGGTGAAGGAGGTGATTCGGGCAAAGGAAGTAAAGGATGGCCCCATCTTTGAGAATATCCTTGAGGGTGACAAGGTGGATACTTTTGCCTTCCCATCCCCAAAATTCTATGAACTTGACGGAGGGAGGTATTTTGGGACTGCGGTCTTCATGGTCCTCCAAGACCCTGAGACAGGTGATATTAACCTTGGAACCTACCGTATGGGAATTCTCGATGAAAAAACCATAGGGGTCCAGATTTTAAAAGGGAAGAAAGGGGATCGGATCTTAAAGAAGTATGGAAAAGCAGGTAAAAAGATGCCTGCCTGTGCCATCATAGGAGGCGACCCCCTCCATGTCCTGGCGGGCGCTGCGACCACAGTCAAAGCCAAGAGCGGATACGATGTGGTCAGTTCCCTTCGAGGGGAACCTGTTGAAATTGTGAAAGCCCAACTCACAGGGCTTCCCATCCCTGCCGCGGCTGAGATTGTCTTAGAGGGAGAAATCGATCCACAAAACCTTAGAAATGAGGGCCCCTTTGGCGAGTACACAGGCTATTATACTGAAGAGTTGATTAAACCGATTCCCAAACCAGCCCTTGAAGTAAAACGTATTTACTATAGAAACAACCCGATCCTCTGGGAGACCAGTGTGGGGCGGCCTGTAGGAGATCAGCATATCCTTTACTCTTTTACGCGAAATGCGAGTCTTTGGACAGATCTGGTCAAGATGGAGATCCCTGGCATCAAATCGGTCTACACCTTACCTGAGGCGTCTGGTCGATTTATTGTGGTGGTCTCTGTGGAGCAGATGTATCCGGGTCATGCGGATCAGGTTGGGGCTGCTGTCATCGCCAGCAACACAGGAACCTATGGAGTGAAGATGGTCATCCTTGTGGATGATGATATTGAGGCTGACGATCTTCCGAGAGTATGGTGGGCGCTCGGAACCCGATATAACCCCGCAAGGGGAACACAGATTATCCATCGAGGCAGGTCTACCCCTCTCGATCCATCGATTGGGCCAGACGAAAACAAACTGATTACCTCAAGGATCATCTTGGATGCAACCATTCCATTCGAATGGAAGGTCAAACCCACGGAAATCAAGCTGACAGAGAGTGTTCTGGCCAAGGTAAAATCCCGATGGAAGGAGTATGGATTTGAAGACTAAAAATGGTCTTTGGTTTAAGGTTACGAAGCCAGTTTAGTGTTCAGTCAAAGAGGTAAGGTGGAAACATTATTAAAGACGAACGACATAGCCTCTATACGAAACGGGCCTCTTAACCATAACCTTTCAACCTGAAACTTTTATCTTCCAAGCGATGAAGGAGGAAGCGATGGCATTCGAAAAGAATCTTGAAGAAGCAAAGGAGAAGGCAAAAAAAGTAAAACTATTTGCTCATGATGTTCATGGGGTGTTAACTCCAAACACCTTCCTTTGTGATATTGAAGGAAGACGAAAATATACCTTCTGGCATATGGATGGTTTTGGGGATCTATCGCTCACAGCGAATGGGATCCAGATTGCTTTTTTAGATACCACTTCGATTGATGAGGAAGGACTCCATCGGGCTCGAGAATTAAAATTGGATAAATTTTATTACAAAGTCAAAGATAAGATGGCGAAACTCAGTGAATTGAAAAAAGAATTGGGAATCGACGATGAGAATATAGGCTATATTGGATGCGAAATCACGGATACCGAGATTATGAAGCAAGTAGGGTTCTCAGTGGCTACGGCAGATGCCATGGATGAGGTTAAAGAGATCGCAGATTACATTACCAGCGCTCCGGGTGGACGTGGGCCAATCCGTGAGGTCTGTGAATTCATCTTGAGATCAATGGGAAAATGGGAGGAGTGGGTCGATAAGGTCACCAAGATGGGCTACAAATAAAAACCCTAAACTCGAAACAAACCTAAATGGACCTGCATCCCCGCAGGCAGGCAAAACACAAAACTTAACTTCGGATTTGAAAAACCAAGTAAGGGAGGACTCTGATGGCCAACAAAGAAGCAGTGATTGAAAAAGCAAAGAAGGTAAAGTTTGTGATCCTCGATATTCATGGGGTCCTAACCGACAATATCCTCTATTACCTTGATGATGGGAAGAAGTCTGAATGTTTTTCCCTTCACGATCGATTGGGTTGCATGGCCCTGATGGAGGGGGGGATCGGCGTCTCCTTTCTCACTAGTAAAATTACCCGAACGGACGAACAAGTGGCTAAAATCTATAATGTTCCCCTTGACAAACTCTGGGGAACATCAGCCAAGATGGCAAAATTAGACGAATTTGAAAAAGAATCCGGGCTGAAGGATGAGGATATCTGCTATGTAGGGGATGAGATGATCGACTTAGGCATTATGAAGAGGGTAGGTTTCTCTGTTGCACCTTCGGACGCCTCCGTAGAAGCAAGAGAGGTGGCTCACTACATCACCAGGGCAGGAGGAGGGAAAGGGGTTGTCAGAGAACTTGCTGAATTAATCCTAAGGGCTCAGGGAAAATGGGAAACCGTCATTGATTCATTAAGAAAAAAAGGACTTTAATGGAGGGAGAGGATGGGACCTATTAAATTTTACAAGGATAATAGGGAGTTTATCAAAGCATTAGAATCTTACGGTGAGTTAGTTACGATCCAGCAAGAGGTGGATTGGGACCTCGAGATGGGAGCCATTGTGAGAAGGGTATGTGAGAAGAGAGCCCCTGCCCCTTATTTTAAAAGGATTAGAGACTACCCCGGCTTCGAGGCTTTGGGAGCTCCTCTGGCTACCTATTCAAGACTGGCCATTGCCATGGGAATGGATCCAAAATCTCCTATTCCAGAAATTGGGGAAGAATATGTTCGAAGAACAACTGGAACCCCTATTGCCCCCATTCTGGTTGATCCTAAAAAGGCTCCGTGCAAGGAGAATATCTTAATTGGGAAAGATGCCGATCTCTTCAAACTTCCTGGTCCCATGGTCCACGATGGAGATGGAGGAAGGTATCTGGCCACCTGGCATTTTATTGTAGCAAAAGACCCTGATACCGGTGCGATTAACTGGGGAATGTATCGTCAGATGGTCTTTGATGAGAAGACCATGGTGGGTCCGGTCCTCCCATTTTCTGATATGGGAAAGATGTTCTATGGAAAGTACGTCCCTAAGAATAAACCCATGCCCTTTGCTACCGTGATCGGCTGTGACCCCCTCTCTGGAGTGGCTGCCTGTGCACCTTCACCCATTCCAGAAGATCAATTCACTGGAATGCTCATGGGAGCCCCTGTCGAACTGGTTAAGTGTGAAACCTGTGACCTCGAGGTCCCGGCCCATGCTGAAATCATCATTGAAGGAGAGGTAATCCCCAATGTCTGGATTGAGGAGGCCCCTTTTGGGGAATATACAGGTTATCGAACCTCTCCAAGAGAGCCAAGGACTGTGTATCGAGTAAAGGCGATTACTTATAGAAATAATCCAATTCTCACGGTATCCAATATGGGGGTCCCTACGGATGAAGGACAGCTTCTTCGATCTTTCTCCTTGGGTCTTGAGATGCGAAGATTATTGGAGAGCCAGGGCATCCCCATTACAGGTGTGTTTATGCTTCCTGAATCCACCCATCACCTGGTCGTCGTGGGAACGAAGGTGGCTTATAGTGGGATTGCTACCCAGATCGCCAATCTGATCTTCGGGAGCAAACTGAGCCCATGGTTTCACATGGTGATCGTTGTAGATGATGAAACCGATATCTACAATAAAGATGAAGTGATCCATGCCCTGGCCACCAAATGCCATCCCATTCGTGGGATTCGAAAATATGAGCATTCCGTTGGAACCCCACTCTACCCCTTTGCAGAACCGGAGGATCGGAGATGGAGCCGAGGGGCACAGGTTCTCTTTGATTGCACCTTTCCGCTCCACTGGTCCAAATCAGACATCCCCATTAAGGTTTCTTTCAATAATATCTACCCTAAAGAGATTCAAGAAAAAGTGATCAAACACTGGAAAGAGTATGGGTTTAAAGAATAGATAAAAGGAGTGGCAAGCATGAAAGAATATGATACCTTCATCCTATCGGCCCCTGAAACAGTGGTAGAAGATCAGGAGATGGAGTTGATCCTCCGAGATCTCACCCCCCCCGACCGAAGATATAAATATCGAAGTTTTTACGCAAAGGCTCTTCTCTCAAGGTCCGAAACCAAATACCCTGATCGACTCTGGATCAGGTTGGGAAGAGGTCAACTCCAAGAAAGGCCCTGGTCGATCAAAATCCTAAAAGAAATTGATAAATTTAACCCATAATCCTACCCTGCCTATCCAATCAAAGGCGAGCAGGAAGGTCCAGGTTTTTGAGCCTAAATACGTTAAGCGTTTAGCCATATTACCGAATCCCTCTTTAGGGCAGGGATATACGGATTTTAAAAGGAGTAGAATCATTGAAAACCATTTCTGACCTGAGAGGCTTCTTAAGTCAACTAAAAGAGGCTGGAGAACTTCTCACCCTGACAACCCCTCTTTCACCACGATTTGAAATCTCGGCCATTCTCTCCCAGGTTAGGAAGAAGGAATCCCCTGCCATCCTTTTTAAGAAAGTCAAAGGTTATCCCCTCCGAGTGATTGGAAACCTCTTGGGAACAAAGACTCGTCTCTCAATGGCCTTGGGAATCGGTCAGGAGAATTTTTTTGAAAATGCCCTGAAGAAGTTTGAAAAGAGAATTCCTCCTGTCCTTCTAAAAAACCGATGGTCGAAAGAAGTCATTGTGACAAAAGGAAAGATTAACCTCATCAGGTGGCTCCCCATTCTAACCCACTACTCAAAGGACTCAGGGCCTTATATCACCTCTGGATTGACATCGGCAAAAGACCTGGTAAATGGAAATATAGGAAGGGGACTCCATCGAATGGAAGTAAGGGGGAGGACCGAACTTGGTATCTCTCTCCTTAACCCACCCCTTTCCGAAATCTATAGCCAATATAAAAAAGAGAATCGAAGGATGGAAGTGGCCACAGTGATTGGTGTGGATCCTGCTATCCTTATTGCCTCGGTTGCAAAAATTCCCCTTGGGGAGGATAAACTTTCTCTAACAGGAGGGTTAAGGGGTGAACCGGTCAAAATGGTGAAGGCTCAAACGGTTGATATTGAGATACCGGCCCAAGCAGAGATTGTCATTGAGGGTTTTATAGACCCGATGGGAGAAGAAAGGGATGGTACCCTTGGAGAGTCAAGTGGATATTATATGACTTTCTCAAACAGCCCGACGATCCATGTGACCGCCATTACCCTTCGAAAAGAGGCAATCTATCAGGCCATTCTCCCCTGGAGTCTTGAGGTAGACAACCTCCTTTATCTCATTCATGGAATTGACTTTGTTCCAAAAATAAAGAAGGAGTTTCCTTCCTTAAAACAGATCCATTTGGTTCCCGGGACGTTTGGCTCCCATGTGGTCATGTCCATTGATTCAATCGATAAAGAGGAGAATCGAAAGGTATTAACCTATGCCCTCTCCTTTTCCAATGTAAAGAAGGCCATTCTTGTGGATGAGGATGTCAATCCAGAAGACCATCTTGAGGTCGAATGGGCATTGGCAACACGATTTCAAGGAGATAGGGATTTAGTCGTTGTCCAGGATGTTAGGGGACAGCCGATCGACCCTTCTTCTAAGGAAGGATTCTTAACAACCAAAATAGGTCTGGATGCGACCCGACCCAGAAAGGAGGGGTTTGAAAGAGTAGATGTTCCAGACCGGGTGAAGCGCAGGGTATCGCCCATTCTTAAAAAGCTTAACCAAATCTCTTATGGGAAACTTAAGAAGTATTAATCATCAAAATCCAATGAGGAGATAAAATGAAAAAACTGATTGTTGGGATCTCTGGTGCGACGGGAGCAATCTATGGAATCAGACTTCTTGAAGTCCTTTCTAAGTCGGAGGTCGAGACCCATCTCGTCATCACCGAGGCAGCGGAACGAACAATCCTCATGGAGACTGACTGGAAGGTAGAAGAGGTCAAATCCCTTGCAACGGTCTCTCATGATATAAAGAATTTAGGAGCGGATATCGCCAGTGGCTCTTTCCTTTCGGAGGGGATGGTGATCCTTCCCTGTTCCATTCGAAGCCTATCGGGAGTAGCCAACTCCTACAATGAGAATCTCTTGATACGGACGGCAGATGTGATGCTGAAGGAGAGAAGAAAACTTGTTCTTTGTGTCCGTGAAACCCCCCTCCATCAAGGTCACCTCGAACTGATGCTCCGGGCAAGTCAAATGGGGGCTATCCTGCTCCCCCCGGTGCCTGCCTTCTATTTTCACCCAAAGACCCTTGACGATCTCATCAACCACACCATCGGGAAGGTGCTGGATCTCTTTGGAATCAATCACCATCTCTTCAATCGATGGGGAAGCAAGAGGTTAAAAAAAATTATTAAACCAAAAGGATTTTAGGAGCCGAGGGTTCAAGTGAAATGCTTTAAAGACAAAATTCAACTCGAACCCCTTGAATCCTTTGAATCCTTATTTAACGGAAAGGCTTGAAGATTAAAATCCAGGGAAAAATCATTGAGGGTCTTAGAGAGGCGGCAAACTTTACTCAAATTTCCTGGGTGAAAAAACAATTCGTTGAAAAACTTTCCATCGACCCCTATCCCGGAACTCTCAATTTAGAGATTGTCGATTCAGATTCCCTAAAGAGATTTAAAGATCTGAAATCCCGCAAAGGGATCGAAATTACCCCTGAAGACCCTTCTTTCTGCTCTGCCCAATGCTACCCAGTCCTTATCCGGGGTCAACTTAAAGGGGCCATTGTCTATCCTTTGGTTGATGGCTACCCCGAAAACAAGATGGAGTTGATCGCCTCTGAAAATATTAAAAAGGCTTTAGCTTTAAAAACAGGAGATGACTTAGAAGTAGAAATCCTTAACTTTTATCTCCTAAGATAGTCTCAGCACTCTAAACTCGCTCAACAAATTCCACGATGTTGCCATCGGGGTCTTTGACCATGGCAATCCGAACCCCTGGTCGAAGCTCTCTCTCCGGCACCGTGAATTCCACTCCCTTGTTTTTAAGTTCTCTACAAAGGTCTGAGAGATTTTTAATCGCAAACGTCACATAGCGGAAACCCAATTGGCTTTCCAATCCAATCGGCCCCTTGGGTACGTGGACCCGTGGGACAATCAACTTAAAATCACTCTTTCCAAACCTTAAGCGATACATTGTCCCAAACCATAGAGGCCTTTCTTCAATAAAGGTTAGCCCCAAGAGGTCTCGATAAAAATGAAGGCTGGCTTGAATATCACTGACCAGAACACCCAGATCTAAAGAGTCCTTAGCCGCTTCCATCATCTCTGTCTCCCCTTTCTCAAAATTATTTTTAATCTTCCTTCTGCCAGTACAGGAGCTTCCGGATCCTTTCCAATAGGACAGGGCGAACTTCAGGGTTTTTCACCCGGGTGACCTCTTTCCATTCCCTCCAGTCCCCTAAGAGGTCATAATAGAGGTTGGCGCAGGCCCTTTGATAGAAGACCTTTGCCTCTGGATTCACCTTTTGGGCACAGATCTGAAGCTCTTTAAAAATTCGGTTCCTCTCCTCTTCCTCTTCCATATGAAACATCAATACCTTGGTAGGTTTTGAAGGCAGGCTGGAGCCAAATTTCCCCTTGACATAATGATCTCCAAGGAAGTTCTCTTCATACTCCTTTAAAACCTCCAGGCATTCTTCCTTATCTTTCAGGACAGCCACCACCTTCCAGCAATGGTAGGCCTCCTTCAATTCAATTTCTTCCTTTCCCTCTTGCAACTGTTGGTAAAGTCGGGTCATACATGGGACGCATCGGCCATAGATATTGCCTTTGGTCACCCTTAGCTTCGGATCGCTCTCAAAACTGACCCAGTTGTCTCGGGACTCCCTCCACACCCGTCTATCCAAGAAAATCTTTTTCATATTGATTCCCTTTAAAAATTATCATACCATAACTGAAGTTGAATTATCCAATATCTTATTCGGTCAAGAAGACAAGTACTCTCCAGGGGGATGGAGTTGATGAAAAAGACGATTGTGCTGGTTGCCACGTTGGATACGAAAGGCTCTGAGGCTGTTTTTCTAAAATCCCTTATCCAAGAAAGAGGGCATAGGGTCATCCTTCTTGACATCAATACAGGGGCTGAACCCTCTGTCCAACCTGATATTTCAGCCAAAGAGGTGGCCCGTGCGGGAGGGTGGGATATCGAAGAGATCAGGAAGATGAGGGATACAGGAAAAGCCTCATCCATTATGATCCAGGGTGCTATTGAGAAGGTGAAGCATCTTTTAGACAAAGGAGAACTGGATGGAATCATCTCTTTGGGAGGCGCGAGTAATACGACCATGGCTACCGCTATCATGAAGGTCCTTCCCTTTGGGATCCCAAAGGTCATGCTCTCCAGTTCTGCTGCCATGCCCGCTTATGCAGGAGGATATTTCGGCACCAAAGATATCACCATGATCCATTCTGTGGTGGATATTGCTGGATGGAACCCACTTGTCAAAGTGGCGTTGACAAGGGCAGCAGGGGCCATCTGTGGAATGGTCGAAATGGGAGAAAAGCCTATCCCCCTCTCCAAGATTAAACCTGAAACCGGGCTAATCGCTTTAACCGAATTTAAGTTTTCAGAGGAATGCTGTTTTCATGTCAGAAATTTGCTAAAAGAAAAGGGATTTGAAGTCATTCCCTTCCATGCCCAGGGCATTGGGGATAGGGCGATGGAAGAACTGATTGGAGAAGGTTATTTTCAGGGTGTGATGGACATTGTTCCTGCAGGAGTCAGTGAACAACTTTTAGGGGGTAACCGCTCTGCAGGACCAAATCGTTTAGAGATGGCTGGGAGAATTGGGATTCCCCAAGTCATCACCCCCTGCGGATTTGATATGCTCAGTTGCGGTCCATTGGAGAGGAGAGACCGGGGGGACTTCCTTTGGGTTTCAAAAAATATTAAAGATCGAAAACTCTTTATCCCCGATGCCTTCAGGGTTCAAGCCCGCACCACCGCCCAGGAATTAAGAGAAATAGCAAGGGAGGTCGCCAGAAAGTTGAATCCTTCAAGAGGACCTGTCTCCATTCTCATCCCCTTAAAAGGATGGTCTTCTCTTGACCAAGAAGGGATGCCTCTCTATGATCCAGAGGCAGATTGGGCCTTTGTTGATGAATTGAAAATCCATCTCAGTAAAACGATCTCCCTCCTTGAAGTGGACCTTCATCTCAACACCCGGGAGTTTGCCGAAAAAACGGTGGACCAATTTCTATCCCTCTACCAAAAAGCCAAGCCTTAAGCAACCCCTGGGCCTGACCGAGAGTGAAGGGACCCATTCAAGCGGGTCCCTCTGTCTATTTAAGGGATAAGAGGAAATGACGCATTACCCCAAAAAAAGGATTTTTTTCTATTGACAAAAGTTTCCTATTAGTATACCCTATGGATGCCTCCAAAAAAGGATTTATACCTCAACCTAAAACCCGATGGACGAAAAACAGATTGTAAAGAATATTAAAAAATTCCGTTTGAGTAGAAAGATGTCCCTTGAAAAGTTGGCCCAATTGACCGGGCTGACCAAAGGGTATGTCTCTAAGATTGAAAATTCAGATAAAGTCCCTCCCTTCTCTACGCTCATTAAGATTGCAAATGCCCTTGATACCGATATCAGTCTTTTGATGGCGGATGAGTCTGAGATGCCAGAGAATATAAACCTCTGTATTGTGAGAAAGAACGAGAGGAAAGAAGTGATTAGTAGGGGAACCCTTTACGGATACCACTATGAAGCCTTGGCGCATAAGAAGCTTGGAAAGAACATGGAGCCTTATATTATCATCCCTGCTTTTGATGAAAAAGGCGTTTTTTCCCATGAAGGGGAGGAATTTATGTACGTCCTTGAAGGGAGACATGAGTTTATTTATGACGGCAAAAAGTACCTATTAAACGAAGGGGATAGTATCTATTTCGATTCCATCATCCCCCATAGCGGGAGGAGCGTCGGAAAGAAAAAGGCGAAAATTCTGGCCGTCATGTACTCCTATAAACGCTAAAATTTTAAATAAAAGGTTTCCAATTAGGAAACGACATGGTCCCCTAAGAATCTGGAGATAGGGCGACATTTCATTAACCTAAAACTCTCCAGAAATTACAGAGGATGAAGAGTTATCCTGAAATATAAGGGAGACAGGTGATACCTATGGAGAGGCGATTTAAAAGGGTGGACCAGATATGCCTGGTGGTCAAAGATCTTCAAAAGACGATTGAACATTATTGGGAAAATTTGGGAATTGGCCCATGGAAAATATTTCTTTTTGAAGAACCCCTTCTAAGGGAGATGACCCTTAAGGGGAAGCCTGCAAAATATAGAATGCACGTTGCCATATGCCAGTTGGAAAACATCTATGTGGAAGTCATCCAACCCCTCGAAGGAGAAACCCTCTATAAAGAGTTTTTGGAACAAAAGGGTGAGGGGTTACACCACATCGGGTTTATCATTCAAAACCTGGATGAAGAAGTCAAACGATTCGAAGAGAAAGGATTGAAACCCATCCAGACGGGAAGGTTTCAAGGAGGGGGATTTGCTTACTTTAATACCCAAGAAAGGTTTGGAACTACTCTTGAGCTCATTGAAAGGTCGAACCCTCCCAATACCCCCGTAAGGGTCTGGCCAGAAGATTTGGAGAAGTGATCAATGGTCCTTATTGGTAACAATTTGGAGGCCTAATTGAGGATCCTGCGCACCCAGATGCTCGATCTCTATAAAAAGATGGTCGAGATTAGACTATTTGAAGAAAGGATCCAGGATTTATATGCCAGGGGATTGGTTCCAGGATCTGTCCACCTCTATATTGGACAAGAGGCCATCGCTACAGGGGTTTGTGCCAATTTAAGAAAAGAGGACTATATCACGAGCACCCATCGGGGCCATGGCCATCTGATCGCAAAAGGTGCGGATCTTAAATTGATGATGGCCGAACTATTTGGTAAGAAGACCGGCTATTGTAAAGGAAAAGGGGGGTCGATGCACATTGCCGACCCTGAAAGGGGAATCCTCGGTTCAAATGGCATTGCAGGAGGTGGAATTCCGCTTGCAGTAGGAGCAGGCCTTTCCATTAAAATGAGAGGGACCGATCAGGTAGCGGTCTGTTTTTTTGGAGATGGGGCCAGCAATAATGGAACATTCCACGAAAGTCTGAATTTTGCTTCTGTCCATAGGCTCCCTGTCATCTTCGTCTGTGAGAATAATCTTTATGGAATCTCTGTTTCGCAAAAACAACATCAAGCGATCCAGGATATATCGATTCGCTCAATCGCCTACCACATGCCAGGGGTCACCATTGATGGAAATGATGTTTTGATTGTCTACCAGACCGCTAAAAAGGCTATTGAGCAAGCCCGGACAGGCAAAGGACCGACCTTGATCGAATGCAAAACCTATCGCTGGCGTGGCCATTATGAAGGAGACCCAAACCAAGGAAGACGTTACCGCTCTCTCGAAGAGATTCAAGCCTGGATGAGGAAATGTCCGATCAAAGGCTTTGAAAAGAAGTTGATCGGGCAGAAGATTTTGAACAAAGAGAAAATAAAACAGGTTCGGGAAGAGATAGGAAAAAAGATTGACGAGGCAGTAGAATTCGCTCGCCAAAGTCCCTTTCCCGATCCTAAAGAGATCTTGGAAGACGTTTATGTTCCCTCCCCTTAAAAGGGAATCCTTATGCGTGAACTGACCTTTGTCCAAGCTATTAATGAGGCCCTGAGGCAAAATCTTGAGAAAGATGAACGCGTCTTCCTCATGGGCGAGGACATTGGAAAGTATGGGGGCATCTATCAGATCACCGCAGGTTTATTGGAGAAATTTGGCCCTCAGAGAGTGATTGATACCCCCATTTCTGAATCGGGCTTTGTTGGAGCGGCTGTAGGGGCTGCCATGACCGGTATGAGGCCGGTGGTGGAGGTGATGTTTATCGATTTCACCACTTGCGCCATGGACATGATCGTAAACCAGATGGCAAAGATCCACTATATGTTTGGAGGAAGGGTAAAGGTTCCCCTTGTCTTAAGAACAAATGTCGGGGCAGGCAGAGGAACAGGAGCCCAGCACTCTCAGAGTTTCCACGCCTTTTTCCTCCATATCCCCGGGTTGCTGGTGGTCACCCCTTCAACCCCTTATGATGCTAAAGGTCTTCTCAATACAGCCATCCTCGATGAAAATCCTGTCTTATTCTTTGAACATAAAAAATTGCTTGCCATCACTGGGGAGGTTCCAGAAGAATACTACACCATCCCTTTTGGCAAAGCGGTCCTCCGAAGGGAGGGAAGGGATATCACTATTGTAGCCACCCAAGCGATGGTTCACCGCTCTCTTGCCGTGGCTGAAACCTTTTCAAAAGAGGGAATAGAAATTGAGGTTTTGGATCCAAGGACTCTCAAACCATTGGACAAAGAGGCCATTTTCGAATCAGTCAAAAAGACAGGAAGGCTGATTGTGGCAGATGAGGGCCCGATCACCTGTGGCGTGACCAGTGAAATCTCCGCAATGGTCGCAGAGGAGGCCATTGAGTACCTCCAAGCACCGATCCTAAGGGTTGGATCACCTGATGCCCCTGTGCCTACGAGTCCTCCCTTAGAAAAGGCCTATATTCCTGATGAAGAGGATCTGATTGAAGCCGTCAATAAGATGAAGGCTTTCCTTTGAAAGGAGGAGGAATTCGGATAAAAGAATCTGTCAGAATGGAATCCAATCTTATGGAAGGAAGAGAGGTTCCTCGAGCGGTCCCATCGGCTCGATGGAAAGCCAAAAAGGAAGGGATTGACCTTTCTTTGATAAAGGGAACTGGGCCAGGAGAGTTGATTCTTCCAAGGGACATTGAAAGATTCAAAAAAACTGAAAAGGCCCTCAAGAGTCCTGCCTCTGGGAGAAAAATATTGGTTTCCTCTTTAGCGAAAAAGTTAGCAGAAAGGGAAGGGCTATCTCTTGAGAAGGTTCAGGGGACAGGAATCCATGGAAGGATCATGATGGCCGATGTGCAAAGGGCGATTCAAAGAATCACCCCTTTATATGCTGAAAGGCAAGGGTTTGGCAGAGCCTTTCCGATGAGCCAAATGAGAAAAGTGATTGCCCGGCGGATGTCACAGAGTGCTTTTACCGCCCCTCATATCTACTTTTTCGCAGATATTGAGATGGATCATTTGATTACACTGCGAGAAAAACTCCTTCTGGATTTTGAAAAGAAGTTTAAGGTCAGGATCTCTATTAATGATTTTCTCATTAAGGCAGTGGCCCTAACGATCTGTGAATTTCCATTGTTTAATGCCACATTAAAAGGTGAAGAGATCGCCGTGATGCCAGAAATCAATATTGGGTTGGCGGTGGCTTTAAAGGAAGGGCTGATCGTTCCTGCCATCCCTCAAGCTGACCGACTCCCTCTTTGGGAGATTGCTCAGATTCGGGCTGATCTGGTTGAGCGTGCCAGGGCGGGAAAATTAAAATTAGAGGAGATTGAAAGAGGAACCTTCACCATTTCAAGTTTAGCCCAATTCGATATCACTTTTTTCACAGCGATCCTGAATCCACCCCAAAGCGGGATATTGACCGTTGGAAAAACCACTGATCAACTTGCTTTGGATGGAGAAAGGGTCGTCACTAAGAAGATAGCCCGATTGGGCCTTTCAGCAGATCATCGAATAATCGATGGGGTGATGGCCGCTTCTTTTTTGCAATCATTAAAGGGGAGGATGGAAAAGCCATCTTCCACCTTGCTCGGGTAACAAGGAGGATCGATGGCCGTCGAAGTCGTTGTGCCCATCTTGGGCTACAGTAATGAAAAGGGAAAGATTCTCCGTTGGCTCAAATCCGAAGGAGACTTGGTTAAAAAGGGAGAACCCCTCCTCGAATTGGAGACAGAAAAAGTGGTAACAGAGATAGAATCCCCTGCCACTGGAATCCTGAAAAAGATTCTCATTCGAGAAGGGGTTGAAGTTCCTGTGCTCACCGTCATTGCCATTATCACCGAGAAAGGAGAGGATCTCCCCGAAAAATACCGAACCCTTAAATTAGAATCTCCCCTCTTCTCTTCCTTAGAAGGCCAGAAGCCCATAACCCAAACCCCCCAAGTCAGTCCCGAAAGGATTCAAAAAGAGATTTACGACATTGCTATCCTTGGTGCGGGTCCGGGAGGATACGTTTCCGCCATCCGGGCCTCACAATTGGGAGCGAAAGTCCTCCTGATTGAAAAAGATCAACTTGGAGGGACTTGCCTGAATCGAGGGTGTATCCCTACCAAATCCTTCCTTTCTGATATTAAAATTCTCAGGAAGGTAAAGGAGTCTGACCTTTTCGTCCATGGAGATAGAATCTCCCTGAATCTAAAAAAGATGATCTCTCGAAAGAACCAAGTGGTAGAGACTCTAAAGAGAGGGATTGCTTCACTACTTCAGAATCAAGGGATCACCTTGGTAAAAGGCCATGGAAGATTCATCGATTCAAAAAGGGTCCAGGTCTCCTCAAACGGGAAAGGGAACGTCTATCAAGCAAACCACATGCTCATTGCCACAGGCTCTAAACCTGTCTCAATTCCAAAAATGAAGTTTGATGGGAGACTGATCCTTTCAACTGATCAAGCGTTAAACCTTCAGAGGCTCCCCAAGGAGATTCTAATTATTGGAGGTGGGGTGATTGGGGTTGAATTTGCGACGATCTTTCATGGTCTGGGGTCAAGGGTGAAACTCATCGAGATGCTCCCCCAGATTCTCTCCAATGAGGATGAAGAGTTGGTCGCCGAATTGAAAAGATTAATGGAAAAAGAAGGGATTGAAATCTTAACCGAAACAGAAGTCCTTCAGGCCCATTCAAAGAACGGAAAAGTCGAGGTGGAAATAAAAAGGAAAGGAAGAAGGGGAACCCTTTTGGGGGATAATATCCTTGTGGCCGTCGGAAGGGCCCCAAATACGGAAGGTCTTAATATAGATAAGATCGGGCTTGAGATGGAGGGAAACTTTGTCAAAGTCAATTCAAAAATGGAGACCAATGTGGAGGGCATCTACGCCATTGGAGACGTCATTGGTAAGAAGATGCTGGCCCATGCAGCCTCTGCAGAGGGAATCGTAGCGGTTGAAAACATTATGGGAAAATCCCGTGAGTTAGACTACCAAAAGGTTCCTAACTGTATCTATACCTTCCCTGAAATCGCTTCTGTGGGCCTAAAAGAAACAGAGGCCAAAGAGAGGGGATATGAGATTCGGATAGGAAAGTTTCCTTTTTTAAGGAGTGGCATGGCGTGGGCAATTGGAGAGACTGAAGGATTTGTAAAAATTATTGCAGAAAAGGGGCTGGGCCAGATTTTGGGTGTCCACATCTTAGGTGATCATGCAACTGAACTTATCGGTGAAATACTTCTAGCAATCAATCTTGAGGCCTCGATCGAGGATCTCGGGGAAGTGATAAAAGGCCATCCAACCCTTTCTGAAAGCATTACGGAGGCAGCCAAGGAGTGGCAGCAGAAAGCCATTCATTCCCCCTCCACCCCGAGTATCCAAGGAACATGGGGAACCCAACATCCTAATAACCCCAAAAAAGGGAGGGACTACGTTGCAACCGGCTTACGGGATGAGTTTTTATGAATTCGACGATCAAAAGGATATCGAAAGTTATGGAGTTTTGATGTGTGATATGGTCCATTGTGTCCCTCCGATGAGTCCGCTTTACTTTAACGTAGGGTGGTACTGGTATAACTACGGTGTGAGATATGCTGCAGAAACACTCTCCCTTCCCACCACTCCTGGAGTGGCAGAAGGAATGGCGCGTGTGATTATGACAGTTGAGCATTTAAAAGATTTAAAACCTGATGAGATTCTGGTCTCTCCAGGGACAACGGCCTCTTGGACCCCCGCCTTCAATATTATCAAGGGCCTCATCTGTGATGGTGGGGGAGCGCTCTCCCATCCCATTATCGTGGCTCGTGAATATGGGATCCCTTGTGTGGTGGGGAGGGTGAAAGCAACTTCTCAGATTAAGACTGGACAACGGGTAAGAGTCGATGGGGATCATGCAGCGATTTACATTCTTGACAAATAGAGATTAAATCTGTTTAAAGGAGAATGAACATGGAAGAAGAGGTGAGATTGGGAACCACGAAGAAGATATCCTTACAGATCCCCTATGAAACCCTGAAGGAAGATCTTGAAAACTTAAAGCAGAAAACCTTAGAATTTGGAGCCTCGATGGCCGAGGTTATCCCTTCAGCATGGGTGAAAGTAGATGAAAGAGTAAGACTCAAATGTGCGGTCCCCTTGTGCCCATTATTTGGGACCAATATCTATTGTCCTCCCCATGGATTTGAGCCGGAATTTATGCGGAAGGCATTAGCCGAGTATAGTTGGGCTATTCTCTATGCCCTTGATGTCATCCCTGTGGAGCATTTTGCAGACCGTCCTGTGGAACGCGAATTTGCCATTCAATGGACAAAGAAAAATATGGAGATTGCGGCCAAGGTTGAAACCTTAGCCTTCGGAAAGGGCTACTACCTTGCCTTGGGACTCTGCCAATTCAACTGTTTAAGAGTTCTCTGTAAACAAGAAAGGTGTCTCGTTTTGAGCGGAGGGAACTGTCCGTTCCCCTTGAAGGCTCGTCCTTCCATGGAGGGGTTGGGAATCGATGTCTATGGTTTGGTCACTAAGGTTGGATGGGATATCTATCCTATTTATCGAACGGTAAACCCTAAAGAGGTCCCAAGGGCATTGACCATAGGGATTGTCTTTATTTATTAATCCAAAAAACTAAAGGACACCCGGGAGTTTGATTAAATGGACTCCAATGAGTAAAATGGTTAAGGGAGGTGTTAGATGTCTGAAAAATATATCTTCTGGTTTGAGGAATTAGGGCAAGGGTTTAATGATTTGGTTGGGAAGAAATGTGCAAACTTAGGGGAAATGGCGAAATTGGGAATGCCTGTCCCACCAGGCTTTGCCCTCTCTGTCAAGGCCTATGAGGAGTTTATGGAAAGGACGAACGCCACCGATGAAATCAGGAATTACCTAAAGAGATTTAGCGGAGGAATCAAGACCATTGAACAATTCAATGAAGCGAGTAGAGAGATCCGCCAGATTGTGGAATCCAAGGAAATGCCAGAAGGGATGAAAAAACTCATCTTGGCCTTTTACGATGACCTCTGCGAGAAGTGTCATGTGAATGAGGTGGCTGTGGCAACAAGGTCTGCAGGTCCGGTGAGCCATCCAGGCCAATACGAAACCTATCTCAATGTCAAAGGGAAAGAGGATCTCCTGAAAAAGATCATTAAGGTATGGGCCAGTACCTTTAACTCCCGTTCCCTGGCCTTTCGAAGTCGAAAGGGTCTTCCGTTGGAAAGCGATCCAATTGGCGTAGCGGTGTTAAAAATGGTAAAGGCCCGTTCCGCAGGTGTGGTTTTTACGGCAGACCCAAATACCGGAGACCTATCGAAAATGATCCTCGAGGCAAACTGGGGACTTGGAGAGAGCGTCGTTAGTGGGGAGTTGGTTCCCGATACATATATTTTGGACAAAGAGACATTAAAAGTTTGCGAAAGGAAACTGGGAACGAAACAGAAATATGTGATTTTTAAAGAATTAGGAGTCTCTGAAGAGGAAACCCCTCCTGATAAGAGATGTGCCTATTGTCTGAACGATGAAGAGGTGGTGGAAGTTGGAAGACTCGCTTTGACCCTAGAGAAACACTTTGGCGTCCCCCAGGATGCGGAATGGGCAGTGGATGAGGATTATCCGTTTCCGAAAAATATCATTCTTCTTCAGACCCGTCCTGCAGTGATTGTACAAAAAAAGAGCCCTGTTGACCAGATTGTGGACTTGATGCTAAAACGATTCTAAGAAGGGCGTTGAATCGTCCGGAAAGGAGAACCCTATGTTGTGGCCAGCCTATGATTTAAGTTTTTATGAATTTGATGATGAAAACGATCCCAAAAATTATGGTGTGCTTCTCTGCGATGTGGTTCATGGAAAACCTCCCCTAAAACCCCTCTATATTGGGATTGGGTGGTATTGGTATTATCATGCCTTCCGATATGCGCCGGAAACACTCTCCCTTCCTACCACCCACGGTTGGGATTCAAGGTTCATCAATGGCTACCCTTATATCACTACGATCAAAACCACAGAGGCAGAGGCGAAGGCAA
>FWPU01001952.1_pt1 | contig 59394 bp, 44 predicted proteins | sample 2228361 | NCBI WGS metagenome assembly FWPU01 (sample SAMEA103939777, study PRJEB20133) | metagenome
CTCCTGCGCGCCCTCACTCCCGCCCCGCTCCCGCTGGGAGAGCGGAGCAGCAGCGGGCGCTGAGGCACGACTCCCGCTGACGCGGGGGATTGCTGCGGGCGCTCCGCGCCCTCGCAATGACATGGATCGGGACGGCGCCACACGCTCCTGACCAGACAGCAGGATGGCACGGGCGCGCGGGAAGCGCCGCGCGCTGATCTAAAGGTGATTGGACACCTAAAGTTGGTATAACCTGAAGCCTCACAGTCATCATCCAATCAGGGATTCGCGCCGCCGGGTCATCGTGATCTGGCGAACCGCAACATGCCAATCGGTTTGACAGGTTTTTTGCCGTTCTCGTACAATTCCGGGCGGGTGTGATCTGGTTTTTTCCAGCACATTGCTTGACACCTGGAGAGGTTGATATGACATCTGCCGAAACGGCGCGTCTCCTGAATGAACTGAACGATCTGCGTCACCGCTACGCCATGCTGGTGCGAGCTTTGCGGCTGATGATCTACGACTACGATGTCGCCAGCGGGACGATCACCTGGAGCGGTGAGACCGAACATGTCTGTGGCCGCTCGATCAGCGAGCTGGATGGCGGGCTTGCCCAGTGGGAAGCGTTGATCCATCCCGATGATCGCGAGCGAGCGCTGGCTCAGCTTGGCGAAGCCGAGGCAAAGCTGGGCGAATATGACGTTGAATATCGCTTCCAGCACAAACAGGGATCGTATGTCTGGATCCTCGATCGGGGCTATTTTCTGGCCGGAACTGACGGCAAAGCGGCGCGGATGGTCGGCATGATGCAGAATATCAGCGACATCAAGGCGATCGAGTTCGATCGTCTGCGCATGCAGGAAGAGATCATTGCCGCCCAGGAACGCGCCCTGCGCGAACTGAGCACGCCACTGGTGCCGATCAGCGATCGCGCAGTAGCGCTGCCGCTGGTGGGCACGATCGATCAGCGCCGCGCCATGCAGATCATCGAAACGCTGCTGGAAGGGGTGGCAACGCGCAGCGCTGATACGGTAATTATTGACATTACCGGCGTGTCTACGGTTGACACCTTCATCGCCGATGCGCTGGTGCGGGCAGCGCGGGCGACGCGCCTGCTCGGCGCCCATGTGGTGCTGACCGGAATCAGCCCCGAAGTAGCGCAGACTCTGGTTAGCCTGGGAGCTGATTTGAGCGTCTTTGAGACGCGGGCGACGCTGCAAGATGGAATCGCCCTGGCGATTAACGGCGGGCGCAAGCAGCGATAGCGTCAACGCTCTGCGCAACCGTCACCGCGCCGGACGATCATCACGAGTGATATCCATCAGGATCCGATCATAACGCTGACCGTCCAGACAGATGGCGCCGCGCAGACGACCGGCTTCGCGAAAACCGGCGGCCAGGTAGGCGCGATAGGCGCGTTCATTGAATCCATGCACCCACAGATAGATGTTCGCCAGATTGAGGTAGCGAAAGCCGTACTCGACCAGCAGGCGCACTGCTTCACGACCATAGCCGCGTCCCCAGACTGAGCGGTCGCCGATGGCAATGCCAAGCTGGGCGTGACCGTGCAGCAGGTTGATGTCGAACAGACTGCACGTGCCGATCAGACGCTGTCCATCTTGCAGCACGATGGCAAACGAACGTTCGTCCTCGCGATGAGCGACGTGCCTGGCGATCCATTGTTGTTCTTGCTCGAGCGTGAAGCTACGCCCCTGCTGGCCGAGCAGCGCTGTAACATCCAGATCGGAAAACCACTCCGCCAGCAATGCAGCGTCTTCGGGGAAGACGTGGCTGAGAAAGACGTGTTGACCCACAACGACAGGCGGTCGCGCTCGTGATGATGATGGCATGGTCATCTAATTATCCTCTCCAGGGCGATCTGGCAGCGGCGTGACCTCCGCGCCTGCAACGGAACCAGCAGCCCGCGACAGCGCACCAGGATTGAAAGCGCGCTCCCTCAGCGCAGCCTTTGTGGCATCAATCATCCGCCTGGCGCAAACGCGCATAACTCTCGTAGCGCGCAGTTGTAATCTCACCACGCTCAACCGCTGCTCGCACCGCGCAATCAGGCTCGTGAATGTGGCTGCAACCGGCAAAGTAGCATTTGTCGAGAAAGGGACGAAATTCGCGGAAGCACCAGGCCAGATCCGCAGGATCGAAGTTCCACAGCCCGATTTCGCGAATACCCGGCGTATCGGCGACGTAGCCGCCGCCCGGCAGGCTCAGCGGAATGAGTTCGGCCACCGTCGTAGTATGGCGCCCTTTCGCCAGCCGCTCGCTGACATGGCTGGTGCGCAGATTGAGGCCAGGCTGCGCGTGGTTGAGCAGACTGCTCTTGCCCACGCCCGACTTGCCGGTTACCACGCTGATGCGCCCGGCCAGATACCGACGCAGCTCGGCGATCCCGGCGCCGCTGACGATGCTGGTGTAGACGACCGGGTAGCCAATCTGTTCGTAAGGCGCGAACATCTGGCGCGCCGCCTCTTCGCCAACCAGATCGATCTTGGTCGCCACAATGATCGCTGCCAGCTCGCTGTGCTCACAGATCACCAGATAGCGGTCAAGCATGCGCGGGGTAAACTCCGGCTGCGCGCAGGCAAAGACCAGCAGCACCTGATCGACGTTGGCGACGATGACATCTTCTTTGTATGCGCCGCGCGGCCCGGCAGCCCGGCGGGCCAGCCGACTCCGTCGCGGCAGCACGGCCTCGATGGCGCCCTGACCGTTGCCTACCGGCGCCACCACAACCTGATCACCGATCACGACGAGATCGGTCGTCTGTCGTTCCTTCTTCAGGCGACCACGGAGGCGGCATTCCAGCAGACCACGCTCAGTTTCCACCCAGAAGAAGCCGCTTTGCGCCCGCAGCACCGTGCCTGTCAGATGATTGTCGGTTGCTACCGGTTGTTCACTGATCGGCAATACCTGGTTAGCGTTCATCGACTCGCACCTCTAACCGGCTGGCGCCAAGCATATCGAAGGCAAAACTCAACAGTCGTTCGATAACGGTTATCGTCGGCAATTCATCGGGCGATATAACCGCCAGTGATGTTTGTGCCCGCCGGATCGGCTTCTGATCGGGCGGATGATATGATAATGAGCCATCACGCTCAAGAATAATCACGGTTGTTTCCTCCACCATGAACGCGGATGGTTGATCAGGGTTACGGCGTGTCGCCATTTCTGCAACGTCACCAAACCGCGGCGGAGAGGAAACAATCAGGCTGTGACCTTTGCGACGAGCCACAGCCTGATAGGCAAACAAAAGGCTGTGGGCGTCGCAGTGACTTCCCACAGCCCATGTGATGACAGGTTGAACCTGTTTAGTCGATGCTGTGAGAAACTCCTGCTCCGTCAGCGGAGGCGAGCGACACAATCGCTACCGCAGGCGCAATTACTGTGGTGGGCGCAACATGTGTCATTGTGAACCTCCTCTGACCCGAATCCAATCTGTTTCTTGCCCGTGCAGCATAGCACGCAAGACACGTTCTGTCAATGGAAGATTGCTCAGTCTTTAGGCGGAATTGTCATGATCTGCCGCAGCGTGGCGCTAGCGACATTGCGCCCGCACAGCAGAGCGACGACCTGTTGGCCGGTCAGATCACCGAGCTGGCCTTCGAGCAGGGCAGCCACCGGCACGGCAGCGCTGCCCTCTGCGATCACGTGATGCTCATCGATCAGCCAGCGCATCGCGCGCGCGATCGCCGCTTCCTCAACCAGGATCAGATCATCGAGCGTCTGTTGCAAGATGGGAAACGTGATCGTTGTCGGATCCAATCCGCCAGCCAGCCCATCGGCCAGCGTAGGCAGATCGGGAGCCGGCACAATCTGCCCGGCGCGCAGAGCCATTGCCATCGCCGGTGAAGCTGCCGCCTGCACTCCGATCACCCGCGCGCGCGGATTCATCGCTTTCACCCAGATACCGACCCCGCTGGCCAGCCCGCCGCCGCCTACCGCGACGAGCACGACACTGGCTGAAGGCAGAGCCTGCCACACCTCGGCGGCAACCGTTCCCTGGCCGGTGATCACGGCAGGATCATTGTACGGCGAGACGAAATGCCAGCCATGCGCGCGCGCCAGCCGTTGCGCTTCAGCTTCAGCCGCATCATAGCCTGCGCCATGCAAGATGACCTCAACCGGATAACGGCGCAGCGCCGCGATCTTGGCGGGCGAAGCTGTCTCCGGCACGACCAGAGTAGCCGTGTGACCGGTGATTGCGGCAGCGTGCGCAACGCCGAGCGCATGATTGCCGGCGGAACAGGCAATCACCCGCGCGCCGGCGGGGAGCTGGCGAAGGGCATTGGCCGCGCCGCGCACTTTGAAGCTGCCCGTTACCTGGGCCAGTTCGAGCTTAAGCCAGACGCCGGCGCCGGTCAGCGCACTGAGCGGACGACTATACTCAAGCGGCGTGGTCTGCACAATATCGGCAATGCGCCGTTGGGCAGCGAGAATAGCGGCAGGAGTGATCAGTGTTGCATTCATCGTCAACAAAACAACCCGGCGACTGCACCGAGACGCCGGGCCGTGGCAAAGCAACCGCGCATCGCGCCATTACTTTTTGAGTTCCTGTTGAATTGTGGCCATAATCCGATCAACATCGAGGCCAGCCTCTTTCGCCAGCCGGATCTGCTCAAGCAACCGGGCCTGCGCTTCAGCCAGCCGTCGTTGCTGGTCGATCTTTTCCTGCTCGCGATCGGCTTTGGCCTGCTCTTCGGCCCACTTCCAGGCCTGTTCCCAGAAGAACCCAATCTCGCGGAACGCCATGCCGAAGATACCGCCGCTCTCTTTGACTGACATCGATCGCTCCTTCCCGCCGCCAGCACTGATGCGGCGCTGTTGCAGAGACCTCGCTTCTCATTCTATTACGTGGCAGGCAAAACGTCAACCGTCACAACGCTTGCAGAAACGGTATAGAGATGCTATACTGGCGGTGATTGATGTCATATATGAAATCGGCGTCACTCTGCCGAGAGTTGCGCCAGGGAGCGTCTATGTCGGCGCCCTATTCCTCCATTGCCCAAGACGAAACGCGCCGCCGGTCGGTCGATCTCAGTGGCGCTGCTGTCCACGTGTTCCACTTCCACGGTTCGCTAGAGCTGGCTTACGAATATTTCTGTGACATTCCCGCCGTCTTCAGCCTGCTGCCCGATACCATCGAAGTCTTTGCCTATGCGCCCAATCGCTACCGCCTGGTGGTTGGCGCTACCGATGGTCACGGCCATGCGATGGCGGGGTTCTTTGATGTGGCGGCGATCTTCGAGCCATACCGGGCGATTCGGGTGATGCCGGTCGATGATGGCCCGCCGATCAATCTGACCGGGTTTGTCTTTCCCGGCCAGCTTTTTGCCGAGGCAATCTTCCATCCCGCCGATCAGGGCACAGCCGTAGAATATGCCGTTGAACTGGCCATGAGCATTCCGGTGCCGAATGTGCTGCGTTTCATGCCCAGCCAGGTCTTGCAGGCGATCGGCGAGCGCGCTATGGAACACAAGATGGCCCACATGATCGATGGCTTTTCCCGCTCGATCGATGCCGATTTCCATCAGTGGATCCAGGGTGTCGCCTGACTACATCCCTGCTACGCTGCTGACCACAACCGCCGGTTATCGCGGGTGACCGGCGGTTGCGTTATGCTGGCCTCATCTGCTATACTAACCGGCAAATAGTTCCGCTGACAACGATTGACAGGTGTACCTATGCTGCTACGCCCATGGCATCGGCACGCGCTGGTTGTAATGACCGTATCGCTGGCGCTGATCTGGTCGCTGGTCGGGCTGCCGGTCGCGGCGCAGACCACTCCACCACCGAAAACGGTGACCATTCCCGGCACCATTCAAAGCGGCCTGGGCTGCCCCGGCGACTGGCAGCCGTCGTGTAGTTTGACCTATCTGACCTATGATCCGGCGGTTGATCTGTGGAGCGCGCGGTTTGAGCTGGCGCCCGGTGATTACGAGTACAAAGTGGCGCTGAACGATAGCTGGGCCGAGAATTACGGCCTGAATGCGCGGCGTGATGGGCCAAACATTCCGTTGCAGGTGCCCGCGCCGATGATGGTGCGTTTCATCTACGACCACAAGACGCACTGGGTGACCGATAGCGTCAATACGCCGATCATCGTTGCGGTTGGCGATTTCCAGCCCGCGCTCGGCTGCCCCGCTGCCGATGACCCGGCCTGTCTGGGCGCATGGCTGCAAGACCCTGACGGCGATGGGGTGTATACCTTCAGCACAAGCCGCATCCCGGCTGGCGAGTATCGGTTGCGGCTGGCAATTGGGGAAACCCTGGATGGAGCGATCGGCGAGGGCGGCGCGGGCGGCCCGCCCTTCACCATCAAGGTTGAGGCGGGTGGTGAGGTGTATATCGGCTATGACAGCAGGAGCGGTGAGGTGACCATCTCGACTGCGGGCGCGCCCAAAGGCGACATCTCGCGGGCCAGAGCCTACTGGGTAGACGCCGAGACGATTGTCTGGAATGTGATCGGATCGCCGCGCTATCGTTATGCGTTGTTTAGCGATCCCAACGGCGCGATCAAGCTCTCGCCGGAGGGTGTATCGGGCGGACAGCGGTTTGACCTGACCTTTACCCCGGCTGGCCCCGGCCCGGCGCTGGCAAAATTCCCCCATCTGGCGGGCTACAGCGCCTTCAAGCTGCCGCCGCTCGATCGGGCGCGGCTGATCGGTCTCACCCGCGGGCAACTGGTGGTGGCGATGTATGATGAGGAAGGCAAGCCGCTCGATGCCACCCGACTCCAGATTCCCGGCGCGCTCGATGCGCTCTTTCCCTACGACGGCCCGCTCGGCGTGACGATCGACAACGGCCTGCCTACTATCCGGGTCTGGGCGCCCACAGCCCGTCAGGTGCGGCTCCATCGTTTTGCCGATGCCCGGCCGGAGACACGGGCTGTAGTGTTGCCAATGACGTTTGATGCCAGCACCGGCGTCTGGAGTATTCGCGGCGAAGCAAGCTGGATCGGGCAGTACTACCTGTTTGAAGTCGATGTGTATGTGCCTGCCGAGGGGCGGGTGGTGAGCAATCTGGTCACCGATCCGTATTCTGTCGCCCTCAGCGCCAACAGTGCGCGCAGCCAGGTTATCGATCTGAACGATCCGGCGTTGCAGCCGCCCGGCTGGGACACGCTGGCGAAGCCCCCGCTCGAGGCGCCGGAAGATGTGGTGCTGTACGAGCTGCATGTGCGCGATTTCAGCATTCTCGACGAGACGGTACCGCCTGATCTGCGGGGAACGTTCCGCGCCTTCACCGCGCGCGAGAGCCGGGGGATGCGCCATCTGGCCGAACTGGCTGAAGCGGGCGTCACCCATGTCCATCTCTTGCCCGTCTTCGATATTGCCACGATCGAAGAGCGGCGCTCGGCGCAAGCGCCCTTGCCGTATGAGCAATTGCGCGCGCTCCCGCCTGACTCGCCTGAGCAACAGGCGCTGATCGAGCCGATCCGCGATCTCGATGGCTTTAACTGGGGGTACGATCCACTCCACTATTCAGTGCCGGAAGGGAGCTACAGCACCGATCCCGACGGGCCGCAGCGCACCCTTGAGTTTCGCGAGATGGTGCAGGCGTTGAATCAAACCGGGCTGCGCGTGGTAATGGATGTGGTCTACAACCACACCAATGCCAGCGGTCAGTCGCCGCGATCGGTGCTCGACCGGATCGTGCCCGGTTACTATCATCGGCTCGATGGCGATGGGAACGTGACGACCTCAACCTGCTGCGCGAATACTGCCACTGAGCATCGCATGATGGAAAAGCTCATGATCGACTCGGTGGTGCTGTGGGCGAAGCACTACAAGGTTGATGGCTTCCGCTTCGATCTGATGGGTCATCACATGAAGGCCAATATGCTGGCGGTGCGCCAGGCGCTTGATGCGCTGACGCTTGAGCGCGACGGCGTTGATGGCTCATCGATCATCCTGTACGGTGAGGGCTGGAATTTTGGCGAGGTTGCCAACAATGCGCGCGGCATCAATGCTACGCAGATCAACATGGCCGGAACCGGGATTGGCGCCTTCTCGGATCGGCTGCGGGATGCCGCTCGTGGCGGCGGCCCCTTCGACGATCCACGCCTGCAGGGCTTCATTTCCGGTCTGGCCACCGATCCGAGCGCGTTCGCGCAGGGCACGCCAGAAGCGCAGATGACCAAACTGCTGGCTGAAACCGATCTGATCAAACTGGGCCTGGCCGGTAATCTCAAGACCTACCGCATGGTGAACTACGAGGGTCGGCTCGTTCCCGGCGAGCAGATCAAGTATCGCGGCGCTGCCGGCGGTTATACGCTCGATCCGCAAGAGCAGATCGTCTACGTTTCGGCTCACGACAATGAAACCCTTTTTGATGCGATCCAACTGAAAGCTGCGGCCAGCACGCCGATCGAGGAACGCGCCCGCATGGCGCAGCTTGGTCTGTCGCTCACGGCGCTGGCGCAGGGCATTCCCTTCTTCCACGCCGGCGATGAACTGTTGCGCTCGAAATCGCTCGATCGCAATAGCTACAACTCTTCCGACTGGTTTAACCGCATCGACTGGAGCGGTCAGGAAAACACCTTCGGGTCGGGCTTGCCGCCCGCTTGGGACAACCAGAGCAACTGGCCGATCATGGCGCCCTTGCTGGCCAATCCCGATCTGAAACCTGATGCGACGCTGATGCAGGCAACATATAATCACTTCCGCGAGATGCTCCGTATTCGGCGCAGCACACCGCTCTTCCGGCTGCGCACCGCCGAAGAGGTTGAGCGGATGGTCTCGTTCTTCAACAATGGCCCTGATCAGATCCCTGGCCTGATTGTGATGAGCATCAGCGACAATGGCCCCGCTCGCGTCGATCCGAACATCGGACAGGTGGTTGTGCTCTTCAATGCCCGGCCCGACGAGGTCACCATCACCATCCCCGAACTGGCGAACGGCGAGCTGGTTTTGCACGACATCCAGCAGGCATCCAGCGACGAGCGAGTGACGCGCTCGCGGTATAGCAGTGATGGAACCTTCAGTGTGCCTGGCCGCGTGACGGCGGTGTTTGTTGGCGCGCGTCCGCTGATCGCAGCGCCGACGTCGGCTGTCGCTGCCACACCCGCGCCGGAAACGCCGCCCGCCACGCCTGCGCCAGCAGCGCCGGTTGCGCCCGCCAGCAGCGGCGCGCCAGCCTGGCTCTGGCTGACGCTGCTCGTTATCGCCTTCATTGGCGCTGCCTTCTTCGTTGCCTGGCGACGACGCGGTAGGAGCGGCTGATCAGGTTGCCGCAAACCGGCAGGACATGAATGGCGCATTCTAGCGCCATTCTCTCCTCGGCTCGCCCCTCTCACGCGCTGCGGAGAGGGGCGCAGCAGGCGCAACAACCCCCATTCCGGCGACTGCAATGGCGCAGTCGCCCTTTTGGTATAATACCTATACCAGTTCGCGCACAGCCCTAGAGGAGATAAACCAGTGACTACCGGCAGTCGCCGCGCTACCCTCTTTGTGACATGCATTGTCGATCAACTCTACCCTACGGTTGGTCTGGCCGCGGCTGAATTGCTCACCGCGCGCGGCGTAACGGTTGAAGTGCCGCCTGATCTCTTGTGTTGCGGCCAGATGGCCTTCAACGCCGGTTTTCGCGATGACGCCTATGCCGTCGCTGGCCGCGCGCTTGAAGTGCTGCGCGGCAAAGGCGATGTGGTGATGCCGTCGGGATCATGCGCGGCAATGATCCGCCATCTCTACCATGAATTGTTCGACCACACGCCCTTCGCCGCCGCTGCCGCCGAGCTGGCTCAGCGCACCTACGAGCTGAGTGAGTACCTGGTTGATGTGCTGGGCGTTGATGATGTGGGCGCCTGTTTCAATGGCCGCATCACCTACCACGACGCCTGTCACGGTCTGCGCTTCCTCGGCCTCGGCGCGCAGGCGCGCCGATTGCTGCGCCATGTGCAGGGCGCAGAGATCGTGCCGCTGCCCGGCTGTGATCAGTGTTGCGGTTTTGGCGGCTTGTTTGCCGTCAAGCAGCATGCGATTTCGACCACGATGCTCGACCACAAACTCGATGCAATTGCTACGACCCAGGCCGATCTGGTGGTGACGGGTGATGTGTCGTGCATGACCCAAATTGCCGGCGGTCTCTCGCGGCGAAAAAGTCCGACGCGCGCGCGCCATCTGGCTGAAGTGCTGGCCAATATGGTCGATGCGCGCTAGCGCGATCTCGGTTATGACAAGACAGCAATCACGCGGTAACGCCTGGAAGAGTGACATACGATGGCGCAAACAATCGCTTTTTACGATCGGGTAGAGCACGCGCTTCATGACAATTCGTTGCAGACGGCGCTCCAGCGCGCAACTTCGCGCTTCATTGGCAACCGGGCCAGCGCGATCAGCGCCTTGAGCGAGCCGGATCGGCTGCGCGATCAGGCGCGCGCGATCCGGGCCTACGCCCTGGCCCATCTCGATGAGCTGCTGCCGCAACTGGCGGCGCAGGTCGAAGCGCGTGGCGGGCATGTGTGCTGGGCCAGCGATGGCGCAGAGGCCCGACGCTATATTACCGAACTGGCGCGGGCGCGGGGTGTGAAGAGTATCGTTAAGTCGAAGTCGATGGCTTCGGAAGAGATCCATCTCAACGAGGCGCTTGAGCGCGCGGGTTTTGAAGTAATCGAAACCGATCTGGGTGAGTATATCATCCAGCTCGCCGGTGAAACGCCCTCACACATTATTGCGCCTGCGATCCATAAGACCCGCGAGCAGGTCAGCGCGCTGTTCGAGCAGCATCTCGGCATGCCGCCCACGACCGAGGTGCCGCCGATGATCCGCGCGGCCCGGCAGGCGCTGCGGCAGCGCTTTCTCCGCGCCGATATGGGCGTCAGCGGGGTCAATTTTGGCGTGGCCGAGAGCGGCGCGATCGTGATCGTCGAAAACGAGGGCAATGCTCGCCTGTCAACCACAGTGCCGCGCATTCACGTCGCCATTATGGGAATCGAGCGGATCGTGGCTCGCCTCGCCGATCTGGGGGTGATGTTGCAGGTGCTGGCCCGCTCAGCGACCGGCCAAAAACTCAGTGTCTACACCAGCCTGATCAGCGGCCCGGCCCGGCCCGGCGAGGCCGATGGGCCGGAAGAGTTCCACCTGGTGCTGCTCGACAATGGTCGCTCGCGGATTTTGGGCGGTCAGTACGCCGAGTCGCTCCTCTGCATTCGCTGCGGCGCCTGCCTGAATGCCTGTCCGGTCTACCAGGCGATCGGCGGTCACGCCTACGGCGGCGTCTATTCCGGCCCGATTGGCGCGATACTCACCCCGTTGCTGCAACCCGATCTGCCCGATGCCATGATGCTGCCCCAGGCCAGCTCGCTCTGCGGCGCCTGCCAGGAAGTCTGCCCGGTGCGGATTGCCATTCCCGATATGCTGCTGCACCTGCGCGCTGACGCAGTCAAGGCCGGCAAGGCCAATCTGATCGAGAAGGCGGCTATCGCCGGCTATACGCTCACAATGACGCACCCAGCGCTCTATCAGGCAAGCGGGAAGGCAGCCCGCCTGGCCAGCCGGTTGCTGGCGCGTAAAGGTCGTTTCCGTCGCCTGCCGCCACCGCTGCATCTATGGACGAAGCGCCGCGATTTTCCCGCGCCGCCGCCAAAGACCTTTCGCGAACTGTGGGCCGAACGTCAGGCCAGGAAGGAGAGCAACCAGAACCATGGCGACGGTTGATCGCGTCATCACGATTGAGGCCGCCCGGCCAGACAGCCCGATTGCCAGGGCATTGATCGATGAGCTGGAGGCTGAACTGGCGCCGCTCTACCCGCCGGAAAGCCAGCATGGTTACAACGTTGCCCAGTTGCTGGCGCAGCGCGTGGCGTTTTTCGTGATCAGCGTCGATGGCGCGCCAGCCGGCTGCGGCGGAATTCAGTTCTATCCGACGTATTGCGAACTGAAGCGAATGTATGTCCGTCCGGCCTGGCGCGGGATGGGGCTGGGGCGACGCCTGATCGAGCATCTGACGGCCTATGCCGCCAGTCGCCAGTGTCGCCTGCTCCGTCTGGAGACGGGGATTTATCAGGAAGCGGCGATCCGCTGCTATGAGCGGGCCGGTTTTTATCAGATTGGCCCCTTCGGGCCGTATCAGGAAGATCCCAACAGTTTGTTCTACGAGCGACCGATCAGTGAGGTTCCATGAGTCGCGAAGAGATTCTGGCGAAGCTGCGCACCAGCCTGCACGCAAACCGCCCATGGCTGCTCAGGGAAGCGGCCCGCATGCCCCATGATCCGCCTCCGTTTGTGTTGCCGCCGCAACCAGATCTGGTGGCGCAGTTTATCAGCGAGCTTGCGAAGCTGGAAGGGAAAGCCTATCACGCGGCCAATTCCGCCGCTGCGCTGAAGATTGTTGAACAGGTGCTGAACGAGACAGGCGCAACCCACATCATCGGTTGGGATCTCGATCAGATCGGGTTGCCCGGGCTGGCCGAGACGCTCGCGGCGCGCGGGGTTGGCCTGGCGCAGGCCGATGTGCGGGGCGAGACGCGGAAAGACCGTCTGCAAGCCCTCGAACCGCTTCCGCTCTGCCTGTCAGGGGCGGAACTGGCAATTGCCGAGAGTGGCACGCTCTTGCTGCGGCATGGCCCTGGCCGCCCGCGCATCGCCTCGCTGCTCGCGCCGTGTCATCTGGCAATTGTGTTCACCCGCCAATTGGTGCGTGGTCTCGGCGAAGCGCTCGCAATCATGATCGAGCGATACGGCGCCGACGTTTTTACGCCGACCAGCAATCTGACTCTGATCACTGGCCCGTCACGCACTGCCGACATCGAGATGACCCTCTCGCTGGGGATTCACGGCCCGCCCCAGATTCATGTCATTTTGGTTGATGATGAGGGATGATGAGCGCTTCTGCTGCCGCAAAACCGCGCATCTTCGTTACCCGCCGCCTGCCTGAACCGGCGCTGGCAATCCTCGCCGCTCACTGCCAGATCACGCTGTGGGACGAGGTCGAAACCCCGATCCCGCGCAACGAGCTGTTGCGTGGCGTGGCTGACGCCGAAGGTCTGCTCTGCCTGATCACCGATCGCATCGATGCCGAGGTGATCGCGGCAGCGCCGCGCCTGCGCGCTGTGTCGATCATGGCGGTTGGCTATGACAACATCGACCGGGCAGCGCTGGCGGCGCGGGGGATCACGCTGACCAATACGCCCGATGTGTTAACCGAAACGACCGCCGATCTGGCCTGGGCGTTGATGCTGGCCGCCGCTCGCCGGGTGGTGGAAGGGCAGCGCCTGATCGAACGCGGCGCGTGGGGGCCGTGGCATCCGTTGCAGATGGTTGGTCAAGACATCTACGGTCGCGTGTTGGGGGTGGTGGGCGCAGGCCGGATCGGGCAGGCAGTGCTGCGTCGTGGGCGCGGCTTTGGCATGCGACTGCTCTATCACAACCGGCGACCCAATCCGGCGTTGGAGGACGGCTTAGACGCTGCCTATCGCGGGCTGAACGATCTGCTCGCCGAGAGCGATGTGGTGGTGGTGACGGCGCCGCTGACTGAAGAGACGCGCGGGATGTTTGGCGCAGCCCAGTTTGCCCTGATGAAGCCGACCAGCATCTTCGTGAATGTGGCGCGCGGGCCGCTGGTGCGCGAAGATGATCTGGCGGCAGCGTTGCGCGCCGGTCGTCCGTGGGCCGCCGGCCTCGATGTCTTCACCCATGAACCGATCGGGCCAGATCACCCCCTGGTTCGCCTGCCGAATGTGGTGTTGACGCCGCACATCGGGAGCGCCAGTGTGGCAACGCGCCTGCGCATGGCGACGCTGGCCGCCGAGAATCTGGTGGCTGTGCTGAGCGGTCAACCCACGCCGAATGTGGTGCGTTGATCGAGCAAATGACGCTCTGGCGAGCGCAGGGCGCAACAATCCCCTAAGATAGCGGAAGGATTGCTGCGCCGCCCCTTCCTTTCCGTGAGAGCGCCATCCCGCGCCAGATTGCATCATCAACTACCGGTGGCATATCCAGGGCAACGGTGAAGGATGCGACGAAACGTGATCAAAGCATATCACCCCACTATCAGGCACTGCGACTGATGATCGTGCTATACTACTCGCGAATTGCGGCGCGCGCAAAGCGCCCCGCGTTGCATGCATCACGAACAAAACGCTGGACACTGAACACGAACCATGATTCGTTCTCGTCGGTTTGCTGCCAATGGTCGGCGCCACCGCCGTCCCCTGCCATCCCGCCTTCGTCGCGGCCCATCACCATCTGGCCCAGGCTTCGGGCGGATCGTGATGAATCTGCTGCTGGTCGGGCTGGCGCTAGTGGTCGTGGCTGCGCTGGCTGTGGTTGGCGTCATTTCTACTGCTTACGCTCAGGTCGCCGAGAGTCTGCGCCCGCGGCTGGCCCTGCTCGACAATCGCGAATTGTTTGAGAACTCGCGCATCTTCGATCGCAACGGCGAATTGCTCTACGAATTCTTCGACACGGGCAAACGCACCAGGGTTTCAATTGACGAGATCAGCCCGCTGCTGATTCAGGCTACGATTGCGATTGAGGACAAAACGTTCTACACCAATCCTGGCATTGATCTGGTCGGGATCATTCGCACCCTGATCGACAGTTTGCGCGCCGGCGAGGAGACGGGCGGCGCTTCGACGATCACGCAACAGGTGATCAAGAACAGCGTGTTGACGCCGGAAGAGCGCCTGCCCGAACGGCGGTATGAGCGCAAACTGAAAGAGATCGTGCTTGCGCAAGAGCTGGATCGCATCTACACCAAAGATCAGATTCTTGAGCTGTATCTCAACGAGAACTTCTACGGCAATCTGGCCTACGGGATTCAAGCCGCGAGCGAGGTCTATTTCGGCGTGAGCGCCGCCGAACTCGATCTGAACCAGGCCTCGCTGTTGGCCGGCTTGCCGCAGTTGCCATCGGTCTACAACCCGGTCAACTATCTCGAGCGCGACGCGCAGGGCAGCTTCCTGCCGCCGGTGTTCGTCGGCGATGACTGGCTCGATCCGCAGGCCCGTCTGCCTGCCGGCGCGCCGTTGCCGCGTATCCGGCAGGCCGCCGTGCTGCGCCGAATGGTGGAAGATGGCTACATCACCGAAGCGCAGGCGCGCCGCGCGCTGGCCACGCCGCTTCGCTTCGCGCCCCAGGAAGCGCCGCTCAACGCGCCGCACTTTGTCTTTTATGTGCGCGATCTGCTCTTGCAACGCTACGGCGCGCAGATTGTCTACGGCGGCGGTTTGCGCATCACGACGACCCTTGACCTGCGGTTGCAGCGCATGGCGCAGGCGACGGCGGCTGAGCGCATTGCCGAGCTAGAGACGCGCAACATTCATAACGCCGCTGTTGTCATCATGCAGCCGCATACTGGCCAGATTCTGGCAATGGTCGGCAGCATCGACTACAACGCGATCAAACCTTCCCCAACACCCGGCGAGACGGGCAATGTGCTCGATGGCCAGGTGAACGTGACGACCCGCGAGCGCCAGCCCGGTTCGGCGCTCAAACCGTTTACCTATCTCGCGGCGATGGAGCAAGGCATGACGCCGGAAACCGTCTTGTGGGACGTGAAAACCGAGTTTCCCACCGGCACTGGCGACTGGTATGCGCCGCAAAACTACAACGGGCAGTGGAATGGCCCGGTGCGCATTCGCACCGCGCTCGCCAACTCGCTCAACATGCCGGCGGTGCGCGCGTTAAAGTTTGCCGGGATCGACTACACTATTCGCTTGCTCGAACGAGTGGGGATTCGTGCTGGCCTGAAGCGGGGCGCCGGTTTCTACGGCCTGTCATTAACCCTCGGCGGCGGCGAAGTGTCGCCGCTGGAACTGACCACCGCCTACAATACGCTCGCCAGCGGCGGTCACTACCATGCGCCGACGGCAATTCTGGAGATTACCGACTCGACCGGTCGCGTACTGGAAAGATTCACGCAAACCCCCGGCGAGCAGGTGATCGATCCGGCCCTGGTGGCTATCATCTCGGATATGCTCAGTGACGATCGCGCGCGCCAGGCCATCTGGGGCCTGAACAGCCCGCTTCGCCTCAGCCTGCCCGCTGCCGTCAAGACGGGCACAACCAACGACTGGCGCGATGCCTGGGCGGTCGGCTATACGCCCTTTGTGACCGTGGGCGTCTGGACGGGCAACAACAATAATGAGCCGACGGCCCGGGTCGAGAGTCTGAGCGGCGGTGGGATCATCTGGCGCAATGTGATGGAACAAATCTTCCAGTTGATCGCTGAAGATGAAGGCTACCGCGCACTGTTTGCGGCTCCCTTCCCTGATGAGACGATTCCGACCGAGTTTACCCTGCCTGAAAAGGTGGTGCGGCGTCCGATCTGCGAGCTGCCGGGCCCGTTTGGCGGCTATCGCGAAGAACTTTTCACCGAAGAGATGATCAGGCGGCTGGAAGACGCGACGCTGGTCACGCCGACGCCGCTGCCTGAAGGCGTAACGCCGGGTGAAGGCTTCTGCTCAGCGTATGACCTTGCGCTGGTGGTGCGCATCCCCTCCGCTGAAGAGTGGACCGAGACCGGCGAACTGCGCCCCAATCCGCCGCCGCCGCCGCCCACCGACCCGCGCGAGCCGCCACCCGCTCAAGATTTGAGCATTCTCGCCGAAGGAGGGTATTGTCGTCCGGCGCCTGGCGCGACCTACCCGCCGGAGCTGGTGCGCCAGATCTATCTGTGGAAGTTGCCGCCGCCTGATCCCGATGAGCGAGTCGAATTCAAGTGGCGCGGTGGTGATGCCACCGTGACGATCACATATACCGAGATACCGGAGTGCAGCGATGAGATGTTCCAGCCGCCGGTTCCGATCCCGCCGGTCGAAGGCGCAATTCTGATGCCAGACCTGCGCCGATTGGGCGAGAATCAGGCCAAAGATCTGCTCGCCCTGCTCGGCATCGATCCCGGTCGCATCTTTGTCGATTACCAGAATCGCGATCGGGCCGGCGCCGACTACGACCGCTACGGGCCGTATGTTGTGCTCAGTTCCATGCCGGCGGCAGGCGAGTGGATTCTGCCCGAAACCACGATTGTACTAGGGGTGCGCGCGCCTGATCCGGAGCCGCCGTCTGAGCCGGAACCATCACCGGAGCCGCCGCCAGAGGAATGAGGAGTTGCGGTTCACCCGCCTTGCCGGACAGACTGCGCCTCAACCGGACCCTGGGCGCCGATCTGAATTGGGCCGAGCGGTGTCAGACTGCATGTGGCGCAGAGTTGACTGACGGCGGGGAGGGCATTTGGCGCTACCAGCAACACCAGCCGGTCGTTGGGCGCAAAGACGGTGCTCCCGTTCGGGATGATATACCCTTCGTCGCGTTGAATCTGCACCACCAGCAATCCGCGCGGCAGATCGACATCGATCAGCGATTTGCCTACCAGTTCTGAGTCGGGCGGAACGCGCGCCTCGAGAATCTGACTGGCGCCGCTCACTTCAGGCACGAACAGGTGACTGTCTGTCGTCTCTGGCTGATTGCTCATGACGCCTAGTCGGCGAGCGACCCAACTGATCGAGATACCCTGCACAAGCACCGAAATCAACACGATGAAAAACACCAGATTGAACAATTGCGGCGCATCGGGCACGCCGGCCAGTAAGGGAAATGTCGCCAGCACGATGGGAACGGCGCCGCGCAATCCGGCCCACGAAACCATCAACAGTTGAGCCAGCGAGCGCCGTTTCCAGCCGATGGCAAGCGCGACTGACAACGGGCGCGCCACCAGCATCAGCCAGAATGCCATCGCCAGCCCCTGGAGCGCAACGCCGGGCAACTGCGAGGGCAGCACCAGCAGACCGAGAATGAGGAACATGGCGATCTGGGCCAGCCAGGCCACGCCATCGTGAAAGCGCAGGATCGAACGCTTGTGAACGATGTTGGCATTCCCCACCACAATCCCGGCCAGATAGACGGCCAGAAAGCCGTTGCCGCCGATCAACGCCGTTACGCCGTAGGTCAGCAGGGTCAGCGCCATCGTCAAGACCACGTATAATCCCTCTTGCTGGAGCCGAATCCGATTGATCAGCCAGATCATCAGGCGGCCAAAGACATATCCTCCCGCCGCGCCTAGCGTCATCTGCAAGATGAACGCCGGGACGAGTGAGATCATTGTCGCCTGCGCATCGATGAGAAGCTGGGTCAAGCCGATGGTGAGAAAGACCGCGATCGGATCATTGCTGCCCGACTCCAGCTCGATGAGCGGTTCCAGCCGATGCTTAAGATGGATGCCGCGCGTGCGCATCACGTTGAAGACTGCCGCGGCATCGGTTGACGAGGTGATAGCGCCCAGCAGTAGTGCCAGCAACCAATCGAAGCCGAGGATCAGGCGCGCGCCGACCGCAGCGATGAGCGTGCTGACCAGCACACCGACATTGGCCAGTATCAAACCCTCGCCCAGCACAGGCTGGATGACCGGCCAGTCGGTATCAAGACCGCCGGAAAAAAGGATATAGATCAGCGCGATCACTCCGATCAACTGAGCCAGCGCCGCGTCGGTAAAGCCGATCCTGCCGAGACCATCAGCGCCGGCCAGCATGCCCACGCCCATAAACAAAATCAGGGCAGGCACGCCAAACCGGTTCGACGCGCGGGTTGCCGCAACACTGATGACCAACAAAAGGCCAATAATCAACAGAAAAGGCTCAGTTGCCATGCCTCCACTCCGCACAAACTCTCAGAAGTAGCATAGCACGGTTTGATCTGTCTGATACCGAACGCAAGGCCACGATGGCCGCGTCGCCGCCATCCAGGTCATACCAACATTCGGTGTGCTTCCGCGCTGCCCCAGCAACCGCTCTCCGGAGCGCTCCCGCCGCATCATGCGCACTGAGGCAGCGGTGGCGCGGCTAACCGATGCGTGACCATGATTCTAACGTTGGTATCACGGGAAGCCATGGCGCGCTATCATTGCGATCCACAGGTCGCGCTGTTTGGCAATCCCGCACTCAAGCGGCGGTACACCCATCGCGCGGATGTGCTTCTACAGCATATTCTCCTCGTCAGTCCCGGTTGAAGGCCGTCCACCTGGGAACGATTTGGGGTATATGGCCAGAAGAACCTTTCGCTTCGATAGAGCTACATTGACAAACTGGATCAGATCATGTAGTATATTGATACATTATCTCATAATTGTGCAAGGAGCATCGACATGCGTCAGCTTCCGGTCACGGTTATTTCGGGTTTTCTCGGCGCTGGAAAAACGAGCCTGCTCAATCACGTGCTGCACAATCGCGCCGGCAAGCGGGTTGCCGTGATTGTGAATGACATGAGCGAGGTCAATATCGATGCGCAACTGGTGGCGGCTGAAACAGCGCTCAGCCGGACTGAAGAAAAACTGGTCGAGATGACCAACGGCTGCATCTGTTGCACGCTGCGCGATGATCTGTTGCAAGAGGTGGGGCGACTGGCGGCAGCAGGCCGGTTCGATTATCTCTTGATTGAATCATCGGGCATTTCGGAGCCGCTGCCGGTTGCGATGACCTTTACCTTCCCGCTACCCGATCGCGGTAGTTTATCAGATATCGCCCGTCTTGATACGCTGGTAACCGTAGTTGACGGGGCTAGTTTCCTGCAAGATTAGATTTCGGGTCGGCAGTTGCAACAAGAGGGGTTGGCGGTTGGACCGCAAGATCAGCGCGCGCTGGCCGATCTTCTGGTCGAACAGGTTGAGTGCGCCAATGTGATTGTAATCAACAAGACAGATCTGGCGCATCCGCTCGATCTGGATCGGACAGAAGCCCTCTTGCGTAAACTCAACCCGGAAGCGTTGATTGTGCGCGCTCAACACGGTCACGTTCCCCTCGATCTAATCTTCAATACTGGCCGGTTCGATATGGAGCAGATCCGTCATTCACCCGGCTGGTTGAAAGAGCTGCGTGGCGAGCATATTCCCGAAACCGAGGCGTATGGCGTGACCAGCTTCGTCTACCGTTCGCGGCGACCGTTTCACCCCCAGCGGCTCTACAACGCGCTTTGTGGGGCAACGCTGCGCCAGGTGTTGCGAGCGAAGGGCACGTTCTGGCTGGCCAGCCGTCTCTGGCGTGCCGGTTTGTTGCAGAAGGCAGGGCGTTTTCTCGTGCTGGGCGGCGGACCAGTCTGGATGGCTGCGTTGCCGGCAGCGGAACGACCACAAACGCCAGAGATCCTCGCGTATCTCGATCGATACTGGGATTCAGAAGTCGGTGATTGCCGACAGGAACTGGTGTTTATTGGAATCAAGATGGACGAGGCCGCCATTCGGGCCGATCTGGATCAGGCTCTGCTCACCGACAGCGAGATGGCGTTGGGGCCAGACCACTGGCTGACATTCCCCGATCCGTTTCCGGCCTGGCCGGGAACGTGACCTTCCATCGGAGGGGGAGGGCATGGAAACAGAAACCGTGGACGTCAAAGCGCGACCAGCGCGCGTGTTGCTGATCCGCTGGATCCTGATTGTCGTCGGGACATTATCACTGGCGCTCGCTGGCCTGGGCGTGTTGCTGCCCGGTCTGCCGACCACCCCTTTCGTGTTGCTCGCCGCTGCCTGTTACATTCGCAGCTCAGAGCGGTTGTATCGCTGGCTCTTGTCCAACCGACTATTCAGGCCAATCATTCAGGCCTGGCAGCGCGAACGCGGCTTGACTCTTAACACCAAACTGGTTACGTTCGCGCTGGTCTGGCTGCTGCTGGGAAGCGCTGCGCTCTTCCTGGTTGAGAGCCTGTTTATGCGTGGATTGCTCATCGGTTTAGCGGTTGTCAAGACAATCGTGCTGATTCGGATTCGCACGGCGCCAGCATGATCGTAGCGCGAGCAGCCGATCGAGCAGCAACTTGCCAGCCACTCGATCGGCTACATGACAGCGTTGTGTGATCAGGGTAGCGCGCGAAGCAGTTCCTGCGCGCTTGCTGTTTACTGCAATCCGCCTGGAACATCGCGCGCAGCGCGACAATCCTGACGAAAGCCGCTGATCTGACTGCCCGAAAGTAATCCAAACCACTACGATTGAACAGAGCCGCTGGCCTGATCAATGCGCCGTCACCACGTCCTCTGGCAGTGGATGCCACTCGCGAATCTGGTCGATCCGCGTCCCCATCGCCGCATTCTCTTCTGGCTCGGTCATCACTTCAACCAGCGCCGGAACGCGCCGCGCATTGCTTTCGCGCACAGCCCAATCAAGCGCATCACGGATATGACCTGGCTCGGTGACGCGCGCGGCCAGCGCTCCCATGGCTTCCATGACCTTACAGTGATCGATCCCATATTCGCCGTTGGTCGTCTCGTAGCCCAGACGCACTTCGTAGTTCATCTGATACGGCAGCTCTGCCATGCGAATCAGACCCATGTAGGTGTTGTTGATCATCACCAGCACAAACGGGATGCGATACTGCACTGCAACGGCCACTTCTTCCATCAGAAACTGGAAGGAGTAGTCACCGACCACGCCAACCACTTGCCGATCAGGGTGGGCCAGTTTGACGCCGGTGCATGCGCTGACTTCCCAACCGAGCGGTCCGGCCTGGCCGCAAACCATATAGTGGCGCGGGCGGTAGGTTCGCTGAAACTGCCCCGACCAGATCTGGTACAAACCAATTGCAGTTACAAAGATGGTATCACGATCGAAATAGTTATTGAGTTCGCGGAAGACCCGCGGCGCTTTGATCGGCACGTCGTCGAAATCATCACGCCGACGCAGAGTATGCTTCAAATGCAGCACCCGGTCAGTCCACCCATTCGGCTGGCGCGGCGGTGTCAGCGCTTGCGCTTCAACCAGCAACCCGCGCAGGGCATTTTTGGCATCGCCGACAATGCCCAGGTCGGGAGGAAACACCTTACCGATCTGTGTTGGCTCAATATCGATGTGAATAAAGGTGCGATTGCCGCGATAGACATCAAGCTGACCGGTGTGACGGTCGGCGAAACGAGCGCCAATCGCCAGCACGCAATCACTTTCGAGGAAGATCGCGTTGGCAAAACGCTGCTGTGTCTGGATGCCGACAATGCCGGCGTAGAGCGGGTGATCTTCCGGTATCGCTCCTTTCCCCATCAGTGTTGGCGACACCGGAATCTGGAGATATTCGGCCAGCGCGACCAGCTCTGCCGCCGCTTCAGCCAGGATGACGCCGCCGCCAGGCATCAGGAGTGGGCGCTCGGCTGCCAGCAACAGCTCGATTGCCCGTCGCAAGGCGGGCTGCGGCGGTTCAGGCCGAAAGATCGGGAGTGGTCGATCAAGATCAGGGTCGTACTCAATCTCTTGCTTCTGCACATCGATCGGCAGGTCGATCAGCACCGGGCCGGGCCGACCTTCGCGCGCAATCTGGAAAGCGCGCCGGAAAACCCACGGCATCTGAGCAGCTTCCTTGACCTGCACCGCCCATTTGGTTACCGGACGGGCAATCTCGACAATGTCAACGGCCTGGAAGGCCTCTTTGTGGAGCAAATCGCTGCGCGCCTGTCCGGTAATGCAAATGATCGGAATTGAGTCGGCCATTGCGGTGTACAGGCCGGTGATCATGTTGGTGCCGGCGGGGCCGCTGGTGCCGACGCAAATACCGACCTCGCCGCTGGCGCGCGCATAACCGTCAGCGGCATGCGTGCCGCCTTCTTCATGGCGCACAATCAGATGTCTGATCTTGCTGCTCTTGCGCAGCGCATCGTAAAACGGCAAGATGGCTGCGCCGGGAACGCCGAAGATGTAGCGCACTCCCTCGCTCTCCAGCACGTTGATCACAGCATCCATCACCTTCATGCGCGGCATGCACCTCTCCTTCCATATTATGGAATTACTCTCCATTTACGAATGAACAAAAAAAACACCGGTTAGCGGCCTATTGTCAACGCAAGGGCGGAGTGATCGAGATCGCCGAAGCCGCGCTCAACCAGAGTCTGAAAGTGAGTTGTCGCCAGTCTGCTAAACGGCAGATCGAGGCCAGCGTCAGCCGCCGTTTCCCGCGCGATGTTCAAATCTTTCAGATGCAGCCGAGCGCGGAAACCGGGCGTAAATTCGTGTCGCGCCATTGTCGGGCCGCGCAATTCGAGCACGCGACTCTGAGCCAGGCCGCCACCGAGCACGCGCAGGATGATTGCGGGATCGATCCCGGCGGCGCGCCCAAGCGCAAGCGCTTCGGCAACGCCAGCAATGTTAATCGCGACGGCGATCTGGTTACAGGCCTTCACAATCTGACCTGAGCCGCTCGGCCCGCAGTAGGTGATCGTGGTTCCCATCGCCTGCAATAGCGGAAGCGCGCGCTCAAAAGCGTCTGGATCACCGCCGACCATGATCGACAGCGTGCCCGCAATGGCTCCTTTGTCGCCGCCGCTTACCGGCGCATCGAGCATAGCGATCCCGCGTTGACCGGCAGCGGCGGCAAGTTGTCGGGATGCCTCTGGGGCAATAGTGCTCATATCAATCAGCAGACTTCCCGGCGGCATGCGTTCAAGAAGCCCGTCCGCGCCCTGAACAACCGCAACCACGTCAGGGGTGTCTGGCAGCATTGTGATCACCGCTTCGCTGGTCTGAGCCAGCGCAGCCAGCGACTCTGCCGGATGTAATCCCTCAGCAGCCAGTTCTGCGATTGCCGGTTGAGAGCGATTCCAGATCGTGACGGTGAAGCCGGCGCGGCACAAATTGCGCGCCATCGGTTTCCCCATCACGCCAAGACCAACAAAGCCAATCCGTTGCATTTGACCTTCCTCCTGCGTGCTCGAACAATGTCGTGAGATTACTCTCCTCCTGCCGACACGACTTCTCGTGTTCCTGCCGGATCAGCGCGCGCACTGCGCATGCAGACGGAAGCGAACACAAAGCGCGCTCCAGGGTGGCGGTTAGCCCTGACTTTGAACGCTGATCCGCTGCCTCACCGCGAACCGGTCGGCGACCCGCTTCAGGCCCAGCGCAACGCTGCCGGATCAATCGCGCCGCGTCGATCGGGCGGGAGCCAGGCGAGGGCCGCGTCAAGCTCGCCTGACGGCACAAACTCCAGGCCGATGAAACCACTGTAGCCACTGGCAGCAATGGCGTGGAAGATGAATGGAAAGTTGAGTTCACCGGTGCCGGGTTGGTGGCGATCCGGCGCGTCAGCCGCCTGAATGTGACCGATCTGGTCAACATGCGCGCGGATGGTGCGCGTGATGTTCCCTTCCATCAACTGCATGTGATAGCAATCGTACTGATACCGCAGATTCGGCGCGCCCACGCTGCGGAGAAAATCCAGCGTATCGGCGGTGTTGGTCAGCAAATAGCCGCTGTTTTCCCAGGCGTTGAGCGACTCGACGACCACCTCAATCCCGGCGGCGGCGGCCTGCTCGCACGCCCAGGCCAGATTGTCCCGCGCGCGGGCCAGTTGGCTCTCGCGCGACTCGCCGGGAAGCAGCTTGCCGACCAGCGCATTCAGCCGTAGGCAGCCGATCTGGCGGGCAAATTCCAGCGCCACCGGCACATTGGCGCGAAACTCGCGCTGGCGTTCTGGATGATTGAGCCAGCCGCGGTCACCTTGCGCCAGCGCGCCCGCAGCAAAATTGACCAGCGCAACCTGAAGACCTGTGTCACGCAGGTGACGCGCGATTGCGTCCAGATCAGCTTCTTCCGGCCACCAGAACTCAACCGCGCCGAAACCCAGCCGGGCTGCGCTGTCGAAGCGTTCAGCCCACCCTAATCCACGCATCGTGAGCGAGACATTCAATGCGAAGCGGAGCATAGGCATTACTTTCCGTATTATGAAATTACTTTTCAAATGATGGTATCAGTATGGCGAGTCCTGGTCAGTGTGTCAAGAGGTCATTCCGTTTGTTTCTGAATCATATTCCGTTTCGCTCGGATTGCGGAGGTGGCCTTCCGTTTGGGGCCGGTAGCGCGCGGACCCGCGCGTAATACTATCCCCAGACTGCCGCACTCCCTTGTAGCGAACGCGACTATAACTCGCGCGCTCAGGTACCTCGTCGGATCTGTCCGCCGCCCGATACGATTTCCGCTGGTGGCCGCGCAAGCGAGCCAGGTCATGAACGAGTATGCTTCGCAAACGTCTATCTCACCTCTACATCCGAACACTTACGTCAATATAAACCCAGCACTCCCTGCCGGAATTGCAGGCGCAGCCCGAATATTTGCTCACCCTCTCCGATCGGTCTGCGCTTTGACTGCTGACGAGGAGAACAATCGCGCGCTGCGTCGTCTGCTCTTTGTCCGCGTTCCAGCGCGAACCAAAGGTTTCTGCGCCTAACCACCGCCATGCGGTTGACAATCAGCCTGATAACCGCATATAATTTTCATTATTAGGAATTAGTTTTCATAAGATGGAAAATATGAACCGCGAAGAGTTGACTGCTTCACTCCGCGAGGTGCTCGGCGCAGAGCAGGTGATTGATACGCCGGATGGCCTTGCGCCATACCGCCACGATTGGATTCCCGGCGACTATCGGTATCCTGATCTGGTTGTGATTCCAACCCATCCCGACCAGATTCCCGTGATTGCGAAACTGGTGTACGCGGCTGGGCTGCCGCTGGTTGCGCGAGGCGCCGGCACCGGTCTGGCCGGTGGGGCGCGCCCGTTACACGGCGGCGTCGTGCTCGATCTGAGTCGGCTCCACGCGATCGAGCAGATTCGGGTGGCCGATCGGCAGGCCCAGGTGCAGGCTGGGCTTATCACCTACGATTTGAGCGCAGCTCTGGCGGATCAGGGCTGGTTTTATGCGCCAGATCCGGCATCGTGGCGCATGTGTACGATCGGCGGCAATGTCGCCAACAACAGCGGCGGGCCACGTTGCCTCAAGTACGGTGTGACGACCAACCACGTGCTGGCAGTTGAGGTGACGCTGGCTGACGGTGACACTCCGCACGGGTTACAACCCGGCGGCTTCTTGGGGCAGCCCGCCCACTGGCGAGCGTATGCCCCAACGGACTTGCCCAGCCCGGTTCAGGATGTTCACTGCGGCGTTGTGGTCTCTATCGAGGGAAAGACCACAGCCGCAATCAATCCACCGATCCGACAGCGAAAGCGACTCGAAGACATGCCCGCACCGGCTGCAGGTCCTGGACGTGTTCCGAGGGTCTCCCAGCAGCACCACCCGGCCAGCCTCCGCCGCTTTGCGCGTGAGGTGTTGTATCAAGTATCCCCATCCGGCATCCAAGATGCTCTTTGCCAGGTGTGGGGTGCGCACCATATTCGTGATGCGGAGGTCTTCGAGCGCGATCCGGTCGGAGCGTGTGATCAGGTGATGTGCCAGCTTATGCAAGCAATCCTTCCGGCGATTGGCGATCCGTTCGTGCTCGCGCGCCAGCGCCGCAACCGCCTTCCGCCAATTCGCCCCGCCCTGCGTCCGCCGGGCCACGCGCCGCTGCACCACCCGCAACCGACGCTGTGCGACCCGATACCAGGCCGGATGCGAGATGTTCTCACCGTCGCTCGTGGTGATCAGACTGGTGACACCAACATCAATCCCGACCGCTCGGCCAGTTGGCGGCAACGGCGACGGGACGGTCGCGCACACGAAGCGCGCATACCATTTCCCCGCGTTCCGAACGATCCGCACCGTTTTGATCGTTCCTTCCAGCGGGCGATGCCAGCGCACGGCGACCCGACCGATCCCCGACAGGCGCAGCCGTCGTCCATCCAGCTTGAACCCGTTCCCGTACTCTTTGAAGCCAAAGCTGGAACAGCGACTGCGCCCTTTGCAGCGCGGAAAGCCGGGTGTTTCGCCTGCCTTCACACGGCGGAACAATGCCTGAAATGCCTTATCCAGATCGGTGACGACCATCTGCAAAACGTGACTGTGGATGCCGTTCGCGGAGGGGTTGGTCGCCTTGTACTCCTTCACCCTGGCAAGCTGCTGATACACGCTGATCGACTCGCCGCGCTGCTGATAGGCATCCCGGCGTTCCGCCAGACACTGGTTGTACCAGCGGCGGCAGGTTTCAAGCGTGCTGTCCAGCAACCGTGCTTGCGACCTGCTTGGATACAGGCGATAGGCGAAGGTCTTCAGCATCTCCAATCCCTGTTGGGCTGCAATGGAGCGTGTGACGGTCGCGCTCGACCCGTTGCCCGCAGTCGCGGCGAACGAGCTGCTCGTCCACAGCGAGGGCAGGTTCAGGAGCGATGGGTCGTTCTTCCGTCGCGCGCGACTCGTGATCCCCGTCACTGCGTTCACGATATCCGCCGCGCTCTCCGCAGGCCACACCCGAAGCACCACGTGGATGTGATCAGGTTGAATGGATCGTTCAATCATCTGCCACCCTTGTTCATTGCATTTCGCCTCGATCAACCTTCGACCGTCGGCGGCAATCGCGCCCGTAAGCACAGCCTTGCGGCGTTTGGGCGTCCAGACAAGGTGAGAGACAATCAGGTGAACCCGATGTTCGTCGCGTTGGTATTCCACAACCTATCCGTGCGTTTATTGATTTCTATGTTGACAATATACCATAGAACAACAATGAGCGCAAGGTCTCGGCGAACGCCAGCGAGAAACCCGCCTCACCGCGCGCGCTCAAGCGCGGCGGCTTGCAGCGGGTTTTTATCGGTCAGGCGACCGGACGAGGTGACACCACAGAGGCGCGAAGATCACAGAGGTTATACCAGTGACGATGCGCCTCCCGTTGGCGGCAACAGCTCAGGCCGTGCTGCGCCGAAACGGCGCCTGCGGAGCGGTCGCCTAGCGACCTCCGGCAAGTTGATCGATGGCCTCGATTCGCGATATTTCCTGTGAGTGCGATAATTGCGTCTGAAACCTCTGTTCAGACTTGTGCCATCAGGTATAATAGAGAAAACCGTACTCTATACGACACAGAGAGGTATCATGGTGGCGACTCCGCGCTCTCGTCGTGGCCGTGGCCGCAAACGCAGCTCAGCGCTGACGGTGCAGCGCCGGTTATGGCTGGCCAGTCGGCTGGTCTACGGCCCAGCAACGCCGGCAACCCTGATTGCCGATGCCCGGCAAGCGTTCGACGCGAATATCTACCCGCCCAACGCGCTGGTGGCGTTGCGACACGATTTCAATGCGTTGCGCACCGAATTTCGCTGCTCGATCGAGCGCCAGGCCGATGGCTGCTACGCCATGATCGATGCAGGTCGGCTGACGCTGCTCAATCTGCCCGACGAAGAGCTGGAGGCATTTGCCTTTCTGATCGGCATGTTCAGCGAGGAAAGCTGGCCGAACGCCCCGCAGATGCGCGCGCTGTTCGATCGCATCATCATGCTGTTGCCGCACGAGCGGCGCCTCTCGCTTGATCGCCAGCGCTCGCTGGAAGTCGAGGCGCCCTACAGCAGCGCTGCCATCAATCCGGCGCTGCTCAGCCGCCTGCAACGCAACCTGCGGCGCCATGCCCTCCGCTTCCAGTACCGCTCAACGTTCAGCGCCGAACCAGAACTGCATCGGGTTGCGCCGGTCCGCCTTTTCGTGCGTGACGGTCACACCTATCTCGAAGCCTATTGTTTTCACTCGCCGCATCGAGCGACCATCGGACGCTACATTTCGTATCGCGTTGATCGGATCATCGCCGAATCGCTGCACGTCGAGCGCCGCCTGCTCCCGCCCGAATTGCCGCCGCGTCCGCGCTGGCACATTCGTTATCGGCTCTCGCCGCAGATAGCCCGCAACCGCGACATTGCCATCTGGTTCCCCCAGAGCGAGGTGACCTATCACGCCGACGGCAGCGCAGAGGTGAGCGCCGTCACGACCGATCTCTGGCAGGCCGAACAGATTCTGCTGCGGTATCGGGAACATTGCCGGGTGCTCGAACCGCCGGAGCTGATCGAGATGCTGCGCAAGACCACCGAGCGCATGTGGCGCATGTACGAGCAATAGGCTGCCGGGCGCCCGGCAGCCTCCAGGAACGTTAGCGCCACCAGAACCCCGCCCAGAAGATCGCAATGATGATCGCGCTGATCACAGTGAGCGCAGTGATGAACCAGCGTGGCGGCGCAACCGGCAATGAATCGGCGCGCAGCGCATCGGTGAGTTCCGCTTCTACCTCTGGCAGAGTCACGTCACGATGGGCAGGCAAGGGCTGTTGCAGGCGCATGACGTATTCCGCAACCGTATCAGGCAACTCGGCTAGTGGCAGCAATTCCTCCAGAATCATGCCCAGCGCAAAGAGATCGGCCCGTTCGTCCACTGCTACACCGTGCAATTGTTCAGGCGGCGTATAGCCGGGCCGCCCAACCCCAACCAGTTCCGGGACCGACTGATTGCGGTAACGGCTTAAGCCGAAGTCGATGAATGACACCTCTGCGCGCGGGCTAACGATGATATTCTGCGGATGCAGATCACCGTGAACGATTCCGCACTGATGCAGCCGGCGCAACACCCGACAGAGATTGATCGCGATGCGCAGATAGTCGCGCGGGCGACCAGCAGCGAGAATGCTTGCCAGTGTCTCACCGGGAATGTAGCGCTGCGCGTAATAGTACCCTGCCTGATCACGCCCCATCGTGATGAAGATGGGAAAGGGGAAGAATGGTTGCGAGTGACGCTGATTCGTCAAGAGCGTCACCGGGATATCGCTGGGAAGCGATTGGACAATCTTGATCTCACGCAGAAAGGCGCGAGCTGCGCTGCGGATTGGCAAACCACGCGGGGTTGGAGCGAGACGTTTGATGACGACTGCCTGATGATCGATCGTGTCATAGGCCAGATCAACGATACTGTGCGCCGTGCGCGCTAACCGTCGCGTGATCAAAAATCTGCCCCCAACCACCTGTGGATTGTTCATCACGGTCCCTCCAGTGCTGCGCACAAATCACGAAACGGCGTGAGATGCGCAAATGTCACCACCTGACCACCAATGGAGAGTTCGAGCGTCCCACTGTTCGTCAATCCGAGCAAGTCACGTCGCAGATGGTAGTTGCTGATGTGAATGCGATCGAGGATCCGCCTGTTGCCCATCTCTTCAATGATGATGTGCCGCGGTGTAATGAAGAGGGCAAACCGGATGTGCGTGACCACCCTGATTGCGCCGCTCAGGAGACATCCGCCGGCAGCAAGGGCAAGACCAATCGCAACGGGGGTAAACTGAGACTGAAATGCCCGGTAGGCCAGGGCGAGGAATAGACCGTAGAGGAAGGAGAGAACAATCAACCCGGGCAGTAAGCCAATCAGATGACGACGGAATGGTTGCGAGGTGAATGAATGAGGAACGGTTGCCATAGAGCGTCCTCCTTCGCCAAAATGGCGCATATTGAGCGTCGTCATTTTAGATGTGGGCTACTGCCGAAGAAATGCTATCAGAAAACCCCCTTGTTTTACTGGTTTTAAATATTTGAATTCGCTTCGGCTTACTATCAGTATACGCAGGCAATGGTTGGCTTGTCGAGCAGAAATGACTCTGATTGAAACTGGATATGATCGTCAAATGGATCATAGGGGGTAGAATGCCGGAGAACGCGGACGCGCCAGCGCCCACGGCCATCCACCGCGTCAGCGAGTTTAGGGACGTACAGAAAACATGTGCGCCAGCCTCGTTTTGCCTCATCGGAACGGCACAGGCTTGGGGTTGCGTTCCCCCTCTCCCGTGTGCGGGAGAGGGGGACAGGGGGTGAGGGCTTCTAGGGCGTCCCCAAGCCATGGAACGCTGTACCGATCATACGTTCTGTCCGCCCTTATACCAACTTTAGATAGATAGTCACATTAGTCAGCCACGCACACCCTGCCTCTGGGCGAACGATGCAGCGGGAGCGCTCCGCAGAACGGTTGCTGGGGCAGCACCGATCGCGCGCCGAACGCTGGTATGACCGGCATGGCGGTGGCGTGGCCATCGCCTGCGCGCCCTCACTCCCGCCCCGCTCCCGCTGGGAGAGCGGAGCAGCAGCGGGCGCTGAGGCACGACTCCCGCTGACGCGGGGGATTGCTTCGGGCGCTGACGCGCCCTCGCAATGACATGGATCGGGACGGTGCCACACGCTCCTGACCAGACAGCAGGATGGCACGGGCGCGCGGGAAGCGCCGCGCGCTGATCTAAAGATGATTGGACACCTAAAGTCGGTATTAAACGTCAACGAGAGGGGGGCCGCGAGCGTGATCCCCCGCGCCTGCGCCGGAGCACGCAGACGCGCCAGCGCTCACCGCCATCCCCCGCTTCCGCAAGAGACGTGCCGTGAGCGCTCTGTGTGTTACCGTGAGGTGGAGCGTGGCGTGCCGCGCTTATTCCTGCTGACTGTCAGACGGAAAACTGCTATTACGGGATAACCAGCCGATATCATACGCCCGCGCAACGGCCTGGGCGCGATTCTTCGCATCCAGTTTCTGAAAGATCGATTGGATATCGCGCTTCACCACCCCGATTCCCCACGGGATGCGTTCAGCGATCTCCTGATCGGTTAACCCTTGCGCAATCAACGACAGCACCTGTCGTTCGCGATCGGTTAGCGGCGGATATTCAACCTGTCGCCGGTGCGCTGACTGCGCCTGCTCGATGGTCTGTCGCAAGAGCTTCTCAAGACTGTCAAAATCGTTGAGCAACTCCTTCGGCGCCGCCACATCAGCGCCATTCCTGCGCGCCGGTTCAACCAGCTCGGTGTAGGCTGTCATCGCCAGGATCGCAACTGTCGGCGCCTGCCGTCGAATCTGGCGGATAGCGTTGAGTCCGGTATCGTGATGACTCTGGGCGCTTAAGGCGCTCTCGCCCACTCCCCTCCAGCAAACATCGATCAGGATGATGTCAGGTTTCAATGCGTAGGCCAGCCGAATCGCCTCAGCAGCGTCACGGGCTTCACCGACAATCCGAACGCAGGAAAGCTCTTCCAGCATCTCGCGCAGCCCTACCCGGAAGGGCACAATGTCATCGGCTATCACGATCCGTAAAATGTCAGTCATACACTACTCCTGTCGCGTCGAACCGGTCACCCGCACCACCACGCCGCCGCCATCCCGCGGCTCGATGGCAGCCTGAGCGCCAATCGCGTTTACGCGCTGTTTAATACTTTTGAGACCATACGACTCGTCGCAAATCGCGCTGCGATCGAACCCTTTGCCGTTGTCCTCGATTTCCAGCGCAAACGTGTCTGGAGTGGCGCGAACGGTAATCCAGATCGCGCCATCAGATCGTTCCGCCAGCCCAGCGTGTTTGGCGATATTGGTAAGCGCCTCCTGACAGATGCGGAAGAGTTGATAGGCTTTATCGGGCAGCAGATCGAGCAGCTCCGGGATGTTCTGATGGATCGTCACGCGCTGACCAATCCATTCCTGAATAAGGTCAATGTAGTTCTTCAGCGATTCCCCGAAGGGTTGTTCAAGACCGGTCTTACCTCGCAAGTCCTCCTGGATATTGCGCAGATCGTGGTAGATCGTTTGCGCCGCTCTGTTAATCTCATTCAGTTTGGTCTTGATCATCTCCAGCGACACCTCGCGTTCGAGTTGCCTGATCAGCGCGCGAGAACGAAGGATGATGGCGCCTTGCAAGAAGTTGCGCAGATCGTGAACTTCAATACCTAATTGGTAGCGCACCTGCTGGCGCATCGTTACCACATCCAGCCCAAACGCCAGTTGCTGGCCGAAGAGCGCCAACAGCTCTATCGCCGTTTCGGGAAAATCCTCACTGTCTCGATGGCAACTGTTTTCAAGCAGCACGACGCCGATCATGCTCTGATGCTGAAAACTGATCGGACACGCCAGCAATGATCGTCCACGACCGGTCGGCATGTAAGATAAGTTATCGCCCGCTAGACCAAATCGCTCGTAGAACGCCGTCAGATCCTCGCCGGTCAGATGCAGACATCCATCAATGCCGGCAATATATCGCGCCAGTTCTACGTAGGGCGACTCTCCGATGAGCTGCTCATACTCATTGAGTGAGGAGACCGCCGCTTCAATCTGCTCTGACCGCGGGTTCCAGATAAAGATCGCGCAGTGTTCACAATCAAACAACCGCTCACCCAACTGAACATACGAACGCAGTAGCCTGGACATATCCGTGATGCCGATGAGCTGGACACTGTGCTTGAGCAGATCGGCCAGCTTCATGCGCTGATCTTGAAGCGCCTGTACCAGCCGCGCGTGTTCGATCGCCGAAGCAGCGGCATTTGTAATCAGCGTGCTGATCACGCCATCGCCGGCGCGATAGAAGTTCGGGGTGTAGCTGTCGAGGGCGATCATCCCGATCGTTTTACCGCGGTAGACGAGCGGCGTATACAGGATGCTATTAATCCGCGATGTATGATAGCGATCGGCTTCGCGCTGGAAGTGGGGATATTCTTTCAGCGCATCAGCGACAATCAGCGGCTCGCGCTGCTGCATCACCCGGTAGTTGGGCAATCGCTCATCCCGCGTATCGAATGAGAGCGCGCGCACTGCTTCGGGATCGGCGAAGCCATCACAGGCTACGATTTGCAGGTGATCACCGTAGAGGAGTTGTATCGAAGCGCTGTCGTAGCCGATCAGCTTGCGTAAGGCAGCAAAGACGTTTTGGTAGACTCCCTCTAATCCATTGCCGATCGGTTCACTGATCCTCTGAATATGCTCGCGCAGTTGTTCGGCCTGTTGTTCGCGCCAAAAGCTCGCGGCAGCCAGTTCGGCGTGTGTCGCCAGCGCCTTGAACCGTTCTTGTTCGTCGGGGGTGAAGATGCGAGGGTGGGGATAATCGAGGGTCAGGATGCCGGTCAGACCGAGATGTCCCGCCAGAGGCGCAACGATCATCGCGCCGATGGGCACCTCGCGCGGAATGAAATCGGGATCGCGACCGGTATCTTCAACAAACTGGATCCGATTTTCCCGCAATGCCCGTCCACTAATGCCTTCAATCGCTCCGGGGGGCGACTTGTGATCGAAACCGCGGCGGTGGCGGGCTTCAATAAACCGCAGGCGCTGGCTGGGGCGATCGAACTGACGGATTTCACACTTGCTCGCCTCGGGAAACGCCTGCAGACCCTCTTCCACAATCGCCTCAAAGACATTGCGCCCATACGCACTCTCAGCATAAATCCGGTAGAATCGCTTCGTCTCCTCGAGCTGGCGCTTTATCTTGAGATGAAGTTCACGATATTCGAGCGCCCGCGCCAGTCGCTCGGCAATGATTTGCAGATCGAGGTCGTGCGCGCTGTGAAATCCATGATCGGCCAGCAAGCCAGCCGGGGTGAGCAGATTCACCAATCGGAGCACGCCGATGATGCGCTGCTGTCCCATGAGCGGCACGGCCAGCAGATGACGAACGTTGCCGCTTGGCAACGCCTGCTGATACGCCTGCACATACTCGCGCCGCACTGCTTTATGTTCATCGAGATTGTTGACCCGCACCACGCTTCCGCGCCCTTCAGGAAGCAGAGTCAGTCCGGTGACCCCTTCTCCAGGCAGGTACGACTCGGGAAAATGGAGCGGCGGGCCGCTCTCAACCGTTCGCTCCAGTCGTCCATTGTTTAACCAGAAGATCGCCGCAGCTTCCGCCTGAAACTGTTCGCGGATCGAATCCAGAAGCTGGCGGAGCGCATCATCGAAGGTGTCTTCGTTCGAGTCGACGATGGCGGCCAGTAACCGTTCATAAAGGTCGATCTTCAGCGCCTGAGGATGTTTGAGAAACATCAGCGCATCGCCCTCCTCTGAGAGGGGTTGCGCTTTGACTTCAAAGATATGCTTGCGCCCATTGCGATCGATCATCGTCTGCCGGAAGATATGAAAAGACTCCCCGGCAGGCAGCAGACATCCGGTACAGTTTTCATCAATACAACCCAGGTACTGGTAACACTTCATCGTGGGCGTCCATGGCCCGAACTGACGACGTAACTCGGCATTGACAAAGCGTAACCTCCGTTCACGATCGATAACACAGATTCCCGAACTATGATTGTTCAGGATGCGGGTTAGCTCTGACTGTTCATCGCTGAGCGCATCCGGGTTGACCGCTGTCCGCCGCGAGACCAGCAGCACCGCCAGCCCGATGCCGTTGATCGTCAGGGGAATGAAAAGCCCTATGACAGCGTTGTAAACAAGTAGTCCGGTAACCGCAGCGGCGCTGAGCGTCAGACCGATCGATATCCAGCGGTAGTGGTGCTGCAAAAACCGAAACGCGCTGAAGATGGGAATGAGATACAGCGACCAGCCAATCCCATGGACTGGGCCAAGATGAACAAGCGCGATGCTTAAGAGAAGAACTTCGATCAGATTTTGGTATGTTTTATTACGCTGATAGTGCCATACTTCAGGCTGATAGAAACCACCGATCGCGGTGCCGATTTGGAATATGAACAGCGCGATCAGCGCCCACATGCCGTAGAATACCAGCGGCAATTCATTCCACTTCACCACAACCCACCCAGCCAGCAGGATCAGCCCGCCGACCCGCAGCAACCAGACCCAGGTCAATGCGCCACGTTCATTGCCGAGCCAGGCGCGAAATTTGCGCAGTCTCAGCCGGGGATCAGGTAATTGCCAGCCTGGAAGCGCGCTCAGTTCTCTCACAGGCAGCCCCTTTCGCTTATGACGCCGTTTGGATACCTGTATTGTAGTCATCTTCATCCTGCCCTGGAAGAGGCAAATGGATCGAAATCAGCTCAGAAAAAAATTCGTTTGATCCCGCTAGCCATCGTGACTGTCGGAATGCTATACTTTTCGAGGGAATGACGCCGATGCCTCTCATTGTCGGCAGCTCGATAGATGGTGGGGGAATGCGAATGTGTCATGAGCCTGAGGTTTCACTACCGGCCCTTCCCGTCACGCGGCTGCGCATTACGCTGCGCCTCGCCGAACCGGCCCGCCTGCCTCCTTTCAAGGGAGCGCTGCTGCGCGGCGGTCTGGGCTATGCGCTCCAGCGCATCGGTTGCCCGCAGATGTGCTGGGATCAAGGCGCAACCTGCCCGGCGGCATTGCCGACATGCGCGTACCGTGAGCTGTTTGAGCCTGCGCTGCCCGCAGGGCGAGAGACGTTGCACGATCTGCGCGATGCGCCGCGCCCTTTCGTGATCGAGCCGCCGCTCGACCAGCGCCGCAATTACGCTGCTGGCGATCCGCTTGAGTTCGGGATGCTCCTGTTCGGTCGCGGGATCGATTTTCTGCCCTACGTGGTGCTGGCGCTGGCTGAGTTTGCGCGCGCCGGTCTTGGTCGCTACCAGCACGGCGCGCGGCTTGAACGAGTTGAAGCGCTGGCGCCGGGACAGCCGTTCGGCGTGACCATCTTCTACGATGGCGAGAGCAGATTTGTAGCCGATCTGCCGACGCTCAACCTGGCCGAATTGTCGCTGCGCGCGGCGCGCCTGCCCGCCAATCTTCGCCTGGCGCTGCGCACCCCGCTGCGCGTCAAAGCCCGCGGAGAGCTGATGATGCGCCTCGATGTGCCGGCCTTGATCCAGGCGATCGGCTGGCGCCTCTTCGCGTTGACCCACTTCTATGGCGAAGTTCCCTGGCTGGCGGATTATCAACCGGCGGTAGCATTGGCGCGCCAGATCACGATCGACCGCGACACGACGCGCTGGGTTGACTGGGAGCGCTCCAGCACTCGTCCCAACCATCGCCAGTCGATGACGTTGGGCGGTTTGATCGGCGCAGCCACCCTGCGCGATGTGCCTTGCGCCGTCCGCGCATTGCTGCTGGCGGCCAGTGTCGTGCATGCTGGCAAGGCCTGCGTGTTTGGTCATGGTCAACTTGATGTCTATCCTGCATCGTAGGAGAAGCCATGGATTTTTGCGAACAACGGCAACGGTTTCGCGCCCGCGTGGGTGATCGGCGCGCTGAAGCCTTGATCATCGCTGGCAGTCGCCAGACCGATACGGCGGCGCTGCTGGTAGACGCGCTGCAACCTGCGCGGCTGGCGTTTCTGCTCACGCCGGAAACATCCGCCTTCCCGGATAGAGTCGCCGATCAGCTCCAGATCGCTCGCGATCCGGCATGGCTGGTCGAGTCGGCGTCATACACCGATGTCAATCAGGTCTACCGCGCCCTGCGCAATGTCATTCAGCAATGGCCCGATCTGCCCCGCGATCAGATTCTGGTCGATCTGACGGGCGGAACCAAGCTGATGACGGTGGGATTGGCGAAGGCAGCGTATGTGCTCGATCTGCGCGCGATCTATATCGAGAGCGATTATGAGCAGAATCGGGTGATTCCGGGCAGCCAGCGCCTGATCGAGCCATCCGATCCGTATGAGGTCTTTGGCGATCTGGAAGCGGAGGAAGCGGCGCGGCTGTTCAATCATCACGATTATGTCAGCGCCAGGCGTATCTACGCCGATCTGGCCCGGCGAGTGCCTGAACCAGATCGCGCTCATTATCATCGCCTCAGCCAACTGGCGCAGGCTTACGCGCAATGGGATGGATTTGATCTCCAGACCGCGGCGCAGACGATGCAGCGCTTGCTGGCCCAGCCGCTGCCGGAGCCGATTGCGGCCTGGCAGGCGACCCTTCAGTTTCAACAAGCTGCGCTGGCGCGGCTGGCCGGCGCCAGGCACGATGATCTGACAGCGCTGGCCGACATCGACACAGTGCTGCCGCTGCTCGGTTCGCTGCACGCCAATGCGCTGCGCCGCGAAGCTCAGCAACGCTACGATACCGCTGCCTTTCTGCGTTACCGCTGTCTGGAACTGATCGGCCAGCACCGGTTGGCTACCCATGGGATTCGCGCCGACGACCCCGATCTTGATGCGCTCAAGCGGCGTATCCCCGACCTTGAGCAGGCTTATCGTCAGGTTGAACGCGCGATGGGCTTTCGTGAACGCGGCCTGCAACCAAACCGTGATGGCAACTACAACCCGATCACGCTGCTTAATGGCTACATGCTGCTGAAAGCGCTCGCCGATCTCCTGATGGAAACGATCAATCCCGCCCAGATTCGCCAGCGCGTGCATGTGCGCAACAAGAGTATTCTTGCTCATGGATTTCGCCAGATCACCGAAGCGGAATATCGCCAGTTTGTCGAACTGATTGAGCAGATCCTCGATCGATTGTTTGCGGTAAGTGAGCGCAACCGGCGCGATTGGGAACAGCGCTACCGCTTTATTCAGCTTTGAGCGCAAGAAGAACCAGATAGGAGTTATCGGTTGAGCCGACGAAGCTGGCACGAAATCTTTGCCGCCATTAACGATCCAGGTATTCCGTTGCTCTTTCTGATCGGCACGACCCTGTTCGCGATCTTTGGCAATGCTCTGTACGATGTGCTGGTGGCGCTGGCTGAGATCGCGCTGGGCGAAGAAACTGCTTTTCTCTACGTGGCGATTGCAATCGCTTCGCTCTTGCTCTTGCTGATCGTGACGCTCGCGCTCTGGCTCTGGTACAACCTGCGTCGCAGCAAGCGCAACCGCCTGCCCGACACGGCCAGAATCGAGCGTCCGTTTGCCGGTCTGGTCATCTTCGTCAGCGCCAACCCGCGCGGCAGTGAGCAGACGGCGATCAGGTTTCATCTCGATGCCGGCGTGTTGCGGCGAATCTGGATGATTGTGACTCCAGAAGCCGAGAAGAAGGCGCAGGAGTTGATCCAGAGCGTGAAGCAACGGGCGGAGGATCAGGGGTATCAGGTTCGAATCGCTACCCTGCCGATCGAGCAGGCCTTCGATATTCGCAGCGCCTATCAGGCAGTGCTCCAGGCGTTTGAGCAGGCGGCAGACCAGATCGACAATGTGATCGTTGACATCACCGGGGGCACCAAACACATGAGTGCCGGCGCCGTGCTGGCCTGCCGCGAGTATGGGGTGCCGATGCAGTACGTGTTGGGTGAAATCAAAGACGGGAAGATCGACGAGCGCGGCGAGGGCGAGTTGATGAAGGTGCGCCTGTAACAGCCTGGCAACATCATCGCCCCTGCCTAATGACCCGCATCGAGCCAACGAGGCGCATTCCCGCCACACCGTATGTCATTGCGCGCCGCGCGGCATGGCCATCCTCTGCGCAGGCGAAAGGAAGGAATGGATGCTGGGGTGACCCGACAGCCACCCCAGGCTTGCAACCGTCTTCGCCCCCGCTCAGACATTATGTAGTCTGACAGGCGCGCCAAACCACTTCGTCACGCATCGGCAGTTCCGTGATCCGCGCGCCGGTGGCATCGCGAATGGCATTGGCCAGCGCGGCTGCGCCCGCCGTGATCGGCGGTTCGCCGACCCCCCGCGCCCCAAACGGGCCGTGGGGCGCAGGATTGGCGACCAGCACTGCCTCGATCGGCGGCAGATCAGCAGCGCGGGGCAGGGTGTAGTCCATGAACGTAGCAGTGAGCAGTTCGCCGCGTTCGTCGTAGCGCAGCGCTTCGTAGAGACCCCAGCCAATGCCCTGGGCCACGCCGCCGTGGATCTGACCCTCTACCATCAATGGGTTGAGCGCAAAACCCACATCCTGGATCGCAACGTAGCGCTCCGGCCTCACTCGACCCGTTTCCCGATCAACCGCCACCTTCACCAGATGGGCAACAAACCCTGGCGCATTTTCAGCCGGCGCTACCCGCCCTTCTCCAACGATCGGCCCCGGCCCGCCCGCCTGGTCCTGCGCGCGCTGCGCAACTGCGCCAATCGGCAATGCCCGACCGGGCACGCCGCGCACATGCACCTGACCATCACGAATCTCAAGGTCGTCAGCGCGGGCTTCGAGCATTTCAGCCGCTACCAGCAGCAGTTGCCGCCGCGCCTCACGCGCCGCCGCCGCAACCGCTCCGGCCACGCTGTACGTGATCTGGCTGCCGCCGCTCGGCCCGGAATATGGCCCGCTGCGCGTGTCGCCGGCCACAATCTCGACCTGATCGGGCGAGACGCCCAGAATTTCGGCGGCTACCAGCACAAAGCTGCTGTTGACCCCGGAAATATCGACTGCGCCGGTATGCACGCGCACCGTGCCATCGGTATCAACCCGGCATACGGCTGCGGCAGGCGACATCCCGCACGGCCAGCCGCCAATCGCCAGCCCAACCCCGCTGCCCGGCTGTCGTTCGCGCCAGAGCGGATGATTGGCCGCAGCTTCCAGCACTTTCGTCAGCCCCATCGACGGCCACGGATCGTTGTTGCCCATCGGATCGCCGGTGGTGGCCGCATTGCGCAGCCGCAGCTCAAGCGGATCGATTGCCAGGATTCGGGCCAGTTCATCGATGCTCGACTCAATCGCAAACGTCACCTGCGGCGCGCCCGGCGCGCGGTAGGCGCCGGTTTGCGGTTTGTGGGTGAGCGCTTCGATCACATCGATCTGCACATTCGGACAGCGGTAGTAACCACCGAGCAACGCGCTCATGATTCCACCCAGCGTAAACGGGTAGACGCCGTTGTCGATGATCATCTCGGCGACCAGCGCTGTCAGGGTACCATCACGGCTGGCGCCCAGCTTCAGGCTGATCGCGCAGGCCGGCGAAGGCGTCGTGGTGAGAAAATCTTCGCTGCGGTCGAGCGTAATCCGCACCGGTCGGCCAGTAGTCAGCGCTGCCGCTGCTGCCAGCGGTTCGAGAATGCCATACTTGGCGCCAAACCCGCCGCCAACCGTCATCGGCACAACGGTGACCTGACTCTGGCGCAGACCGAGCAGGCGAGCGACTTCATCACGCACGCCGAACTGGCCCTGCGTGCTGGTATACAGCGTGATCTGCTTGCGTATCGGATCGATGTCAGCAACGACCGCATGCGGTTCGAGGTAGCCCTGATGGACAATCGAGGTGTGGTAGGTGTGCGCCACAACAACGTCGGCGCTGGCCAGCGCTGCCTGCGCATCACCGCGCTGAAATCGCTTCCGCTCGTGGACGTTCGAGGCTACGTGGTCGGCATGGTCGTCACCGCGCGCCACGGCAGCATGGGCCGCCGTGAGATCGGCATCGGCGCGGGGCGCGCCCTGCGGCCAGATCGCCGGCGCTGCCGGGTCGAGCGCTGCGGTAACGGTTGTTGGGCCGGGCAGCGGCTCATACTCGATCTGGAGCGCGGCCAGACCATCCTCGGCAGCCGCCAGGCTGGTTGCCAGCACCAGCGCTACCGGTTCGCCGCGGTAGCGCACCTCCTCAGCAGCCAGCAGGGTGGTCTGGCGCGACGAGGGCTGTCGGCCAGCGCCTGGCAGATCGGCAGCAGTCAAGACCGCCACGACGCCCGGCACAGCGCAGGCGGCGCTGGTATCGATTGCCGCAATCCGGGCATGGGCGTGCAGACTCAAGGCTAGCTTGCCATGCAACATACCGGGCAGATGGACGTCACCGGCGTACCGCGCTCGTCCGGTCACTTTTTCCAGTCCATCGACCGCTTTGCGGGCCTGACCGAGGTACTGGGTTGACGCGCTTGATGACATGCTGATCTCCGTTGCTCATTCGATTATTCTCACTCTATCCTACCATAGACCGCATGTCGTCTATGGAACGCTGAAGACGTGTTTCACTCCGGTGCATGCGCAACCTTTCTATTGAGTTCTTCCGCCATGCTCCCGATCACCATGATTGGCCGGTCGCAACCGGTGGCTGGAATGAAGGATGCCGGAGAGAACGAACGTGATCGGCGATCCATCAGCCTGACCCTGGTGACGATCATCCCATGAAAAACAGCGCGGCATTGCCCGGCAACGCCGCGCCGGATTCGTCCGTTATTGCGCGTCCGCCACCCGCGTCGGCTAGCGCTGTCCTTCAATGCTCAAGAGCAGCGTCCCCCGCAACGCGCCGCGATTGTCCAATCCAACCGAGCCGCTGCTGGTGATAGCCCGGAACGGTTCGAGACGCTGATCAACATCCGCCGTCTGGTTGTCCAACTGCTCGTTCAGCTCCCGCGCTGCGGCCAGATTGAGGTAGAAGACGCCGCTGTTGGGCGAGGGCATTGCCTTCAGCGCGTTGGTGTAGGTGGCAACGTTCGCCAGTTTTGTGCCAGGATCAAACGCTGCCTCCATCGCCGAACGGCCAAATGCAATCACCAGATCGCTGCCGTTGAAGCCATAGCCGATAAACATCCCGCTGTCTTCAAACCCCTGCACCTGCGTTCGGCCAATCGCGATACTGTCGAGCCTGATACCGAACAGATCTTCCAGCGCTCCAGCGATCTGCGCCATCCCGCGCTCGGCAGCCGCCTGATCGGCGACGCGCAGCGCAAAGTAACCGCCAGCCGGAAATGCCTCGTCGGTTGCCGGCATCACCGCAATCACGCTCTCGCCGTGGAACCACTGAAACAGATCGCGATCAAGATCAAGTCTGAGCGAACGTTCAATGTCGCGCAAGGTGGTGGCAGTGTCAGGCGATGATTCGAGCTGATCGCGCAACTGCTTGCCCCAGTCAGCCGGAATGGCAAAGCTGAACGCGCCGATTGCCTTGCTGCTCACATCGCCGATTCGCGCTGGCGAAACTGCCGGGCGGAAGCTGTTGATACGTTCACGCAGATCATTGTTCAGCCGATCACGATCGAAGACGGTTGTAACATCGAAGCGGATCCCGCTCTCGATCACTGCCATCGTCAACCCCATGCCGCGCAGCGCCCGACTGGCTGCAATTGCGTCGCTCAATACAGCCGCATTCTCATCGAGTTGCCCTGTTTTGGTCGCCTCTGCCACAGCGCCGGCAATCGTCTGACCGGCAACATAGATGGCGCCAATCCGGTCACCGGGTAGACTCTCCTGCACCGCCCGGAAGTTAGCATTGCCCGCCAGCGACGAGTCGCTGCGTTGCTCGATCAGAGCGCTGATACTGGCCGCATTGCTCGCAAACACAATCATCCGGCGGGCCAGCGCAAAGGCCGCGAATGGCGTTTCGTCGCTCTCGCTGGCGTAGATGGTAACCCCGCCCGTCGTGGAGCTGCGGAACCGCTCGCCCTTACTCTCCCGAAAGGCGCGCTGTTTGTCGAGGAAAGCCTGCGCAGCGCGCTCATCGCGGACAGCCACAATGAAGAGCGCATTCGCCTCGCCCAGATCAATGTTGTTGAGCGGATCAAGCGTGGCTGGCGGCGCAAATGGATCGCGGTTGCTATTGATGGTTAGCAGTTGCTCGATCGGCAGACCGTACACCGCCACCGCGGCTTCCGGGCCGATCCATGGGGCAATGTCATCGACAAACGAGACACCGAAGCGTTCGCGCAAGAAATCGGTGGTGGTATCGCTGTTCTGGTAATCGAACGTCTCCGGGAAGGCGCGCCGCAGCCGATCGATGTTGGGCAGATCGCTAAGATTGGGGGTGATTGCCGCGTAGATCTGCGTCTCTGCCGGCAGCAGCTCCGGAATGTTGCTGGATCGTTGGGTCAGGAGATTGAAAGCCAGCGCGGCTCCGCCGATGACTATCAGCAAAAGACCGACTACCGCGCCGCCGATGAACAGCGGCCATGGATTCCGGCGCGGCAGGGGGAACAGGCGGCAGTGAGAATGGATCCGGCGCAGTCATCGATACCTCCTTGGGTTGGGGCTGTCATACGACATCTCAGTATACGCAACAGGGCAGGGGCGGGTTTCACGCGCAGCGCAGGAACAATTCCCCTGGCTCCGTCGTTGTGAAGAGTAAGAACAGCGCTCGCGCACAGACATCCAAAGGAGCAGACAGCATGGCACGGCGATTCATCACCATCGGAATACTGCTGGTAGTGGCGTTACTCTCGGCGTGTGGCAGATTTGCGCCGTCAGAAAGTTCGGCGACAGCGCCTACGACAGCGCCAGCAGTGGAAGAGTTCGCGGCAGGATCTCGGCGTGAAGTAGCGCTGGCAAGCGCGCCGTTGGATATGGCGGCTGGCGCGCCAGCCGCCATGCCGGACAGTTCAGACGTAGCCGAACAGAGCAATCAGTTGCAATACGGTCTGCGCATGGTCATCATGAACGCCAGTCTGGTGGCGGAAGTTGAATCGGTCGAGCAGGCCGAAGCGCAACTGCGCGCGCTGGTGACTCGTCTGGGCGGCTACATCCTCTCGGCGCGCACTACCGGTTCAGACGATCGCACTATCGCGCACATCACGTTCCGCATCCCCGCCGAGTCGTTCGAGCGCGCGCTGGCCGACGCTGAAGGTCTGGCCAAACGCATCATCAGTCGGCAGATTGACGGCGAAGATGTGACGGAACAATACGTTGATCTGCAATCGCGCCTGCGCAGCCTGGAAGCGACGCGGGAGCGCCTGTACACGCTCCTGGAGAGAGCAAGCACCGTTGATGAGACGTTGCGGGTTAGCCAGGCGATTGATGGTGTCCAGGCTCAGATTGAGCAGATTCAGGGGCGCATGAAGTATCTCGAACAGAATACCAGCTTCTCAACCGTCACGGTTGAGCTGCGGCCCCTGCCGGTGGTGACCGAAACAGCACCGTCGTGGAATCCAGGCAGGGTGATCAATGAACAATTCACCCTGCTGCTTGCCTTCCTGCGGGGTGTGATCGAACTCTTGCTCATCATTGGCGTGTGGTCGCCGATCTGGATCGTCCCGGCACTCATTGTCGTCTGGCTGAGCCGCGGCTGGAAGCGTCACGGCGTCGGTCAGTCGTAATGCCAATGGCGGGCTTCCTGATTGCCCGTTGTTGCTCGCGCGCATGACTCGAGACGCGACGCAGTGCCGGAGCCTGGCTTCGGCACTGCGCAGCATGCTTGCGTTGAAACGACATCGCCGCGCTTCTGCCCGGTGGCCGCGCAAGACAGGGCAGAACGAAACGCGGTCTGCAATTCATCAGCGTGACCGTTGTGGCGCGAACATCTCGCTTGCCTGCCCCTCCTCCGGTTGACCGGGCTGCCATCGCTCGCTACAATACTCGCAGCATCTGTGCAGCTCTCGTCAGAGAACGAACAAATCCATGCTTGATCTCCGCCTCCTTCTTTTGCGCAGCGCTGCCTTCCTGAGCATCGCCGGCGGCGCTGCGCTGGCGGCGCTGACGCAACGCCGTCCGCTCACCGCGCTGAATGATCTCATCATGGCCGATGGCCTGAGCAGTCTCGCGCTCGCGCTGGCTGGATTGCTGGCGCTGACCGTCTCGGCGCGCTGGCAGCGACTCGGCCAACTGGCCGCGCTCTGGATCGGGCTGCTCTGCGGCCATCTGGGTGGGCTGGCGCTGGCAGTGTTGCTGTCACTTGCGTTGAGCGAACGCTGGGCGGCGCGCGGCGGCGGGCTGGCGCTGGCTGTCGGTTTTGGGCTGATTGGTTTCAGCGCAGGCGACTGGGCATTGACGACAGGCGGAGCAGGACTGAACAGTCTCAGTTTTCTGCTCTTGCTCGTCGGCGCGGCCCTTGCGGCTGGCGCGCTTGATCTACCGCGCCCCGATCCAGCGTCGTTCGATCCGCTGGCAGCGCTGATCGGCCTGGCCGCGCTATTGCGCCTGTTCAGTGTCGGCCCCTGGAATCTGGGCTGGCAATTCGCTGCCCTGCTCGTCGGAGCGACGTATGGCCTGAGCGCGGCCTGGCGGGCGGTCAACAGCGCCGCTGCCGATCAGACTGAAGAGTGGATCGCGCGCGCGCTGAGTGGGCTGGCGCTGGTCGGGATTGGCTGCGCAGCGCCGGCGGGCGTCGTCGCAGCCAGCCTGTTGCTCATCCAGCTCACGCTGCGCCGGCTGGCCCAGCCTTGCGGCGGAATTGCCGCCTGGGCTGGCTGGATACTGTCAGGCGTCGTGCCCGGCAGCCTCGGATTTGTGGCGCTCTGGGCAATCAGCGCGGCGGCAATGGCCGCCGGGATCGCTGCGCTGGCAATGACCGTTTGGGGAGCGGCCCTGCTGCTCATGCTGGCCGCCGGTCGCCAGATTCATGGCCGTGGACGCATCCGCAGCGGTATTGCAGCCGGCGTCAGTCTGGCGCTCGGCCTCGCAGCGCCCGCGCTGCTGCGCTGGTGGCTCAGACCGCTGAGCGACCATCTGCAGGGCGGTCTCACGCCCTATGGCGCGCTAGAGCCGTGGGGATGGGCCGGTCTGCTGGCGCTCAATGCCGGCGCTCAGCCGGTTGCCACTGCGCCCGGCCTGGCCTTGCTGGCGCTGATGCTCTTGCTTGGCGCACTGGCCTGGCTCATCGCGCGCTGGCGCGCGCTCCGCCTGAACGAGACTGGTGAACGCGGCCATGAGTGACCTGTTGGGCGCATTGGGGCAGGCCTGGCCGCGCATCGCGCTCTACCCCGGCGGGATCGCGGCCCTGATCGCTATGATCTTGCTGGCGCGGTTGCGCGGCGCGCGGCGGATCGCATGGCCCGACATCGCGACGCTCATCGATCTCCTGCCGCCGTTAAGCGTCATCTGTCTGTTGCCGCTCGCTCCGGCTGCGCCCTTCGCCTACGGTCTCGATCTGCCGGTTGCGCTGACCCTGCTGCTCTGGCCTGAACTACGACGGGCAGCCAGCGAACAGCGCGATCCACGATCGTTGCTTGAGCAATGGAGCGCGCTCCTGCTTGCCGGCATCGCGCTGGCCAGCGCCGCGAACACGCTCAATCTGAGCGAACTGCTGCGCTGGCCGGGTGATGCGGGGCGGCAAATCGCGCTGCTGCTCAGCGCGCTGGCATGGCTGGCGGCCAGCGCTGTTGCGCTCCCGTTACGATCTGACCTGCCAAATGCCGGGAGTGGTCTGGGCTTGCTGCTGATCGGGGCATTGCCGCTCATTGGCGCGATCGGTGCGCTGCCCGGATTGAATGCTGCACCCGCGCCGCTGATCGTTGCCCTGGCGACGCTGAGCGCCGGCATGTGGTGGTTGGGCATGAATCGGGCGCCGGTGCGGGCAACGCGCCTGCTGACAGCGGTAGCGCTGGGGGCGGTCGGCCTGAGCAGCATCAGCGCATATTGAACACAACACTGACCGGCAATTCTTGCCTGACCAGTCGCTCAGGCTGCATCGACCGAACGATACCCGCCATTCCCGCCGGGGCGGAAGGTATCGCTTAAGTTGGTGATAATCGCGCGAGCCAGTTGCAGCTCAGATCGCAAGAGCATGCGCAGACTCTGCATGTCGCGATCCTCCCACTGCTCGAAGAGATCAACCATCGTCGAACTGACCAACTGCACTGCCTCTAGCTCGAGGCGCTGACCAGCCGATTGATAGATCCGCCGCACCTCGACGGCAACCGGCTCGATCTCTTCGAGTTCATTTGGAAAGTGACGCTCGAACGCCTGCTGCACGGCGCGCTGAAACATGCGCACCAGCTCGACATCGCTGCGATCACGGTGATTGAGTAATGTGACCGTGTAGGTCATGGTCAATTCCAGCGGATCAGCCGGCAGATCACGCCCTTCACTGATCAGTTGATGAACAGGCGACCAGGTGAAATTGATCTCAAGCCAGGGCGGCATATTAGCCAGCGTCATCGGCTCGGCATGCTCGGGAAAGAGTTCGACCTTACAGGTGCGGTCATGGGTGGCTGGAATGACGGTCTCGACGAGGGCATGCTCGTGCAACCCGGCATGCAGCCAGGCATCTTCGAGCGCCATCACGAGATCGTCGTAGGTTACCATCAATTGCACTCCTCGAGACGGTATCATGATCACCAAATTGTACTCCACTCTATCGGTGATGGCAACCAGAGGCGCAACAGGCTCTCCGCTGCTTAGTACTGTACCATAAGAACGGCAATATTGCGCTATAATTCCGTAGAGAATAGTCTACTCTCGCTGCGCCCGGTTATGAAGCCATCCGACGCAACTGCACCGGATCAACCAGAATAATCTCATCGCCAGCGACCCGGATCAGATTGGCTTCGCGCATCTCGCCCAGCGCCTTGGTAACGGTCTCGCGATAGGCGCCGATCATCTCGGCCAGTTGCTGATGAGTATAGCGCACCAGCGTCGTCGGCGCTCCGCCATCAGCGGAATCGCCGGCCAGATCAAGCAAGAGCGCAGCCAGACGTTGGGGAACGCTCTTGAAGGCAATATCGGCCAGCCGCTGTTCCATCACTCGCAGGCGAGCCGCCATCAGCTCCATCAGCTCGATCGCGGCTGCCGGATAGCGTGAGAGAAACCGGCGCAGATCATCGCGATTGATCACTCCCACCACACAATCAGTCATCGCTTCGGCGCAGGTGTCGTGGCGCCCCTGGCCGATCAGCGCCATCTCGCCGAACAGGTTCGGCGGATTGATGATCAGCAGCGTCAACGCGCGACCCTCTGGCGACAGCTTATAGATACGCACCCGACCTTCGAGCAGAAAAAAGGCCTGCTCACCGGCTTCATTCGGCAGGTGAAAGATTGTTCCCGCTTCGTGCCGCTCTATCTCGATGTGAGTCGCAAGCTCTGATAGCTCTTCTGCGCTGAGATCGCGGAACAGGTTATCAAGTCCAGGAGACTGATTCATCAGCGTTATCCGTCAGCCACGAAGCGCGTGCCACCGTCGCGCAATCCGGCCAGGTTGGTGATGCGCACACTGGCTGCCCCGCGCGTCAATGCGGCCAGCGCCGAACGCACCTTCGGGATCATCCCGCCACTGATCACGCCCGCAGCAATCTGCGCCTCAACTGCAGTCGGCCCCAGCGTCGGCGCAACCTCTCCCGCGATCAACACGCCCGGCACATTGCTGACGAACACCAGCTCGGCGCCGGTCAGCGCGCCCGCAATCGCCTCGGCCACCATATCGGCATTCACATTGTAGCTCAGGCCATCGGTCGCGCCAAGCCCAACCGGGGCGATGACCGGCAGCCAGCCCGCGGCAAGCATCTGCCGGATCGCCGCCGCGTCTACCATCGTCACCGCGCCAACCCGGCCCAGATCGCGGCCTCCCGGACGGTGTGGCTCGCAGCGCAGCAATCCCAGATCCAGCCCGCTCAACCCTAGCGCGCGAACGCCGACATTGACCAGCGCCGTCACGATGCGCTTGTTGATCGAGCCACAGACGACCATCTGCATGATCGCCATCGCTTCCGGCGACGTGACGCGCAGGCCATCGACAAACTCCGTCTGCAAGCCAGCCTGCTCTAGCGCCGCGCTGATCTCTTTCCCTCCACCATGCACCAGCACCACCGGATGGGCGATCGCGCGGATCGCATCGGTCAGACCGGCCAGAAACGTCGGATCGTCAAGCTCGTGACCACTCACTTTGATGACACTGATCGATGCCATGAGGTTTATCCGCATTCAGCTATCAGAGATTATCATGCAACGTCTCACCGGGTCGTGTCAATCAGGCATCAGCGCCAGATGAACGTCACGGCGATGCTCCTCCCAACATAGTTCGCTCGCCGGATGACACCGGCAGCGCAGCGCTCTGTGTCAGCGCGCGCCGGCAGTGACCGACGCCTGCAAAGCCTGCAAGCGCCGCCGCAGATCAACGCCGCTCCGCGCATCGAGCACCTGCCGGTAATGCAGCGTGCTCCAGATCGGAATGAGCGGCATGCTCAAAGCGAGACCAAACACCCAGGCTACCCCGCCAAGGCCGCGCACCAGCGGATGCTCCGGCCCCAGAAAGAAGCCGAAGGGCACAGGCAGCGCAACACCAACTGTTACCGTCACCACCAGCGCAATAACGCTGAAGAGCATGGCGGCGCAGACAAAAACGAGCACATTATACCCGAAGCGATCGATAATCAGTTCAAACGAGAACGCAAAGGCGCGCGACAGCGAAACCCGCTCGTCAAGCAACGGTTGCACGCAGTAGAGCGCCGCCAGCAAGCCGGCGCCGCAAATGACCAGCGAGAACAGGTAGACGCTGCCTATTCCGAGAACAATGGCCGGCGCGAGCACTTCCGAGATCGGGCCGCCCGCGATCGTGAAGATCAACAGGAAACCAAGCATCGTGCAACCAAAGCCGATCGTCACCAGACCGCTCGTAGCAACCAGCATGCTCCATCCAAACACGAGCAGGCCGCTATAGATCAGGATAACGATCCCCCGACCGATGTTAGGCCAGCGAAAGATGACCTGGCGGAGTGACGGTTGCTGACCATCAAGCACGAGCCGGGTTGTCCGCGCCAGCGGTGGAATGATCAGCAACGGCGCAATCGCCAGACTCAGGATGGCCAGCGCGACCGCATCGACTTCGGCAAGCGGATCAGCATCATTGGCCTGGAATAAAAGATTGAAGATCAGCAGCAACACCGGCAAACTGAAGATGAAGGCCAGCGCAGTAAAGAGGTTGAAATGGCGACGATAGAGCCGGACACCTTCATCGAGCAGCGCAACCGCCTGCAACAACGCGCGACGCACAGCTTGCCTCCTAGCCTAAACGATCGGCCTCGTCAATCAATCGCAAGAGATCAGCTTCACTCAAATCCGGACGACGCAACTCAGTCAATGCCCGCCGCAAGGCGACGCTGTCGATCGGGCGCATTCGGGCCAGCTCGGCCACGAACGTATCATCATCAAGCGCGAGCGAGAGGCCGTAAGGCTGCCCGAGTCGCCGCCGCAGCAGCGCATGGTAGTGCTGGCCAGCGTAGGCATAGTGCCGCGCCCGGCGGAGCATGCCGGCCATGCTATCGATGTATTCGGCGCTGCTGCGGCGAGCCGCTTCGCTGCGCAGCGGAAGTGGTCGGGCAAAACGGCGGCTGCCGACCACAAGGTAGAGACCGGTGATCGTCAGCGCGTAGATGATCGCCCATCCAAAGGGATGACGTACCAGCAACGAACGCAGGTTGGTTTCCGGTCTGAAGCCATGATGAAACTCATCGAATAGGATCCGTTTGCCGGGCGGCGCCCAGCGCAATAGATTGATTACCAGCGCTGCCGCCGCCGGCTGCCGCAATCCCTCGTTGGTGAAGGGGTAGAGACTGGAAACCACTATCACATGACCATCGCCGAACTGCCGACTGGCGATGATCGGCCTATCCGGCGCGCCAGCCAGCGGCGCCAGACCGACATCGGGCGTGGCTGGCGCTACGGCTACATTTGTCTTCACGGCCAGTTGGGTGACCGGCGGGCTGCCCAGCGCCGGATGCCGCCCATCTACCGTCTCAGCGAATGGCGCTCGCTCGAGTTGTAGCGCGAACGCTGCCAGCAGGGGAGTCACCTGACTCCGCGGGCTGGCAATATCATCGGCAACCACCAGCACGCCGCCGGCATTGACCCAGGCGCTGACTGCGTTCACCGCTGCCGGTTCGTAACGATCGCTGGGGCCAAGCACGAACAGCAAGCCATCACTTGGCGTCAGCGTAAACGGTTGGTAGGCCAGCCGTTCGACCCGATTGTATGTCCGGCTCAACCAGCGATAGAGCGCCAGCGTCCCTTCATCACGGCTGCTAAACGACGTGGCGCGCGCTCCCGGCGCGCTCTGGTCGCTTTGCTCAACCGCGTAGATGATGGCGAAGCCAAGAACGGCAAAGATGATCACGATCAAGACGATTTCAAACCGCAGCTTCATGACGCTTTCCTGCCGGAGCGACTGCCGCGCGCAGCGCGGCCAGTTGCTGCTCGTAACGGGCAAACGACGCGGCATCGATCGGTTGCGCGCCGTACCAGACCGCATCAAACGTAGCCACGATTGGCGCCAGGTAGTCGCGCGCGGTTGAGCGCTGCGCCAGCCGGATCAGGTATTCGCGGTTGGTCAGCGAGGGGTCGTAGCGCAACACCCCCTGCTCATCGAGCCAGAGCAGCGCAGCCAGGTAGAGATAACGAACCGCACTGCGCCGATCACCGGCGCGCAAGGCCGCTTCGGCCAGCGACTGCGCGTCACTCGCCTTCACCGGATCGCCGGCAGTCGCTGGTTGTTCCACCGGCGCCCGCAGAGCCAGCCGCAGGCCGCGCAACCAGAAGACAATCACCCCACCGACGATCACCAGCCCGATGACGAGGAGAATCTGCATCAGCGGCGTGATGACAAACGGCGCCGAAGGCGCGGACGGATCCGGAGCCTCTGGCAGGGGCGGATTTAAGCGTTCGAGCAGATCGACGATCAGTTCAAACAACCAGTTGAAAAACCGGGCAGTCATGCTCTCGCCGGCATCGTTATGAAACGGCGGCTCGTTCCACACCGACTCCCACTGCTGCAAGGCTGGCGCTGGCGCGTCGCCATCGGCAAACATCAGCGCATCGATCATCGCTCCCAGCCTGAGCGATACCGCCGCCAGGTCAGGATTGGATCCGGCCAGCGCTTCATTCAACCACCGCTGATCAACCTGCGCAAGCTCGCCATTGGGCATGCGCACCAGCGTGATCGCTGTCAGCTCCGTAGCCAGGGTCTGGGCATCAAGCAAATCGCCCCGCTGTGTCGCAGCATACGTCGCCCGCAACAGACGCTCGTAATCGGCCAGCGGAATCGCTGTCGGCTGCGCCGAAGCCGCCGCAGGAACCATCAGCCAGATTGTCAACGCTAGCGCGATCCATCGCTGCCACTGTCTGTCGATACTCATATCAATCTCTCGCCCGATCTGCAAACCACCTGTGCGCCTGCGCACACATCTATTGTAACCGTTCAAATGTCCAACAGTTGCCACGAGGGAGCGTGAAAAGATTGCCTTCCTCACCGAATAGGCGGGTCAGCGAATAGCCGCGCGCAGGCGATTGACAAAACTTGCTTATTTCATCCTTGACCGTCAGAAAACTTTACGATATAGTAAAGACAAGAGTGTAACAAAGCCTGTGCAACAACTTTCGTGGGAGGATCGCCCATGGCCCCGCAACGTCGGGAAAAACTGAACGGCATCTGGATCTCTGATGTGGCAATCCGCCAACCCGTCTTCATCACGATGGTGATGCTGGCGGTGATCACCTTCGGTCTGCTTTCATTCCGCGCAACACCTGTCAACCTGCTGCCCGAAATCGATGTTCCGATTGTGGCCGTCAGTGTGAACTACCCTGGCGCCGGGCCAGAGAGTGTTGTCGATCAGGTGGTGCGTCCGATTGAGAACGCAGTCAACACGCTGTCTGGCCTTAAGCATATCACATCGCAGGCCAATGAAGGATTTGCGCTGATCATTCTTGAGTTCGAGGCCGGTAACCGGGCCGAGCAACTCGAAGAGGACGTGCGGCAGCGCGTGAACAGCATCTTGCCCCAATTGCCGCGCGATGTGCGTCAGCCGGTCTTCCAGCGCTTCGATCCAAACCAGTCGCCGATCATGCAGATCGCGGTGGCAGGCACTGCCGGTCAATCGCCGCTGGAATTGCGCACCCTGATTGAAGAAGAGATCGTGCCGCTGATCCAGCGCGCTCCCGGTGTCGGTTCGATTACCGTCAACGGCGGGCAGGAGCGCCAGATCAATGTCTGGCTTGATCTGGCTAAGTTGCAGAGCTACGGTCTGCTTCCAGCGCAAATCAGCCGGTCGTTGCAACAGGCTAATGCCAACCTCGGTCTCGGCAATATTGTCGAGAACAACACGGAAATCAGCCTGCGCGTGCCCTCATTGCTGCGCACTGTGGACGACATCGCCAACGTGCAGATCTCCGGCACACCCTACCGCGTGGGCGATGTGGCCGTGATCGAAGAGGGCGTGGCCGATGTGACCACCATTTCCCGCCTCAACGGCAGTGAGGCTATCATCCTCAATGTGCTCAAACAATCGGGCGCCAACACCGTCACGGTCGCCGATAACGTTTATAAAGCGCTTGATCAGGCGTTTGCCGCCTTCCCCAATCTGACCTACACCATCCCGCTCGACGCTTCCGAAGCGGTGCGCTCATCGGTGCTCTCGTCGCTCGAAGAGCTGATCTTTGCTTCAATCGCGGCCTTTCTGGTCGTCTGGTTCTTCTTCGGCAACCTGCGCAGCACCATCATCACGATGGCCGGTCTGCCGGTGATTCTGATCGGCACGTTCATCTTTATGCCGATCTTTGGCTTAACGATCAATCTGGTCACATTGCTGGCGCTCTCGCTCTGCGTCGGTCTGGTGATCGATGACGCCATCGTCGTGCGTGAAAACATTTTCCGCCATCTCGAACGGGGCGAGAGTCCGCGGGTTGCTTCCTCACGCGGCACCTGGGAAGTGGGTCTGTCGGTCGTGGCGATGACCCTGACCATCGTTGCCGTCTTCGTGCCGGTGACGTTTGCTGAAGGTGTGGCCGGTATCGTCTTCAAATCGTTCGGTCTGGTGGTCTCGATTGCGATTCTGCTGTCGCTGGTCGAAGCCTTCACCTTCGCCCCGATGATGTCGGCCAATCTTTTCCCGAATGTCAAGATCAAGCCGAAGCCGCATCATGGGAAGCATGAGCCGATCGTTGAAGTGCCGATCTCCGATGAGGTGAGCGAGCGTGACATCGGTCTGTTGCAAGAAGCGAATGAAGATCCGGGCCGGATGGGTCGTCTATATGGCAATCTGCTGGCCTGGACGCTGGCCAGTCTGCGTAACCGCCTGATCGTGGTCGGCGTGGCGATCGGCGTGCTGTTGCTGAGCGTCTGGGTCGCCAGCGGGTTGAAGCTGACGTTCTTCCCCGAACAGGATCCGCACGAGTTCATCATGCGCTTCGAGGCTGCGCCGGGCACAACGCTTGCTGAAACCGATCGGCTGGCTCGCCAGGCCGAGCAGATCCTGCTCAGCGATCCGGCTGTCGAGAATGTGATCAGTCGGGTGGGTTTTGCCGGTTTCCCAGAGCGAGCCGAATTTGCCGTGACCCTGGTCGGACGAACGCCAACGCTGCCTACGCAGGAACGCCTGCGCGCGCAGCTCGATTTCCTGCCCCGTCTGAGCTTCTCGGTGCCCAGCTTCCAGCCCTCAAGCGCCGGCGTTGAAGGGCGTGAGTTGCAGGTCAGCCTGCAAACGACCCGTCCGGCGACCGATCTCGCGCCCCTGGTTGAGGCAATCAAGCAGGAAATGGCTGCCGTGCCAGGATTGGTTGACATCGACAGCAATTTGCAGGTTGGCAAGCCAGAATTGCGCCTGCGCGCCGATCCCGCCCGCATCGGCGAACTCGGTATCACCAATGAAGACATTGCCACTTCGGTGCGCGCGCTGATTAACGGCGATCGGGCCACCGTGCTGCGCAACAATGGCAGCGATGTTGACATCGTCGTCCGGCTGGCGCCCCAGGATCGGGCTGGCATCGAGACGCTCGGCGCGATCAGCATTCCCACCCGCGCCGGTGTGGTGCCGCTGAGTTCGTTGGGCACGATCGAACTTGCGTCGAGTCAGCTCTCGATTCGTCGCTACGACCGTCTGAGTCAGGTGCTGATCGGCGCGAATCTCGAAGGAGTGAACCTGAGCGAGGCTCAGGCCGCCCTCCAGGCCCGGCTTGACGCGCTGAACATCCCTCCCGACATTGTGGTGAGCTATGTCGGCACCTTTGCTCAGACACAGGAAGGTTTCTCGTCGCTCTTCCTGGCGATGGGTCTCTCGGTGCTGTTCGTCTATATGGTGCTGGCATCGCAGTTCGGCAGCTTTACGCAGCCACTGGTGATCATGATGGCGATGCCGTTCAGTTTCATCGGCGCGTTCCTGGCCCTCCGCATTGTTGGCATTGATCTCGATATTACCGGCATGATCGGTCTGATCATGCTGCTCGGTCTGGTGGTGAAGAACTCGATCCTGCTGGTTGACTTCACCAACCGTCTGCGCGAACTAGGCCTCGATAAACACTCCGCCTTAAAACTGGCTGGCGCGATCCGGTTACGCCCCATTTTGATGACAGCTCTCTCGCTGGTCGCCGGCGCGATGCCCACCGCGCTGGGGCTGCACCTGCTGGCCACCGGCGAAGGCAACGAGTTCCGCAAAGGATTGGCCTGGGTGCTCATTGGCGGTATGCTGACATCCACTCTGTTGACCCTGTTGGTAGTGCCTACGGTCTACAGTCTGATGGATGCTGCGGTCACCTGGCTGAAGCAACGCTTCAGCGGCGCGCAGGCCCACGAAGGGTTTGAGCTGTCGGCGCCCGGTCCCGGCGTCTCCATCCCGTCAGCCTCGGCCAGCGCTGCCGCACCATCAGCGACCTTACCGCCCAATACGCCAGTGCCGCCGACAACAGCCAGCGGTTCATCAGCAGATTAACAGTGACACAAGGAGTACGACGATCCTATGCGACGGTTCATTGTCTCAGTTCTGTGCGGTGGCGCGCTGCTCGCAGTCACTGCCTGCGCCGCTCCCGCGCCGGCGGCAACGCCGGCGCCAACGGCAGCGGCAGAAACCCGACCCACGGTGGCCTTGCCGACCACCGCGCCGGTCACCACCATTGAATTGGCTGGCGCGCCGACGATCAGCCTTGGCGTGACGGCCAGCGGCGAGGTGGTTGCCCGCAGCAGCGCCAACCTCAGCTTCCGGGTGCCCGGCGTGGTGGCCGAAGTGCTGGTAAAGGAAGGCGATGCCGTCAATGCCGGCGACCCGCTGGTTGCGCTCGATGCGCGCGAACTGGAATTGCAGGTTGCCCAGGCCGAAGCCAGTCTGGCGCAGGCGCGCGCCAACTACGAACGACTGATTGAAGGGGCGACGCCCGAGGAGATTGCCGCCGTGCGCGCTCAAGTTGCCCAGGCTCAGGCCGCTCTGCGCCAGGCGCGCGGCAGCGTGACCGACGCTGACATCGCCGCCGCCGAAGCCGCGCTGGCGCAGGCAATCGCGCGCCGCAACGATCTGCTCGATGGCCCCAATGATGCCGACCTGACCGCCGCTCGCTCGGCAGTGGATCAGGCTGAGGCCAACCTCAACATCCAGCGCACCAATCTCTCGGCGGCGAAGACCAATGCCGAACTGCAACTGACGCTGGCGGCCAACGCTCTGCGCGATGCGCAGCAGTCATATTCCGACCTGTACTGGCAGAATCGCGAGCGCGAGCAGCAACTGGCGAAGTTCGGTCTTGAGCTGCCGAAAGAGGCGCTCGACGCCGAAGAGCAGCTGCTGCGCGCGGTGGAATCGGCGGAAGCGCGCTTCAAGCAGGCGCAACTGGCTTACGAGCAGGCGCGCCAGAATGAGATCGATGGGATTGCCGCCGCCGAGGCGCAGCTCCGTTCGGCGCGCAGCAACCTGCAACGCCTGCTCGATGGGCCAACCGCTGATCTGGTCGCTGCTGCTGATGCGGCAGTCGCTCAGGCGCAGGCCACCCTCGACCGCTTGCGCGGCGATCAGCGGGCCGGCGCGCTGGCTGCCGCTCAGGCAGGTGTCGCCGCCGCTCAGGCGAATCTGGAACGCATCACCGCCCCGCCTACGCCGCAGAATCTGGCGGCGGCAGAAGCGGCGGTCAAGATCGCCGAGGCAGCACTGGCAGCAGCCAGACTCAATCTTGAAAAGGCAGTCTTGCGCGCGCCTTTCAGCGGCATTGTTGCCGGCATCAATGTCGATCCAGGCGATCTGGCCGGCACTGGCGCGCTGCCGGCTGTGCAGCTTGTCGATGCGAGTGAACTGTCTATCGAAGCCGCCATCAGCGATACCGACGTGGCGCGGGTGCAGGAAGGCCAGCGGGTGGAAGTGCGGATCGATGCCCTCCCTGGGAAAGTCTACACCGGCACGGTTGACTTCATCGCGCCGGTGGCGAACGTGGTTGGCAACGTGCGCACCTTTACCGTGCGCGTGAAGCTCGATGAACAGGATAGTCTGCGCGCCGGGATGAGCGTGCGCATCACCATTCAGACCAACAATTGAGCGCAGTGAACGCATGACCGCAGCGACGGTGCGCGCTACCGTCCTGCGGTCTTCTCTTCGGCGCTCGATTGTGGTATAGTTTCGGCTAACAACAAGCGTGTTGGCCGGTTGAGATAATCGTATGAGCACGACGCTCCGCGAACGACGACGTCAGATGTTGCGCGATGAGATTCTCGCCGCAACCCAACAACTCCTTGCCGAACGCGGGTTTGCTGCGCTGGCAATGGACGATCTGGCGGCGCGGGTTGGCATCTCGAAACCGACCCTCTACAATCAATTCCCTACCCGCGAGGATCTGCTCGCTGCCATGATCGCGCGACTGATCCGCGATCTGTTTACCGCTGCTGCAATTGGAGAACCGACCGATCGCTCGCCGCTCGACCAGCTCTGTGACCTGCTGCGCGCAAGCGTGCTGTTTCAGATCGAGAATCGGGCCGCTGCGTTCCAGCTCTGGTTGCCGGAAGTGGCCGACCTGTTAGAGAAGCATCCGCAGTCGCGCAACGAGTTGTTGCAGGCGCAGGCTAGAGTGTGGAAACTGGCTGAAGCCGCAATCGCCAACGGCGAGGTGGATCCCGATCTGAACCCGGTGGTTGTAATTCGCACCTTCTCGGCAATGCTCTGTTTTCCCTTCGCTGGCGGGCGCAATCTGCCGCCAACGACTGACCCGGAAGCTACCGCTGATCTGGTCGTGCGGATCTTCCGCCAGGGCTTGCAGACGCCAGCGCAGCAGTATGAGTGACACACCGATCTGGGATGATGCCCCGTGGTCAGAGCCGCCCGCGCTTACCGCATCGATCGCGACCGATGTCTGTGTCATTGGGTTGGGCGGCTCTGGCCTGAGTTGCATCCACGAACTGCTGGCGCTGGGAGTGCATGTTGTCGGAATCGATGCGGCCACAGTCGGCGGCGGCGCAGCCGGGCGCAATGGCGGATTTTTGCTCGCCGGGCTGGCCGCTTTCTACCATGAGGCGACGCGCGCCCTGGGCCGCGAACGCGCTGCCGCCATCTACCGCCTCACTATCGCTGAAATTGACCGCATGGCCCATCAGATGCCGACGATTGTTCGCCTGACCGGTTCGCTGCGCATCGCCGATTCGGCGGCAGAAGCTGCCGATTGCGCGGCACAGATGCAGGCTATGCAGGCCGATCACCTGCCCGTTGAACCCTACTGCGGCCCTGAGGGAGAGGGGCTATTGCTGCCTACCGATGGCGTGTTCCAGCCATTGCAGCGTTGTCGCTGGCTGGCAGCGCAGGCGTTGCGCGGCGGCGCACTGCTGTTTACCCGCACGCCAGCGCTGCGCATCGAAGGCACGGTCACGCAATGTCCACAGGGAAGCATCTATGCGCGCAGGGTGATCATCGCGGTTGATGGCGGTCTCGAACGCATTGCCCCTGAATTGCGCGGCACAGTGCGGAGCGCTCGCCTGCAAATGCTGGCAACGGCTCCTGATCGATCCTGCGTCTTCCCACGCCCGGTATACACTCGCTGGGGCTACGACTACTGGCAACAGTTGCCCGACGGGCGGATCGCGCTCGGCGGTTGCCGGGATCGGTTCGCCGCTGCTGAATGGGATGCGCCGCCCGAACCATCGACGCCGGTGCAACAGGCGCTCGAAATGATCCTGCGCGAGCGGATCGACAGCAACGCACCGGTCGAACGCCGCTGGGCGGCGCAGGTTGCCTACCGGTGTGATGGCAGCCTGCTGCCCATCGCCCGTCAGATTCGCCCACGGGTCTGGGCAATCGGGGCTTACAATGGCACCGGCAACGCGCTCGGCGCGCTCTGTGGCCGAGCGGCAGCGCGCGCAGCCGTCATCGGTGATGAGACGCTCCTGACGCTGCTGGCAGGGTAGCGAACGCAGTCACGGAATGTGTTTCCCATCAGTCGCTGGTAGAAAATTGCGCAGGGCAGGTTTGGAAGGTGGATGGGCGGTCAATCAGGTGAGGGCTGTTCGGATTCGTGTCCTTGCGCGGGCGCGCGGGCGAGGGTTGCACCACCAAGGCACAAAGGCACAAAGGTTACAATGCTGGATGGCATTGCGCGGGCGCTGACGCGCCCGCAGCACTCCTCCGCGTCAGCGGGAAGCGCTCCTCAGCGCCCGCTGCTGCTCTCCCCGCTCCCAGCGGGAGAGGGGACGGGGGTGAGGGCGCGCGGGCGAGGGTTGCACCACCAAGGCACAAAGGTTACGATGCTGAATGGCATTGCGCGGGCGTGTAAGCTCCCGCAGCAATCCCCCGCGTCAGCAGGAGCGCTGCCTCGCCGTCCCGCATCTGCCCGTCACCTGGATCGTTGGATGGCGCACCCCAGAGACAGGGGATGAGGG